>Ga0075018_10000022_pt1 | contig 32020 bp, 28 predicted proteins | sample ColStrG_CSR_2014_FD_71471 | JGI IMG/M metagenome (GOLD analysis project Ga0075018, IMG submission 71471) | Freshwater sediment microbial communities in response to fracking from Pennsylvania, USA - Cold Stream Run_MetaG_CSR_2014 | ecosystem: Environmental > Aquatic > Freshwater > Creek >... | reverse complement strand
CGGACAGGAAGTGGCCAGGTAGCTCAGGTGGTAGAGCGCAGCCCTGAAAAGGCTGGCGTCGGCGGTTCAACTCCGTCCCTGGCCACCACATTTCAAAGCACTTATTCGGAATCCCTCGATTTTAGCTAGCCCACAATATGCCCACAAAACGGGGGGGTGCGCTAAACAACGAAGCTCGTTGCCGGTTTCTTCTCCGTCCATGACCCCTTGAGTAGTTCGGTCAGGAACATCCCTTGAGCTTCCAGCTTGGCCGACGTAATGGCTTGGGCATAGATATCCAGGGTGGTCTTGATGTTGGAATGGCGGAGCAGTTCTTGCACGAGTTTTGGATCGTAGTTGTTCGCTACTAGGACCGACGCCAGCGTTCGTCGGAACGTATGGAAGCCGAATGTACGGGGTGGCGCTACAACTCCGATCTTGAGGGCTGCGGGCCGAAGGTGATCGGACAACAGCATGTTGGCTCGCGGTGGCTTCTTGCCCTTCAGTTTGAAAGAGGGGAACACAAGTTCCTCTTCCTTGCAGTACGGCGTTTCGCGGCGCCAGTTGAGGAGATGAGCCGCGAGAACCGGATGAAGCGGAACAGGACGCTTTGAGGCTTTCGACTTGGGTTTGCCGAATTTCCCATAGACGTAGGCTCGACGAACGTAGATGCACTGATTTTCGACGTCGATGTCCGCCCACTGCAGAGCGAGAATTTCGGAGATGCGGAGAGCAGTTGCTGCACTGACCAAAACAAGCGTTCGCAGCATCAGTCCGAGTTGGTTGATGATGGCGAAGGCCTGCGCTGGAGTCAAAATGATTGGCTCGAAATTGCTGGCGCTGGATTGCCGGACGAAACGAATTGGATTGGCCTGTTCGCTTCGGGGCAAAAAACCGACACGCTGGGCATGCTTGTAAACCAGCCCGATAACCTGTCGAATTTTCGAGCGAGTTTGGTTTCCCAGACCACTCCTTTTGCCCAACTCTTTCAGCCAGTTCTCTAAATCCAATGGTTGGATCATCAAGGCTGCCTGATCGCCCCATCGTGGTAGAACCCACTTCCGAAGATAACGTCGGTAGGTCGCAGTCGTGGAATGAGCCTTCGGAGAAGATGCTTGGTTTTGATCTTCCGTCAGCTCCTCTTGAATGTAGTGCCCGGCGATGTCGCTGAACGTCACAGGGCGTCCGGTGTTGTTCGGAACTGGATGATTGATTGGCAGGTAAAGCGACTTGACGAATTCGCGGGCAGCGGCTCGGGTCGGCAGTTCTTTCTGTGTTCCGATCACGATTGCGTGCTCGACCCTGTTGCCGTCGGCACGAGTGATGCGGAAACGCAGCCGCCATACCTTGCCCCCCTTGCGACTCTCAAGACGCAGGCTTCCTTCTTGATACCGTGTCCTTCCCATGGGTTTGTAATTACCTCCCGATGGAACGGCACGGACGACGAGACGAGTTTACCTTGGCCTTCATCCAGTCGTCCAACTCGGATAGCAGGAAGCGCCAACTCTTGCGGTTCTTCTCCCCGAACGGGTGTGCTGGGATTATTCCTTCACGCGCCAGGCGCTGCACTGTCCGCAGATTCAGTTTCAGAAAGCTCGCCGCCTCGTCGGAGGTTACGTAGTGCTCGGGTTCGACACGGAAAGCAGATAAGGTGGTGCTCGTTAACATTGACATCTCAGACCGCCATTCTCGGATTCTCTGTCACGGCAATTGCCGAGGGTGAAACTCTCCGTCAATCACAGTCGCCACATAGCCGTTTTCGAGGCCGACGGAGATGGAACCGGAGTTGTATTCCGACAGTGCTCGGTTAAGTGCAGTTTGCCCCTCTCCCAGGGATCTTGCGGCTTCTTGGTATTTAGCGGTAAGGAGGCGCGCACCTGCTTGCATGTTCGTGCAAGGATCAAACAGTTGATCCACGGTCACGCCGAGGTCGGCTGCATGTTGCGTGCTGACTTGCATGAGACCGATGCTTACGTTCCTGCCGTGATCGAGTAACCAGCGTGCCCAAGCGCGAGCCTCTGCAAGATCCTTCGGTTGACGCGCAAGAAATATTCCACCTCCCCTGAGGCCCTGTTCTCTCGCTGTGCGCCGGGGGTGGTCGAGGCTGAGGGCATACTGGTGGAATGCAGATTCTGTGCGCGCTATGGCACGAAGAGTTACCAGTGGAACGTTTGGTGCGCAGATCGCTGCTAAATCACGAAAGTCAGCCGGTTTCAGCCGTTCATTCCTCTGTGGCGGGTTTCGTGACTGCGCCGGGCTGAGGCCAGCGGTGAAAAGTGTGATTCCGAATGTGAATGCAATAGTTGTCATCTTCATGATTAGCTGTTCTCCGCCCAGAGCATGGGTACACCAAACAATCGTGCCCAGCTTGCGAGGCACGCTCGTTGAATCGCAGGCACGGTCGTTGTTCGCGCCCAATAATCGTTCGCGATGCCTAAAAGAATTGTCGGTCGGTGGACGAAGGATGTCGCAACAGGCCAGACGAGGAGATGCTCATAACAGATCAGCACCGCTGCTCTCTGTCCTGCGATGTCGAGGGTGCCTGCGCCGTCGAGCCGAAGCGGTACACCGTAGTCCCCAAAAGGTGTCCACATGCCAATCGGGATTGGAATGCGTTGCAGGAATTCGTCATCGGCATGAGCTCCTCTAACGATGACAGCGTTGAAGGAGTGTTTGCCGTTTCTCTCCGACACGCGGGCCCCGACCAAGATCGTCTTCCCGCTGTGGCGGAGCGTCTGAATCGTCCTGTCCCAAAAGGCGTCGGTTGCTTCGTTCCAATTGGAAACAACCGTCTCGGGGAAAACGATTATTCGAGCTGATGAATTGAGTGCGGTCTGTTGGATGGACTGGGCTGCGGCATAATCTGTGAAAGGGTCGGGAGTGTCGAGGCCCACGCCTCCGAACCGCGTGCTCACGGTTTGCCAGTCTGCTGGTGATCTAGCTGGGCGGTAGAGGATCTGGGCGGGCAGCGCAAACACGAAGGTGAGGGCAATTGCCCAGAGGGGATGACTGGCGAGAAGCCCGCACACTAAAAGCGTGAGCAAGAGGCCGATCCAAGCCAGGCCGGGAAACAGCACCCCTGCTGCCGTAAGGGGCGATGCCCAACCGATAATGCCAAGCGGCGGCACTGCCAAAAGCACAAGAGAGAGCGGAACGGCGTAGAGCCTCAGCCTGCCCCTGTGGAACCACAGAGCTGCCCAAGGCGCAGCAAGTGTCGCGCTTACTACCAGCCACAAGAGAACAATTTGAATTTCGTTTGCATGATGCCCGAAGAAGACTGAAGCGCCGGGAATGGTTTGCCAAGTTGCCCCGGCGTAATAGGAAAGCATCAATAGATACACATCTTTCCGTTTCCTCGGTAGCCCCACTAGCAGGACGATCAGTAGTGAAAGTGCGATTGCTGCGGTTTGGCCAGTCCATGAAACAGCCCCGACCGCAAGGCCGCTCGCGGAGAGCAAGGTGGCAGACTTGGCGAGTGTTTCGCGGAGCCTGTCGCAGAATCTAGAGACGCCGAAGATGATGCCGGATATGTGAGACTCGAATCGGCCCGTAGTATCGGCTGTCGAAAGACAGTGCGTTGTACTCCGAAGCGACCCACACAAATCCATTAGGAACGTCATACGTTCCGAATGGCCAGTGTGTAAGGGGCCGGCCTCGGGAGTCTGTCGTTCTGGGTGCTGTATTGGGCAGCAGAGTTCCATTGACGGTGATTCCATTGGCTGAGACCTCCACGTTGTCGCCTACCTTGGCGACTACTGGTTTGAGTATGGGTGCAGCCCCATCCGGACAGATTCCTGGTCGGCGGTAGCCACGTTCTTTGGAGAGCTGGGCGAAGGCGCCCTCCGGGCAGAAGTCGACGATGGCTGAAGAATCATCGTCTGTTATGACGTAGAGAAGACCCGGAAGGGATTCCGTCAGGTTAAAGCGAACGCCGAAAACTGCGCATAGCGCGACGAGGCCGCAGAAAATGCTTGCCAACAAGAAGACACGAATGAGAGCTCGCCGCACACGCTCCCGATACTGCCATTTGCCGGCAGCGTAGCGGGGGTCGTCAGATAACCCACTCGTCATCGGATTCGCGATCATATTGTGAGTTGTGGCCATGTACGGGGTCTGCATTCGAAGCCAAAGGTTCTTTGTTGCCGGGAGTTTCAGTTCCTTCTGTGAGACTCGCGACTCGATGGCATTTATGAACTACGACTTCATAGACAGTTCGTTTTGTGCCCGTTTTCGCTTCCCATTGGCGTTGCTCCAAACGCGCACTTACGTGGATGTTCTCGCCTTTCTCGAACTTCATCGCGATGTCGGCTAGATTTCCGTAGAAGACCAAGTTGAACCAGTTGGTGTGTTCCTCGGTTCTGTTGTCCTTTTTGAACTCGTAGCTCTGCGCCAAGCGCACATTCGCAACCGGGGTGCCCGAAGGCAAATATCTCAACTCTGGTTTGCTGCCGAGATAGCCCGCGAGTATCAGTAGGTTTTCCTGCATGGCTTAGAGCTGTCTCCGTTCGGTCTGTCGAGAATGCTGTTTTGGGATTTGCACTGGCCCGGAGTCCGTCAAGGCGTGGCTGTGCTCATGGTCCGGGCCGCCGGCCAATGGTGCATCTAAAGGTGCGATTTCCGATTCGTCAGTTGATTCAGGATCGCCGTCAGATGTGATATTGGGAAGACACTTGGGTGGCGGCATTTCCGCGCGCACACGAAGTACATCGTCAAAGAAGTAAAGCATTTGCTTTCCGTAAATAGGCCGATGGCCAGCCGCGAAGATCAGCATGTCGCCAGGCCAGGTGATCCGCTCCTGGTTCCCTTGGTCTTCCTTCCGCGGCGCGGGGATGCGCATGATTTCATCTGGTGTCATCAATGGACGTTGAACTTGCTGGACGCTTTCATTGACATGGTTCAGGATCGTGGAACCCCGCGAGCCGCTGTAGGCAAATGCCGCTTTCTGGATCGTCTCCGTACCAGTCATTCTGCTGAGCAGTTCCGCCGTTTCAAGCTGGTTGGGTGTGAAGGCAACACGTATTCCGCAATTACTCACGATGCTCTCGTTGACACCATACTCTTCCACGATCTGCCGAATGTCCTGCGTTATCAGGTACGCCTTCAACCCAAACCCAGCCATGTAGGAGAGTGCGTCAGCGAAAACTTTCATTTTTCTGAGACTAGGAAATTCGTCAATCAAGAACAGCAGCCGATGTTTGTGATGTTGCTGTTCTGTTCCTTGGAATTCGAGCTTTTCTGTTAGCCGGTTGACGATGATCGTGAAGATGAGCCGGATCAATGGGCGCAGACGCTCCTTATGTGCGGGAGGCACCACTAGGTATAGAGAGACCGGCTTTTCGCGATCGACGAGATCTGTGACGCGGAAGTCGCTGTTCGCCGTGTTCTCGACCACCAAGGGATCGCTGTAGAGGCTCAGAGCAGTCTTGGCAGTTGAGAGGACTCCCGAAAATTCCCGTTCCTCCTTGTTCAGCATCTCCTGCGCCTTTTCGCGCACGACTGGATGCGTTGCTGTGGATTCGCCGGTCGGCATGTGCCAGTTGAACTCACGTTTTGGGTCGTGGGGATAGTTGAGTAGCTCTCGCAGAGTTTCGCGGAAATCCACACCAGGTCGCGTGAAGATTGCGGATAGGCGAGCCAGAGTCGGCGTTTTTTGCTCCAGACGCGACGCATAGCAGATGTGAAGGATCATGCCAGTCGTAAGCGACATGGCAGTCTTGTCCCAGTGTGGGTCTAGAGGATTCTCTTCTCCTGTGTTCACGATCATTTGGGCCATGTTCTGCGCATCTGAAACGTCCCATGGGCTGCAAATGCGCACTTCCTCCAGCGGGTTGAAGTGGGAGCTGTTGTTTTGTTCCACGGGGGAGAATTTGAAGCACAGGTGGCCCGCCTGAGTTCGAAAGCCGGCAGTCTTTTGCCAGTTCTCGCCTTTGATGTCGTAGATGATCGCGCTCTCGCTCCAAGCTAGGAGCGTAGGAATAACGAGCGCTACGCCTTTGCCCATTCGCGTCGGGGCAAAGGCAAGCACATGTTCCGGGCCGTTATGACGGAGGTAGTGGAGATGGCGTGTTTTCTCGTCATACCAGCCACCTACGTACACTCCTTGCTGAGCATCGAGCAGTCTCGTCTTCCTCACATCGTCTTCGTTCGCCCACCGTGCTGATCCATGGAGGTCTTCGGTGTTCTTCGAGAGTTGCCTTGTGTATTGGAGGTTGATGAAGAAAAAGACGCCTCCGCTCACGAAGGCTCCTACAACCACCAGAAATGCTCCGAGCAGCAGTGGCCCTCGTACAGCGGGGTCGGCCGAGCGTCCGTAGTTCCATACCCATGAAACCCAGGCAAGGGGCTGGTACAGGCCAACACGACCGAGGCGAACTAGCGGGTTTCCAAGGGCATCCTGATATTCGAAGTGATGTGCGATGTATTGGCTGGCGGCAACATTCGAAAGAAGTAAGCCTAGGAACCCCGTGATGGCGGGACCGAACGAATAGCGACCTAGGTGGCCGGGATCTTTCGGCACTCGGTAGAGACTGGGCTTCATCTCCCCAACTCCCGAGAGGATCGTTGAAGGGCAACTTCGCTCACGGTTCCAACTCCGTTGCTGTAGGCGATTGTTACCATTGTTCCAATCTGCGGAGGTTCGTTGAGCAAGCAATTGGAGTGCATAATCGCGCAGGTGGGTGAGATGCGCTGCAAGAGAAGTTCCTGCCCTTTCCAGATGACTGTTCCCACGTACACGCCGCTGTCAGTCATGGGCGGTTGAATGGCAGATCGCAGGAGTTCTTCGCTTCTTTCGAATGCAGATTCCAGCACGCCCTGCAGGTGGGCTTCGTTAAGAGAAACGCGTCCTGTGCTGTCGCTGTCGACGTAGGGTTCGAGATGCTTACGGGGCCAAACCAGAAGATCGTGTTCCTCTTCGGCGTTGAGCAAAGAGTCCAGTGCTCCTTTAGGGGGCGCTGTTTCCGGTATTGACGAGATTTCGTGCTCGACTGCGTTTTCAATCAAATCTTCACGGAGACTGGCATCTTCGCTGGGCATTTGGCTTCCTCGACACGATACGCATATATATGCGTACCATATGAAGACGATATATATCAGCCATAGATTTTTGTCAATGCCATAGGATTTGGTGGAACTATTACCCGGAAGAAGCCCAAGGAAACATACGCCAAAGCGATTCCACTTGTACGCGCGTCCCGTAGGCTAATTGCTGCTCCGCACGGATCTTACCGGCGCAATCTGTCTGGCCTCCCATTTAGAATCGAGGATAGGCAGGCGGGCGGTTGACGAATGGACTGCTCTACGACTGAGTCGTGGCGCCTTGGCAGCAATAGCGAATAAAAGGCGAATATGATACTATACGACTTGGGGCGGAGGAGTCTCTACTGCTGGTGAAAACACGGGCTGCCGTATTACCATCTCGCCAGCGCGTAAGCGTCAGGAAGCCTATGCCAGAAGAACGCATACTCGAAGTCCAGGCGCAGGAGGACTTCGTTGAAAAGCTGACCGCCGCACGGCCCGCCCAAGCACTCGCGGAACTTATCTGGAACGGACTGGATGCGGAAGCGACGAGGGTCAGGGTTGAAGTTGATCGGGGTGAGCTAAAACTCAACGCGATCCGGGTTCGCGACAATGGCCACGGCATACCTCCGGAGGAAGCCGAATCTCTGTTCAGTTCGCTTGGAGGCTCTTGGAAACGGAAAGCGAAAAAATCTAAGCACGGCATGCGAATGCTGCACGGCGAGGAGGGTAAGGGAAGGTTTCGTGCGCTCGCGTTGGGTAGAGTAGCGGAGTGGAGCATAACGGTCCGCAACGCAAGCAATCAGATCGTTCGTTATCACATCACCGTTATCAAGGACAGTGCGCGAACGTTCAGACTGAGTGAACCCACTCCTGTCGAGGACGATTCGGAAACCGGGGTCGAGGTGACCGTATCTGAACTCTACAAGGACTGGAATCTTGAGGCTGCCGGACTACTTCAGGAACTGAATGAGATGTACGCGCTCTATTTAACGCAGTATCCAAAGGCGGCAGTGGCGATTTCCGGGGCCAAGCTCGAACCTAAAACGCTCATCGAGGTCAGAAAATCCTTTTCCCTTCCGCCAATCCCGAACGGCGATCTCCCGGCATACCCGGCTGAGCTTGAAGTTGTGGAATGGAAAACTGATACCGAGCGGATGATGTATTTGTGCAGCGCCGAAGGTTTTCCATTGCATCGAATCGCGCCCGGTATTCAGGCTCCCGGTTTCGACTTCTCGGCGTATCTCCGGTCGCAGTACGTTTCGGCCCTCCACGATCAAGGTTCACTCGATCTGGCCGAGCTAGACCCGAGGCTCAATGAGGCAGTGGAAAACGGCAAGGAGGAGCTTCGTAATCACTTCAAGGCTAGGACGAGTGAAAAATCTCTGAGTCTGGTAGATGAATGGAAAACGGAGCACGTGTACCCGTATCCCGACGAGGAACCGTCCACTCCTGTTCAGGTCGTGGAACGAAAAGTATTTGACATCGTTGCCGTCAATGTTGCGACGTCACTCCCGGACTTCCAGATTCAAGACCAGCGCAATCGCAAGTTTCAACTCCGCATGTTGCGGCAGGCGGTAGAGCGCAGCCCCGAAGAACTCCAACTCATCATTGCCGAGGTGCTGGAGTTGAGCCAGCGCAAACAGGAGGAACTCGCGAAACTGTTAAAGCGTACGACTCTGTCGGCGATTATCAGCGCGGCGAAGATGGTCGGAGACAGACTGGACTTCCTCTCAGGTTTGGAAACCATGCTGTTCGACTCCGATCTGCAGAAGCACTTCAAGGAGCGAAAGCAACTTCACCGAATTCTCGCCGACAACACTTGGGTGTTCGGCGAGGAGTTTGCGCTGACTGTGGATGATCAGTCGCTTACGGAGGTTCTCCGGCAGCATTTCAAGAAAGCTGGACGTGAAATCGTTATCAACGAACCCGTCAAACGGCTCGACGATTCCACGGGGATTGTTGATCTGATGCTCTCGCGCGGCGTGCCGAGCGTTCGCGAAGATGAACTCGATCACCTCGTGATCGAACTCAAAGCTCCAACCGTGAAAGTCGGAGCGGACGAGACAGTCCAGATTAAGAGCTATGCTTTTGGCGTTGCAGAAGATGAGCGCTTCAAAGGAGTCCCCGCACGCTGGACTTTTTGGCTCGTAGCGAACGACCTCGACAAGTTTGCGGCCAAGGATGTCCGCCAAGCCGATAAACCGGCGGGACTGCTGTGGGAGAGCGATGATCAACGCATCCGAATCTGGATTAAGACCTGGGCTCAGATTATTCACGATTGCAGGACGCGATTGAAAATCTTCCAGAAGGAACTCAACCATAGCGCGAACCGGGACACATCGCTCGAATATCTCCGAGAGACATACGCTCGTGTCCTAAAAGGTGTGGAAGTGAGCAAAGAATCCCAAGACGTGACCGCACCTCCGGCTTAGCTGTAATGCTGTAATAGTTCGAACTCGACCTTACGGACAGGGTTGGCAAGGCTCCACGTATCGGACATGGACCGGTATAGGGGTCGGAATGCTGGGTTGTGCCACCATCAAATGGGGCCGGAAACGAGGGCTTTACCGCCTTGCTGTCCTCTGTGACGCATTGCCGCCGTACAGTTTGCTCCAGACTGTATCAACTATTTGATCGACATCCATGTCCTTAAGGGACAGATAACCGGTTGTGGGTAGAAGCCCCGGTAAATCCGTATCGTCTAAGCGGATGGGCAAACAGTACTCGCTGCCTTCGAGGAAACATCGAGCTTGAACAGCCCGCCATTCGAGGCGGGTCCAGCGCTTCCTTTTGTAGTTCTCAGACAAAAGAAGTACGCAATATCGGCCTCGATTTTGATATATGTCCGTAAGATACTCGTACAAATTCTTGCCCCACAGGGATGCACGTTCAAAGTCGTCGTAAAAAACAGAAATCCCTCGTCTACTAAGCCTTTCCGCTATCTGATTGGCCAACGCGCGTTCTTCGCCGGCAAAAGAGAGCACAATCTCGTATTCTTTTCCATACCGTGGTTTTTCCTCGATTTTCGCGGAAAAGAAAGTTTGTGCACGTCTGGTCCACACGCTCGTGGCATTAGCCTCAAGCATTGCTTGTACGATCTGGTTCGCCTCATCTTTCTTGTCAAGCCAGAAAGCAGCGTGGGTCCGATGATATTGGACCTCGCACCAATCATTGCTGTGCCTGTAGGGAGCTAGGTGTTCAATCGCGAAAGAGAGAGGAGCGCCAGCGTCGCTTAGCGTACCCTCATAACAGAGTGCCCATCCATATGTGTCATGACAGGCAGCAACGTTGTAATCTTTATCCTGCTCAGTCATACTTCTGCGAACTTCGATCGGAAAATATTCAGTTGTCGAAGCCGCGTCCACAGCGCGCTTCGCCAAGGGAGTGGCTGCTCGATGGAGTTCAAGACTTAGAAGAAAACACGCCCATCGATTGAGATCGAAGCCGCTGACGCCGTTCCAATCCCCGATTATGTCGTCGAGATAGCGTTGGCGTTGATCGAGCGACGGCTCGTTCCTGTCGGTCTCGACTTCAATGGCCCATTCGATAAGAGGTGATACCGGGCAACGTTCAGGGAGGTTCGCTTGAACCAATGCCATCCTTAGCAAGAGGTCGTGCCAATCGGGTACTTCTGAACCGCTTGCATTCGGTAACGAACCGACAATCAATTGAGCCAAATTGCCAACTCGTTCTGTGTTGTACTTCTCCCCCACCCCGGCTGCAAACATTCCGACAATTCTGGGAACCAATTCCAAAGGGTCGAGATGCACTCCTGTCGTCTCATTGCATAAAAGTCGATGGACAGCCTCAAAAACGTACGGTGCGTTCCGGTGCAGCCAAAGTGCCGTTCCTGCCCTGGCGAACCTAAGATCGTAACGGGTTAACTCCTTAGGAGGCTGGCGTATCCCACCGAGGAGTGAGGCCTCGCCCCTTGTTGAATTCTGGACTGAAGCGCGAGGTAGTACGATGTCGAAATTTGTGAGGCCAATAAATATTGTGCCGAGCAAAAACCCATCGGACATCGCGTGATCACGTGACGAATTAGATAGTGCCTCGCCGACTATTTGCGACATTCGGGTTAAAAACCTGTGGCGTCGAACTATTTTACGTCGAGTTACGCTCACATTGGCGAATTTCAGGGGCTACCGCGGGTGTGCCTGATCTCGTACATTGGCGCAGGATGTCCTTGCGGGAACCTACCTGCCGAAATCATGCCTCCTCGTCCGCTGTTGTTCCAACGTTTCGCCTAGGCGTAGGTTTAGGGCATTCTGATATCGTCCTAGCCAACCACCCCAGGTTCGCTCCACGTTCAGGGTGCCCCGCTGAAGCAGGTTCAATGCTGACGTTCGAAAATATGCAATGTTCTTCAGCAGTTCGTAGGCATCACCAAAATCGTCGACTTGAACAAAAGGTCTCCCGTCAATGAATCGCTTCTCAATCCGGACAAACGAATTCACGCCCACCTGTCCTTTGTGACGTGCATTCTGAATGTCCTCGTTTTGGTAGAGCAGGTGAATTTTCCCGTCTACTCCCTCCACCATGAGGTACAGCCGGTCTGTGCCTTCTTCTTGCCCGTGTGCCACAACCCGGCCCTCTACTCGGCTGAATTGCCGGAAGGGAACGAACTCCAAGGGTAAACGTTCATCAGACAGGAGCGCGCCGTGGCTGGCGAGCATCCTTTGGCGATCACTGGTTTTCTGCATCGTACGAAGAATCTGCCCAAAATCCCCTCTTACCCTCCAGGTGTAGTGGCCTAGGCCCTCGGCAAGGCCCATCTGTTCCAGCTTCGCGAGACGCGTCGCAATATTGTGCTCCTGCGCTCGTGAAAAATCCTGTAATCCGGCCCGTGTGGGATCGCGCTGCAATGTAAAGTAGGCGGCTCGCAGGGGATTGTGGCGCTGAATCGTGTGGTCCAGCGAAGTGAACCGTAGTTGAAGAACCTCACGGCGCTGTGCCTCCACAGCATCTCTTTTCGTCCGGTAGCCCAACTGTTTCGTGGCGATGTCTTCCGCGTGTGAGCGAATGCCTGACTTTACGTATTCTCGCGGTAGCCGCAGGGCCTGGCCTTGCTCGTCTCTACCCCGCAAGACCACGTGAACATGTGGGTGGTCGGTGTTGTAATGGACGGCGGCCACCCATTCCAGTTTTGTGTGGAGATCCCTTTCCATACCTCGCATGAGCTCTCTCGTATGGACCTCTAGGTCCATCCGGTCGCCGAACTCGGGGGATATGATGAGCTTGAAAAACCGCGGGTCGCCGGCGCCTTGCCAACTGTCTAGTCGTCGGGCGAGGTCAACACAACTCTCCTTAGCGCCGAACCCGGCAGCTCTGGCCTTGCTCCTCTCCGTCGCACTCTCTCGGGCAACGTAGCGTCCGTGGGCCTTCCACTGGCCGGCCGTTCTGTTCTGGGCGTAAGTTACTCGAACGGCACATCGCTGCTTATAGCTTGTCGATGCGCCGGACCGCCCGTGTCCGCCGTTCGATGTCCGAGTACCACGATTCAGGCGGTGCGCTGAACTCTGAGCCAGTCGCAGCAATCCGCGGAGGCCCGCTGCCCACCGTCTATCACTCTGGCCGTTCGGTTCGCCCCTGGGCCTCCGAGGACGCAGCCGAAACGGTCTCTCGCGATCGTCAACCTTCATCTGTGGCCGCCTCATACAGGGAATTCGCTACTTGTCCGGTGATTGTTTTGACGGCAGATCGCATGAGCTTGTCGTATCGGGTCTTGGCCTTCGCCCTCGCGGCTTCCAGCAAGTCCGAGGGCGGCTCAATCATGCAGGTGAGGACGTATTTTGTCAGTGCGTCTGTGAGAGCGAACTGAGCCTGCATCGAGGTGTGCAGAGATCGCACTTCCCGCATGATCTGATCAAAGGTGGCTGCGATCCTAGCCTCAGCCTCGGACATCGAATCGACCGCTTCCAAGCGCTGCAGCTTTTCCTCGATGGCTTGGACCATGAATGCTGAGCTCGAACGGTAGCCTCGATCACGGGCAACGTGGTCTATCCGCTGCTTCAGGCCGTCCTTGAGTCGCAAGTTCCGCTGTGCCATCCGCGCATTCCTCTCGATTTCCCGGTGGCTCGATTGTGGCTTAGATACGCATACATGTAACACATCATAAACCGTAACGCAACAAGAACCTGAACCTGGTCCTGAGCCACAATGAGCCACATTTCTTTATGTTCCACTACGCCTGTTTGGCCTGATCAGAACGCTCAAAAGCCTCCTAGCTTTCAATCGGGATGCTCGCCTTTGCTCACTTTTGTATCCAAGTGCTGATTCTTGCTGACAAACATGACAAGCACATGTATATTTATGCTCATATTTGCTGATCCTTGTATTCTCCGGGGATTTGTGATGACCGAGCCAGCCAAAAACGCAATCCGCACGATAACCGCCGAGATCCAGCCCACCAAAACAGGATTTGTAAGGACCTTGATTCCGGAAATCGACGAAGCGCTGGCAGCCGGTTACACACTCAAGTCCATCTGGGAACGAATTCGCACACAGCGTTCCGATCTGACCTATAGCCAGTTCTGTCTTTATTTGCGCCGCGTCAGAAACAAAACACCCCGAACCGCGGCCGCCAGCGGGAGAAAAACCGATGCAGAACTGTCGAGCAGACGACCGGATGGCTTCGACCCTTTGGCAAACATTCGCCGCCTTGAGGCTTCGCGGCCTGGTTTTCATTATCGGGGTACGCAGGATTTGGAGATTTTGGTACATGGGAGGAAAAAAGATGACAACAAACAAAGTCGGTAGCCCGCAAACAACGGTGCATCTTTCTTTGCAGGGGAAGGGTGGTGTCGGCAAAACATTGGTGGCGTCGATCCTGGTGCAGTATTTCCGAGAAAGAGGGATGACGGTATATCCCGTGGACACCGACCCAGTGAACCATTCCCTCGCTCAGTACCGAGAGCTCGGGGTCGAGCGGCTCGATGTCGTGCGCGATGGCCGGGTTGATCAGCGGCAATTCGATGTGTTGCTGGAACGCCTGCTTACGGAATCAGGCCTTTTCGTGGTGGACAGCGGGGCTTCGACGTTCATCCCTCTTTGGCATTACATGCTGGAGAACCACGTACTTGATTATCTGCGGAAGTCAGGGCGCCGAATCGTGGTTCATTCGGTGATTACTGGTGGCCAGGCATTGGCGGATACTCTGAGCGGTTTTACCGACGTGGCTCGAACGACCGGCGAGCGCAGCATTGTGGTCTGGCTCAATGAGTATTTTGGGCACATCCAGCAGGATGGTTCGCCGTTTCGGGAGATGGCGGCTTACCGGGATAACGAGCAGAAGGTCCTCGGAGCTGTGGGGATCGCAAGACGGAATCAGGATACTTTCGGGCGCGATGTCGAGGAGATGATCGCTAGCAAGCTAACTTTTGCAGAAGCGCTCCGGAATGGGCAGTTCTCCATCATGGCCAAACAGCGCCTGAAAATTGTGAGAGATGATTTGTTTGAACAGCTAGATGCTTTGAACTTGGACGAACCACCAAGAACCGCTGCTGTGGTGCCTTCCGGTACGAGGGAGAAGACGACTCTGGCATCGTGAAGGTGAGCGATGGAGCAGTTGGATGTGAAGCGCATCACGGCTGAGGTCGCTGCTCGGCATGGAGTTATCCTGAAGCCTGACGACCCCGCACTTGTGTTGGTCACCATTAGCGAGTGTGTGCTGGAACAGTCTTTTGAGCGGCTAGAAATCCGTGCCAGGACACTCATCGCGGAGATAGATGCATGTTTTGAGGGCATGCAGCAGCGGGCTTCAGCGCATCTAACCGATGAGGTTCGTAGCGCGGCCAGAGCGATACGCGAGGAGATTCATCGGGACATTCAGGCCGCCAAGCTGGAGGCCAATGAGGCTGTTTTCAAGATCCGGGCTTCGCATTCGCAGAGTGTGGTGCGTCGTTGGCTTGCGGCCGGCATAGTGTGTGCGGTCGCGCTTCTCCTGTTCGGTATTGCCCTGGGGAGGGTTCTTTAGGAGGTTGTAGCGTCATGAGTACTTGGGCGAACAACAGCGAAGGTCTCATCGTAACGGGTGAAGTCATCAGCGGCCCCGAGGTCCTTCCGCCGCGGCATCGTGACGGAACCCAATGGCGTAAAACACCGCGGGCAGTCTACGGCGCGGCGTCGGTCCTCGCCTTTCTGCTTTTGCTGGGCTGGAAGCTCGTCAAGCGCGTTTTGTTCTTTCTTCTGGGCACCCTCCGGCCCGTAGTGAGGATCATTGTCGGCCTGGCCACTGCTTTTTCTTTGTTTGCATGCGTGTTGTTGTTCGTCATCTCCTGGTATCAAAATTGGCGTACGGATTTCCTGTGGGAGAGTGCGGGATTCTTTGCGGTTGCGATTGTGTGCTCTGCGCTGCTTTGGTACTACGACGTGGTGCTGATCAAGCTGACCCCCAAGGCTTTTCAAGTCGTTCTGTTCCAGTGAGAGAGCAAGCCCGTCAACGGGCGTCGGCCAGCTCACCCGTTCCAGCAGGGTAGGCGACCGCAATTACCGTAATGCTCAGCGTCATAGTTTGCCTTGCCGCCACCCCGTCTCGCCGCACGGCCACATTCGGTCCCATAGCTGTCGACACATAGAGACATCGCGTTCTCATCGGTTCGTTAACCCGCTTACCGGTCTTGCGTGCTCGTGTCTGGTTGCGTCGCCGCCGTCAACAACCAGGGTTGTCTCCGATCTCCGATCAGCCTCTACTGTTTCCGCTATTCTAGCAAACTACTAACTACTGCCGGTTGCCTTGTTGCTCGAGAGGAAACTCCAGCAACTGCCAGCAGCAGACTCATTGGAAGAGGACTTCTCGATGCTAATCCCACCACGGCGAGTCCAGAAGTACTGATTTCTTCTGGATTGCGGACGATACCGGAAACGGTTGTAAAACATCGCGGTCATCTTTTCTCACTGATGGCTACACAGCTGCGACCTCGAACGCGCGAGCCATTTCCTCAGGCCCTCGGCGATTGATTGTTTCGTTGATCTGAAGAAGTGCCTGCGTCTCGCCTTCGGTGCCGCCGATGTGAATGTTCGCATCCCTTAATCGTGCCCGAAGTTGATCGATCGTGGCGCCGGAGGCCAGCCTGAGTTTGGCGATATTAGTCCCAGATGGCACCCGATAGATGAGAAATTTGCTACTACTCTGCAGTAAGTGAAACAGCTGCTCACTGTTGCGCACGGCGATCTGATAGCGTTGGTTAAAACCGGTGAGGTAATGTAGCGCGACCGCTGCACTCTCCCATCCCTGAAAGATTAAGGAGCCAAATTGATGCCGCAGAGTCTCGACCCTGGCGATAACGCCAGCGGGGCCAGCGAGGATCGCGCCGAACGCCGCGTTGAAATATTTGTACAGCGAAACGAAAACCGTATCGAACAGGGCCGCATATTGAGCGGGCGAAATGCCGGTGTATGCCGATGCCAGAAACAATCTCGCGCCATCAAGATGCGTCCCAATCTGTTTGCTATGGGCATACTCGCAGATCCGTTTCATCTCCTCGAAATCGAAAGCTTCACCATCGCAGCGACGGACCGGAGATTCAATGCTGATGGCGCCTACAGGCGCGGGATACGGCGGCCTGCCGGCCTGATCGACTGCCGTAGCCACCTCATCTGCAGAGACTGTGGCGCGGCCAGCACCGAGCGGAACCAAGTTTAGGCCACTCAGCAACTGCCCGCCATCTCCTTCATCTCGATACAAATGGCTTTCCGCCTGCACCAACACCTTGTGGGTTTCGCCCGCCAGGAGTCGAACCGCAAGTTGGTTGGCCAACGTCCCTGTGGGAAGGAATAGCGCTCTCTCTTTGCCTAGCAGAGTGGCCATGGAATGTTCCAGATCTTCTACTGGACCGCCTGTGAGATACATGTCGCGGCCAGTGGACTGCCTGCTAGCAATCGTGCCGAGCACGTCTGCATATTCTTTTGGCGAAAGGCTTAGGCCGTCGTCGGTGAGAATGACTTGGGGCAGAGAGTGCTCATCCTCATCCGCACGCTGTGGTAGGTCCAAGGACTTGAGCGATGCCAAACCCGCAACCATTTTCAAGAAAGAACGGCGTTGAATAGAACTCATGGACAAACCTCAGTGTTTTGATCAACAGATCAACAAGGGCCATCAGCTGGCCTGGTTCTCTGCGTAGGCCTGTCGTACCAGCTTCAAGGCGATCTGAAAACCTGGAGCGCCATTGCTTTGGGTAAGAATTGTCTCCCACTTCTCTCTGTTCTCTCCGCACTCGTCGGCGTAGGCTGCAGCAGCGAGGAACTCCGCTATTGGATCCAAAGAGAAGCGGAATTTGGTGACAAGTCCACCCGGTTTCTCTAAGAGAACCCCATTCAATGTCAAGCGAATGATAGGATCGGAAGAGTTGGTGACCGCCTCGCCACCAGCGACTAGGGCCGCAACCGCCTGCTGCTTAGAGAATTCTTTTGGAATGAAGTCCTGCCCAATCGCCAGTTTTCCAAGGAGCTTAGAAACACTGAGCATTCTATCCCCGTCCAAAAAGTGCGGTACAGAAGGATCATCTGGATTCACTTGCCGCAAGTGTCGGAAATATACATCTGGAAGAGAGAGTGGAAGATTGTCGAGTGTTTTGCCAGATTGGAGGAGTCGGACGGCCTGTTCCACAAATAGCCGCACAACCAGGGGTACCAATGGAACATCTTCCTCCCCCTCTTTCGTGTGCAACCGGATTAAGGCTGCAAGTCGCTTTCCCAGTTCGAGTTGTTCCTCAATACGAGAGAGAGGTTTTGATTCCGCCTGTTCCACAGCGTTACTGTCTTTCATAAACACGGTCAGCAGACCGGTCATAAAGTTCAAAAGCGTTGAGGAGTTCAGGGGCTGAGGGTAAATGCATTTGCTTTGTGCACCATCGATCGCGACCTGTGTCCGCGAAGTTAGCAACAAAAAACCAATTGAAACTGATCGGTAGATCGTTTCAATGTACCGTTGCGTCGCGGACGAGCGCTCGGAAACGCGATCAAGGATGACAAGCAGACGCTGCTTTTTGAGAAGAGCAGTGAACAACTCATCTTCGATTGTCTCATCAGGCAATGCCGCTATGAGCCTGCCCTTGACGACCAGCGGCAATGTCTTTTTGTCTGAGTCCAGTTCCTCATCGACCCATATCGGCAAAATAGGGTGGTCGTTCAGTCCTGAGTTAGGACCGCTTTGAATAGCCCACTCCGATATTTGACGGGCAAGTGTTGTCTTGCCAGCACCTCCAGGGCCAATGAGTTGTATTGTAGTGCGCGGCGCCTTTACGAATGTCCCGATTTCGTCCGCACTTGGCCGTTCGATACTGGGTCCGGACACAGGATTGTCGACACGAATCGGCAAGGGTATATAGCCTACCTGCGAATGGGTTGTTGTTTCTAAGCCGAAAGAAGAATCGTTTAATGTGGCTTCCGGAGGCCAATTTCGACGAATTCCTTCCCGCTGTTTTTCAACCCAAGCATCCAATGTCCGCGGGTGTCTCACAAACCAAGGGAGAACAGTGACAAGCTTGGCGACCGTTTGCACAAAATCGCCAAACAATGGAATCTTGATATGCTCGAGCCGACCTAATCCGACAGTGCGGTAGATTGTTAAGTTCCAAAGCGGACGCACAAACAGCAGAACAGTAGGCAACCCTATGCACACTACAAGCGCTGCCGCGAAACCCAGCCATCCAGAGTTTCGTTTTATCCACTGCAATGGGTCATATAAGGTCGCAAACCCGTAAACATCGGCGTATTTGCCGTGCTCAACGTGTATTAGAAAGTAGGCTTTGTGACCCGCTTCTAAGCTCAGCGCACTCGGTTGGAGACTGCATCGCCATTGATCGATGTCTGGATCCCCTGAGGTACATTGCGAGAGCGGCCGCCACGGATTTTGGTGTTGCTCATCATAGTCGTTCCGGCCCTCCAACCAAACTCTCGTGGGTAGAGGAGTTCGGGCCTGTTTTTCTATCCGAATCTCGAGAAAGGGCCTGATGTCTTGAATGATTCGAGCTTGGCGCACAACTGGCCTATCCTCTTGAACATTTCCTTGAAGGATCGTGCCGTAAGGGCCGACTGCCAAAAGTTGATTCCCATCACTTGTAACAAATACGGAGAGAAGATCGTCCAAGACGCTACTGCCACGTAGGTTCCAATGACTTCCATCGTCCGACTGCAAAATTGTGCCTTTTCGTCCAACCGCCCACAGGTGCTTGCCATCGTTAGTTCCGAAGACTGACAAAAGGTCCTGCGCAGTACCACTGGCCCGACTAATCCAGTGCTCGGTGCCATCCGATTCCAAGATCGTGCCCTCTGCCCCAACTGCCCAAACATGCTTACCGTCGCTAGTTGCAAAGACAGATTGAAGGTTATTCTTAGTAGCGCTACTCTGTGGGTTCCAATGTTCTCCATCGTTAGATTCGAGGATCGTCCCCTTTTCCCCAACAACCCAAAGCTGCTCGCCATTGCTGGTGCCCCACACAGAGACCAACTCTTTACTCGTACCGCTAGCAAGTATTCTCCACTGCTCGCCATGGACGGACTTCAGAATCGTCCCCTCGGAACCAACTGCCCATACAACTCGGCCATCATCAGTTGCGAAGACCGAATTCAAAGTGCTTTCCGGAGTGTTGTCAGTTGATTTCCAGTTCTTGCCATCGTCGGACTGTAGAATCGTTCCTGCAACTCCTACTGCCCAAGCGTGTTTATCGTTAGTCGCAAAAATCGCGCGAATTTCACTTCGAGTTCCGCTGGCGAGCGTATGCCATTGCGCTCCATCATTTGACTCGAGAATTCGGCCGTTGCCGCCTACAACCCAGAGTGTGCTGCCGTCATTGGTGCCAAAAGTCGCAGTAAGGTAATCTTGGGCGGTCATAAGCGGCTTCCAGCGCTCGCCGTCTTCGGACTGCAAAATCGTACTTTGTTCGCCGACTGCCCAAAGCAGTCTTCCGTCTCTTGTACCAACGAGCGATCGCAGATTGGATTCGGTGTGACTCGCAAGATAATCCCAGTTCTCACCGTCTTCGGACTTAAGAATTTGTCCGTGGTTACCAACAGCCCACAATCTATTACTATTGCTAGCGCCGAAGATCGCTGTCAGGTTCTGGAGCGTACTAATAGTCCGACGGTTCCAGTGCGCACCGTCGTTGGACGAAAGTAACTTGCCGTCTGCGGCAAGAACCCACAGTGGCTTGCCGTCACCGGCGCTGAAAATGGACCACAGATATTCTCCCGTACCGCTGTCTCGATTCCTCCAATGCACACCGTCGTCCGACTCTAGGATCGTGCCCCCAGCACCAACGGCCCACACACGCTTGCCGTCAGAACTGCCGAGCACAGCCTGGAGATTCATCTGAGTGCCGCTTACCTGCCCACTCCAGCGCTTGCCATCTTCGGACTCCAGGATCGTGCCTCCAACACCCACAGCCCAAAGACGGCTACCATTGCTAGTCACAAATAGGGACCGAAGGTCGTTTTGTGTCCCGCTAGCGCAGGTGTCCCAGTGCTCTCCATCTTTGGACTCCAGTATTGTGCCCTTGTCACCCACTGCCCACAGGCGGCCATCACTGGTTCCCATAATCGACCGCAGGAAGGTCTCCGTCCCGCTTACCAATGTTCTCCAGTGTGTTCCGTCGTCGGATTTCAAAATGGTACCGCTCTCCCCAACGGTCCATAACCGTTTTCCGTCGTTGGTCCATACCGATTCAAGTCGGGGAGAAACAGCCTTGAATCTATATGTCTTTGGGAATACTCCGTGACCGTAGTGTGGCGACAGTTCCTCCCATGGCATCTGACTACAACCGGAAGTTGCCAAGAGAATTCCGAATACTCCAGCAACGACAACTGCGACCCGCCGCGATCGTGCTGTACCGACAGCATCGTTGTCCACGTAGAGAGTCAATGTGTGGCCTCTATTCGTGTTAGAGAAGATCGGCAAAAGCAAGTGGTGGGCCCCCTCTATATCTAATTTAACCGAGCACCAAGTTTCTGCTAGTCCGGACTCAATTCTTTGGCACCAGCGCAATGCGTCCACGCAGAGATAAAGTAATATCCCAGGCTGTCGTTCCCGTCGTACTCGCATCGTGCACGATATTTTCCGTGGGTGCTATGTATCCTTCTCCCGGACGAATTCGCAGCCGCACAACGGGGTATGATGGAAACAGAGACATAAACACCCGTCCAATCGCGGTTGTGTGATAAACGCCGCGGACCAAAGCTTGGACTCTTTCGTACATTGCTCCGATAGCGATGTTGACGAATAAGAGAAAACGGTCCTCACAGCCGAGATTAATTGTTATCCGATTCGGCGCTTTACCTCGGCTCGCGATTGGATAGTTGTTCCAGTTGTCCACGTGTAACCCTATATGCTTGCCACTATTAGGATCAGTCGTGACTGTGCACTGTGCAGGAGCCCTCAGATAAATTCCGCCATTAAGTTCTTCTACTGGTTCGACGTCAGTGCTTGTACGAAGGTGGGTGTTTACGTAGTTCATGACCGAATGCGTTGCATCGTCAAAGGTGCTGCCTGCTAGGAGCGCATTGAGCTCGCGATTATCGGCCCCCACCGCTGCGGCTGCGCGTAACGGCTCAAATGGCTGCAAGATCGACCTTGGAAGGGAAACCAAGCTTATCGCGGAGCCATAATCTTCTGGGACGAACCCGCATGTCAGAATGGCGGCCTCCCGTGATGTAGGTCTCCGCCAGGGCCCCGCAGGAACCACAGCGTCATTGTCATACCAGCTACTCACTGGCCTAGCCAAAGTTCCGGAGCTCAACTCGATAGGAAAGCCCCTTCCGTGAGCGATGGTTACAAAAGTCTTTATGCCAGAGATGAGGCTCCGCACGCAGGCGTCCGATTCGATCATTGCTTGCCGCCCTAGCTCGTTGCAGGACTTGAGACCGATTTCCTGGCGCCACGCCGGCCAGAACGGCGTGAATTCGCGCCGTTCGTCTCTGACGCCCTATCAATGGTGGCCGATGGCAGAAGTAGCGAGGAACTAGCTAGAGCCTCAAAAGCTACAGCCGTAATGTCGCCCACTTTCGTCCAGCAAATCGTTGACTCATCATTCGGTTTAGTGGATGAGCGAATAAAGCCGCACTCTTGTTCTTTTGCGTAGAACTGGAGCAGGTAATCTCGAAGTGGCGCCAGGTCAGGCCGCCAATCTGCAGTGAGGTGCGCGAGATCTGAGCCGAACAACGATGGTTGAAGGAGGAGAGTCGTGATAGCTGGCTGGAGGGGTACATGTCGTCTGACGAGTGCGGTTGCTTCGTGTACAAAGAAACCATTGGCAGGGTCGTAACCAAGCTCGGCCAAAATGGTATCCAAGGACGAAATTGCGGGAAGCACTGACACTTGCCAGCCACGTGCACGACCTGTCCGCAAAAGCAGTTGCGATACGCTGTCGAAGATAATTGGATGGCCCTGTGTCATCCATGCTATAGGCGACTCACGTTCACCGGCGTCGAGAACCGCTTGCGCGACATCTCGGTAATTTGCTGAACGGTGACGTTTGTCTTGGTAAAGCGGCCACAAGCTTTTGCACTTGATTCTGATATCTTCCGGCAACGACGTGAAGTGCGAAGCATGCAAATTCGTGCAGATGCGCTTGCATCCTGAAAGGATCTCGATAGTCTGAACTGTTAAGTGCTCAGGGAAACGAATTCCGGCCCCCACTATGTACAGAACGGCGTTTCGCGATCGGTTTCCATCTGTTGAACCAGTTCCCATGATCACCTCAGTTCGGGCCGCGGCCTTTGGCAAGCCCAACTCAAGCCTCCTTTCAAGACGCTCGATCATCAAGTCCGCAACGGCCTGAACATGGAAACGGCAGCACCGTGTCTCTGAGGAGAAAAACGTGTCAAGTTCCGCAAGTTTGTTACTCGGACAACCGCCACCACACACTGAAAAGTACTGGCACGAGCGGCGACACAAGTCGACGCCAGCTTTGATATCCCTCCACGCAAGCTGAAACCCCGGGTGCCGAGCGACATCCGTCCACTTGTCAGTGTGTACGTTTCCCCAAGAAAACGTCCCATAGCGCGCGTGTTTTTGTCCAAGCAACTCCGGTGAAAACGTTGTAACATTTCCATCGCAATCAATGTTCCAGATCGTTCCCGGCTGGTTATCGCCCTTGGCCACTTCGGTGCCCACTGGGGCCGTTAAATGGCTGCGCATGTCTCGAATTTCCCTCAATTCTATTACTGGATCCTTTTCGTGAAGATCAGCGATTCGAGACATGAACCGGCGAAAGGCTTCGAGCTGCTCTTCCGTTTCGAGTGATGAGCTCTTGTGTGCTCCCTCTTTCTCGTCAATGTTAAAAGCAAGGTGGCAGGCACCAGTGTTCTTGAAAAAGCTCCATATCTCGTCTGCTCTGTCCAAAGAGTCTCGAGTTAGAACGGCCAGCAGAGAAAAAGGGACACCGCGCTCACGAAGCTTTGTGAGCCCGCCCATCGCTCGTTTGAACGTGCCGCGTCCAGTTCGATCAAGACGATGAGTGTCATTAATCGTCTCTGGGCCATCCATGCTTAGTCCTATTTGCACCGACCACTTCTTGAACAAATGGCACCACTCATCGTTGATAAGCGTGCCATTTGTCTGTATGTTCTGCTGTACCTTTATTTGAGACGAGGCGAACTCCTGAAAGGCTTGCTCATAAAACGACGCGGGCACCACAAGCGGTTCGCCGGCATGCCAGCAGACCGTCAAGGGCTCCTTAACCTGTAGGTCAGTCAAGAATCTAATTACTGCTCGAACAGTCTCTAGGGTCAAACGCTTGGTGCTTGAACGATTAGGCAGATAACAATAAGAGCAGTCAATATTACAGAAAGGGGTTGGCTGCAAGATCAATAGCCTTGTCGGAGCAAACTCTGCAACATGCAGCTCGTCGGATCGCTCGACTAACACAAGTGATTTCCTCACCACCTTCGGGACGCGTTAAGGGAGCGAATTTCCAAAGTTGCCGAAGCTATTGCTGAAATTGTTAAAGGCGTCCTGGAAATTGCTGAAGTTGCTAAAGTCTGAGAAATTGCTGAAATTCCCAAACTGGGCTATTTCTTCCCGTTCTTTTCCTGGCGCGACAAGATCGGAGCGCAGTATCGGGTCCACCGATATTCGTTGCGTCGCTTTGGTCTTCGTAAAGGCCTCTCGGATGCGAGCGATTCTTTCCGCAACTGTAGCGTTTGCTGCGGGAACTGTAATCGGTAAGGTTGCGCCGAGGGTCAATGCGCCTACTACAGACAAAGTTTTGTTCTTCGTACTCCTCTTCGACTCTTGATTCTTTTTTTGCTTTGGTTTTTTGGAATTCATAAAGCACCCCTCGTTTAATTGGGCGGATTCTAACATACTCTCATAGTGACATGCCACCCGCGTCAGCCGCGTCCACCTGGAGCAACCCGGAGGTCCCAGTAGAGGTAGGCTGCAGGTTGATTGTCCGACAGGAAGCTACCTGCGCATTCCATGGCTACGGAGATATCTGTGCGCTTTTTCAATGATGCGATTTACATAATCTGCTTGACGGAGCGGACTGCCTTTGAAGGAAAGATCCTGAGAGGCAATCGCGTCTTGCACTTCATCTTCTGAAACTGCATGATCGAGGGCGTACACGGCATACGCCATATCACTTCGCGACTGCGCCCCCGCGTACTTTGAATCATTCCGGAAATGCTCGATCGGTTTTGTCGCCGCCGACTCCGTCCTCCGCGACTTCAGCTGGAACAGCCTAAGCCCTGCTTCGGTTTCTTCGACCTCTCGTTTCAACCGATCCTCGATTTCTTGAACGAAGGTCGATGCGCGTTCGTAGGCCGCCCCCGTTGCTTCGATAAGCCGGACATAGGGAAAGTGTCCGTTGGCCAGTCGATACTTTTCCTTCCGGTTGGTGAACCCGGCGAGGCGTCCGAAGTGTCGCCAGTCGGCCGATCCGTGGTCGCCGTGAAATTGTGTTGCCAGCGCCTTGGCCACAGCAGTGGATAGGGGCTTGTCCAGTGTTCTGCCGTGCTGCAGCCACGCCTGGAAATTGCGCGGTGAGGTCTCTACGACCAGCGCGGGTGTGAACCCTTGGCGCCTCATCGTGTGGAGGGCGTCGGCTGTCAGGTCGTCCACCAGGGACAGGCTGTGAATGCCGGCGGGGCGAATGTAGATGTTTCGGCCCTTCAGGTTTTCAAAACGAAGCCAGGGTATTGATTTGATTGCGGTTTCTTTGTCCCAGGCTCGCAGGATCATCCGCTCGCTGGCCGAATCGAAGACCCCTACCTCGAACAGCCCAGCGCCCATGGCTTCGAGTTGCTGTCTGACTGCTTCCTGGGTTCGATCGGGCATTTTCATTTTTCCAGTTGACATCCGATTCCGTTTGGGAGTAAGAAATTCTACATACGATGATATATGACTGTCACAGACAACTCATATATATCAGATCAGCATCTTCTTTCAAGGATTGGTTTGGAGGCTGTGTATGCAGGACCCAGAACAGGCCGCTCGCTATAAGGACAAACTGACCCGCGAGCTTGGACGGACGGTGATCGCCTGCCTGGAAGACGGGACGACCGAGGATCTGGTGCTCAATCCTGATAGCACGTTGTGGGTCAAACGTACTCGCGGCGCCTTCGTGAACATCGGCACCATGAGTCCCAGTCAAGCTCAGAGCGCTTTTGGCACGATCGCGGCGATGCGCGGAACCATCATCAATCACGATCAGCCAATCCTAGAAACGGAGCTTCCTCTTGATGGGAGCCGCTTCGAGGCGATTGTGCCTCCGGTCGTTCGCCAGCCTGTCTTTGCTCTTCGTCAGCGACCCCGGGCGATCTTCACTCTCGATGACTACGAGACCACCGGCATTCTGACCGACAGCAAGGACGCACTGAACCGCCGTCGCCATAGGGATGAATTCGTGGCAACCGTTCGTGGTAAGAAGCACGCTGATGTCATTCGTTGGGCCGTAGCACAGCGGAAAAACATTCTCGTGGTTGGCTCCACCGGGTCGGGGAAGACCACCTTGGTCAACGCAATTCTGCATTGGCTGACTCAGGTGTCGCCCAGGGATCGCGTTTTGCTCATTGAGGACACGCCCGAGTTGCAGTGTGCGGTAGAGAACTCGGTGGCATTGTTGGCGGTAGGAAACGTCACCATGCTCGACTGCCTGCGGGCATGTATGCGACTGAAGCCGACGCGCATCGTCGTGGGCGAAGTCCGCGGCGGAGAAGCCCTAACCATGCTGAAGGCATGGAACACGGGGCATCCCGGAGGCGCTGCCACCGTCCACGCCAACGATGCGCTGAGCGGTCTTTTACGTCTCGAAAGCCTGGTCGCCGAAGCGACGAGCGCGCCACAACAGAAGTTGATTGCCGAGGCCGTGAACCTGGTGGTGTTCGTGGATGAAGAGACCGAAATCTCCGCGGGCCGGAAGGTCCGCGAAGTAGCGGTAGTGCTGGGCTACGAAGATGGCCGCTATCAGCTTGAGTACGTGTGAGGAGGCTGTGTGTCGAGGCTGGAAGCGTGGGTTGTGAGTTCGGCTGCCCGGCTTGGGACTGACGAACTCGTTGTATTGGCTGTTGGAATCATGCTGGTGGTGGGCTTCTGTCTGGGCCTGCTCTTCGGCATGTCGTACTGACGGAAGCTCTGACACTCGATAGGGAGGAAGGCAATGTCTGGATTGTTCAAGCGGTTCCCGTTCTTTTGGACGGTGATTTTGTTCCTGTGCAGCCCGTTGTATGCCTCGACAGGCCAGACCGGCTTGCCGTGGGAAGCGCCCCTGCAAACGCTCCAGAACTCGATTAGCGGGCCGGTCGCCGTGCTCATTGCGATCATCGCGCTGGCTGCTATCGGGGTGACCTTGATCTTCGGAGGCGAATGGAACGAATTCGCTCGCCGGGGTGTGTTCGCGGTCTGCGCGATCGCCATGCTAGTCGGTGGCGCGGTCATCATGACAACGCTGTTCAACGTTAGCTCTGCTTGTGTGTAGAGACGCCTATGGACGCTCCCAGAGAGATGCCCTTTCACCAATCCGCAAACCGGCCTCACTTGCTGTTGGGCGGTGACCGTGAGCTGGTTCTGGTCTCCGGCGTTTTGGCAGCGATGCTGATCTTCGCGGTCATGACCTGGTGGAGCATTGTGGCGGGGTTGGTGCTGTGGCTGGCCGCGGTAGCGGTGTTGGCCCGGATGGGAAGGGTCGATCCGCTACTGCGGCATGTCTATGTTCGCCATGTCCGTTACCGGGCGTTCTACCCCGCGAAGAGCCGACTGTGCGCCCGGCCGACTTCGACACGAATGAAGTGGAGATAAGAGAAAGTGCTGATCACAGAACATCGTCGCCATGCAGCAGGTCTCGCCGACTTGCTCCTGTACGACGCAATGATTGAAAACGGGGTCCTGCTCCTTCGGGACGGGGCCCTTCTTGCCGGGTGGACGTTCCGGGGGCCCGATATGGCCTCGGCCACGCACGAGGAGATGGCCGCCCTGAGTTCTCGCCTCAGCGCCATTCTGCGGTTGGGAAGCGGATGGATGCTGCAGTGCGACACCATCCGCTCTCTCGCTCCGGAATACCCCGGCCCTGGTCATTACCCCGATGCGGTGACTGCGGTGATTGATGACGAACGGCGCGCCCAGTTCACGGCCGAGGGGGCGCATTTCGAGAGCGAGTATTTTCTGACCCTGACCTACCTGCCTCCGGCGGCGAACGAAGAGAAGATGAAGGGCTGGATGTTCGACGGCGTGAAGACAAGGAAAGCCACAGCCCAGAAGGCGCTCGACTACTTCAAGAACCGAATCGCGACCTTCGAGGATGTATTCAGCTCGTTGTTCACCGTATGCCGCCGTTTGCAGGCCGGGACGTGGGAGGACGAATTTGGCTTTCCATCCACGACCGATTCCTTTCTTCGTTATGTCCGCAGATGCGTAACCGGATTCGATGACCCGTTTGTTCTGCCAGACATTCCCGTTTACCTCAACCAGCTCATAGCGGCAGAGGATTTTGTGGGAGGGATTGAACCCAAGATCGGCGAGAAGCATGTCCGCGTAGTTGCGATCGATGGCTTCCCCAAAGCCAGCTATCCGGGGGTCCTGGGGGCTCTCGATTCTCTGCCGATTCAGTTCCGGTGGAACACGCGCGCCATCTTGATGGACCCGGAAGAGGCGGGCTCATTCCTGGACAAAACCCGGAAGAAGTGGAAAGCACGCGTTCGGGGCTTCAAGGACACGCTGTTTCGAACCGAGTCCGGTCCGGTGAACCTCTATGCCCAGCAGATGGCAATCGACGCCGAAGAGGCAATGAGTGTCGCCTCCGCCGGCGACGTGCAGTTCGCTTTCTACTCGACGAACATCATCTGTTCAGATACGGACGAAGAGAGACTGGACGATAGCGTAGCTCTGGTTGCCAAGACAATTCGCAACCTGGGCTATTCGGCTCGCATTGAGACGGTCAACGCCGTCGAAGCATGGCGCGGCAGCCTGCCAGGCGATGGCTACTGCAACGTTCGGCAAGTTGTGCTTCACACCCTGAATCTGGCAGACGTTCTGCCGATCACTTCGGTCTGGGCGGGACGCCGCGAGAATCCATCGCCGCTGATGCCTTCCCAAAGCCCGCCACTGCTGTATGCAGCAACGACCGGAGCAACACCCTTTCGCTTCAATCTGCATGTCGGCGACCTGGGCCATACCTTGATGGTCGGCCCTCCTGGCAGCGGGAAATCGACATTCCTGGGCCTGATCGCGGCCCAGTGGTTCCGGTATCCGCACGCCCAAGTGTTTGGTTTTGACAAAGGATATTCCCTCTATGTGTTGTGTCGTGCGGCCGGTGGAGACTTCTATGAACTGGGCGGGGAGAAAGAACATCTTTCGTTCTGCCCACTGCGGGATTTGGAGGATGCTTCCGATGTGGGATGGGCTGTTGAGTGGATCGAGAAGCTCTGTGCTCTGAACAATCTGACGCCGATCACTCCGCAGCACCGAAACGCCATTACCGAAGCCGTCAAGATGTTGCGGGAAGCTCACGGGCGGACGCTGACGGACTTCTGCGCGCAGGTGCAAAACATGGAGGTCCGCGAGGCGCTGGAGTTCTACACCCTGGGTGGAGCTTGGGGACAGCTGCTGGATGCGAAGGAAGACTCCCTGGGAGCCAGCAAGCTCATGGTCTTTGAGATGGAAAAACTCATGACCTCGGGCGACAGCAACGACAAGGCCGTTATCGCGGTGCTCCTGTATTTGTTCCGGCGAATCGAGAAACGCCTGGACGGCAGTCCCACGTTGATCCCCCTCGATGAGGCTTGGGTTTACCTGCGGAACGACCTGTTCCGAGATTACTTGCGGGATTGGCTCAAGACTCTGCGCAAGAAGAACGCGGCGGTGCTGCTGGCAACCCAAAACCTTTCCGACATCTTCAACTCGAAGATTCGCGATGTCGTGCTGGAGAGCTGTCCAACGAAAGTGTTGTTGCCGAACGCTGAAGCAGGCAACCCGGCTTCGCGCGAGTTCTATCACGCGATTGGATTGAACGAACGTGAGATTCAAATCGTGCAGACCGCCCTCCCGAAACGGCAGTATTACGTGGTTTCAACCGAAGGGCGTCGGCTGATCTCACTGGGTCTCGGTGGAGTCGCCCTGTCGTTCGTGGGCGTGAATGGTCAAGAGGAGCGCGACAAGGTGGACGCGCTCAGAACGAAGTGTCCAGACACCTGGCAAAGCGACTGGTTGCGGTCGCGGAAACTGGGTGAGTGGTCAGACTGGCTGGAAAAACTAACCGGAAATCGGAGGATCGCCGTATGAAGCGCCGTGCTTTAGTTCTTTTAGTGATGGTTTGTTTGATCGTGGGTGGAACGTCCAGCCGCGTGGAGGCGGGAGGCCCGTTCGCGACCGAGTTCACGCAACTGCTGAACCACGTGCAACTCATTCAGCAGTACCTGCAGCAGGTCCAGATGGTGCAGAACAATCTCTTGCGATACCAGCTCATGCTCAGGAACTCGCAGGCCCTGCCGAATCAGATTTTTGGGCCAGTAACACAGGACTTACAGAAGCTGGCTCAAATCGTACAAGGGGGCAATGCCCTGGCATATTCGATGGCGAACTTGGATGCGCAATTCCGCAACACGTTCCCTGGCTATTCCAAGGCGTGGAGTCCGACCGCCTTCTATCCGAACTATCAGCAGTGGTCGCAGACCTCACTGGACACCACTTACGGGACCCTGAAAGCAATGGGGCTGCAGGGCCAGCAGCTACAGAACGAGCAGACGATCTTGGCGGCGCTCCGACAGATGGCGCAGACGCCGGCCGGCCAAATGGATTCGATCCAGATGGGAACGGAAATCTCAGAACAACAGGTGGAGCAATTGATGAAGCTGCGTGAACTTATGATTCTTGATCTGCAAAGCAAACAGGCGTATCAGGCAGAACAGATCCAGAAGGAACAGGCAGATGTGGGTGCACAGCAGCAATTTTTCAACTACGTTCCGGTCCAGGGAGATGGTATTACATTCCAACTCCCTTAAAGGAGGAGAGCTGGGATGAAACGGACAATTCTGTTCACTTTGTTGTTTGTGGGGTTGCTCGTAGGTTGCCGCAAAAAAGAACGGCCAAGTGCGATCGTACAAAAGCTTGAGGCGGCTGGAGCGGGAGACTTGTCAGCGGCCTCGGTGAACTCGATCCAACAGTGGCTTCAGCAGCATGAGGAGCTCGCGCTCCAGGTAAAGAAGGACTGTGACCAGGTCAGAAAATCCGGCAGTGCGCCAGCGAACTGGGGAGACACAACTGAGGGACGAGTGTGCACTGCGGCGGCCAACACTTCCTTCTATCACCCGTTCAAGGGCGACAGCAAGACGTATTGAGGTTGGGTTCGTTTTGGAAAAGCAGCGCAGTTCAGGTTGGGCGTCACAGGCGCGCATGGTACGAAGCGCAATTGTGACGGCCCTATTCGCGTTGTTCTGCCAGTTGGCGCTCGCGCAAGGCCCTCTCAATTCTCCCAGTCAGATTCTGCAGCAATACCAGAGTCAGGAAGTCGCCTGGTTTGCGGCAGTGCAGGGGTCTGCCACCAAGCTGTTTACGTTGCTCGCTGCGATTGAAGTTGCGTGGACGTTGACCCTGGTCGTTCTGGAGCGTTCGGATTTTCAGTCGCTCGCGGCAACTTTGATTCGCAAGATCATGTGGATTGGGATCTTCTACGCCTTGCTGATCAACGGTCAGAACTGGATTCCGTGGATTATTCAGAGCTTCGGGATATTGGGACAACGAGCGGCTGGCGTGAACGGCAGTATTGCGCCTAGCAATGTGCTCTCGATGGGTTTGAACATCTTTGGTTCGCTTCTCTCTGGAGCCAGCAACGCGGGTTTCCTGACGAACTTCGGAACGGCGGTGTCCCTGGTCTTCGCCGCATTCGTCACGCTGGTGGCCTACGTCATCATCACGATCCAGTTCGTGGCGGCGATGGTGGAGAGCTACATCGTGATCGCTGCTGGATTCATCTTCCTGGGATTCGGCGGTTCCCGATGGACGACGCCATACGTGGAGCGCTACATCGGCCTTGCCATCTCGATCGGGATCAAGTTGATGACGCTGTATTTGCTGATCGGTGTGGGGATGAACCTTTCGAATGGCTGGCTCGCCGCGGCCGGGCAGGTTGCCAACTCCCAGATGCCGGCGATGAGTGCGGGAGATATTGCAGCTGCCTGCGTCATTTTCATGGCGCTGTGCTGGATGTCGCCCAAACTGATCTCGGGCGTAATCGGTGGCGCTCCTGCTTTTACCGGAGGAGATGTACTCAGCCCATCGATGACCGTGGCCGGCGCCGGGATGACCGGCGCCGCGTGGGCACTGGCTGGGGCCGGAGCGGCCTATACCGCGGGCAAAGCAGTTCGCGATTGGGCCGGTTCGGGATTCACGAAGATGCTAGGCAGCGGCACTGGTGGTGGAGGGGCAGCTCCCAGCGTGCCAGGTTCGGCGGCACCTTTGGGGACGACGATAGCCAGGGGAAGCACATTCAGCGCCACGAACGCCATGACATTCCAACCTCCACCTCCCAAGACACCAACCTCTTCTGGTGGCGAGGGTGGGGGCGGCCAAGTGTCGCCGCCAGGCTCGACTCAATCC
>Ga0075018_10000019_pt1 | contig 34800 bp, 31 predicted proteins | sample ColStrG_CSR_2014_FD_71471 | JGI IMG/M metagenome (GOLD analysis project Ga0075018, IMG submission 71471) | Freshwater sediment microbial communities in response to fracking from Pennsylvania, USA - Cold Stream Run_MetaG_CSR_2014 | ecosystem: Environmental > Aquatic > Freshwater > Creek >... | reverse complement strand
TTCGAATCCCACTCTCTCCGCCAGACCTTTTGCTTTCAATAGGTTAAGTGCAATCCATACCGTAGTCCATACCGTAAAACCCATTCCAGGAGCGGTATGTGATGCGATTTGCCCATTCCTTTACTTTCGGAGCGAGCTCGCGCAACGATAAGCGAAGGCTCGCTTCTCACCAGCGAATCGGCGCCCAATCCGGCGTCCCATGCGACCAACCACTTTCAAGCGTCTTCTCCCCGCGCGCCATCCCCCTTGTACCGATCACACGCTCGACCCAAAGCCAGAGGAATTTGACCGAATTTCCGTTTGCAGCTAATTTCTCCAAGCCTGATTTGGAGGACGTATGATGCGGACCGGCAAGACCCATGCGGGGCGCGTCAATCTCACAAAGTACGTAAAGGTGGTCGGCCATGCGTCTGAGACGTGGCGATTCTGCCCTGTTGCCCGCACGGGCAAAGGGCGGATTCGTCCAGACTATGTCTTGATCGAAGGCAAGCCCCAGTTCCACAAAGAAGGCGCCTACTACATCGAGTGGTATCTCGACGGCAAGCGATATCGAGAATCGGTGGGCAAGAATCCAAACGAGGCGTTTGCCGCTGCAGAGCGCAAGTCGCAAGTTCTTCGGAATCAGGCGCTCGGAATCGAGATCGTTGGCGAAGACAAAAAGACCAGGACGACTCTCGCCGAGGCTTGCCACGAGTTCCTTGAGGAAGCACGGCAACAGAAGAGGCCGAAAACGCACGCGCAATACAAAACAGCGCTTGAATACTTTCGTCAATCATGTGGTGAACGCACTCTTTGTCAGATCGAGCGAAAGGATCTCATGAGTTTCATGGGCTTTCTGTCCGACAGGGGCCTGGCCCGCCGCACGATCTGGACCAAGGTGCAGATCGTCGTCTCGATGCTCAAGGCGAACGGAATTACTAAATTGATCAGCAAGCGCGACTGGCCGCGCTACACAGAAACGGAACCCGAAGTCTACACCAGTGAGGAGATCGAAACGTTTCTTGCCCAATGCAACTCTTGGAAGCGAGTACTCTTTGAATTCTTCTGGATGAGCGGCTTTCGGGAAGGGGAGGTAAAACATGTGACGTGGCCCGACATTGACTTCGGTAATCACGTTGTTCGGGTGAAGGCAAAGCCAAAGTTGGGATTTATTCCGAAAGATTGGGAAGAACGCGAGGTTCCGATTCCCGACCGCCTCTACAACAGTTTGCGCCATCACAGAGAGGCAGCATCAGCAAATTGTGCGCTGGTATTCGCGACCAGCAATGGCAGGGTTGTTCACAACTTCTTACGCCAATGCAAAAGCGTCGCTTGGCGTGCCGGTCTGAATTGCGGCCTGTGCGACACAGGGGAAGGGCACTGCGCCAAAGGACCATATTGCCAAAGCTGGTTTCTGCATAAGTTCCGGGCGACATTCGCAACCATGCACCTACGCGCCGGAGTTGATTTGACAACGGTTCAAACGTGGATGGGACACAAAGATTTGGAGTCGACCATGCGCTATCTCAAACCCGCCCGGGACAAGGAAGCACTGCAGAAGGTCAACGCGACGTTTCCTCTCCAAAAACCAACATCCGAGTCTGACGATGCACATGCTTAGGCGGCTGTTTGGTTCAACGGCATCTTCCGGCGAAGCCAATCCGCAATCGCCTGCGGGTCAAAACGGATGAGCCCGCCGACCCTGAAATGCGGAATCGCGCCTTGTTCCACAAGGCGATAGATGGTCATCTTACTCATCGAGAGGATTTTCGCGAGCTCCGACGCTCGCAGCGCGCGCGGCATTTTTTCAAGCTCAACCGCTAAGGATGATCGGATATTCATGGTCTCCCCTGGGCCTAGGCCAATGACTGTTGGAAGGGACCCGCTTCTTGCAGGTCATTCCTCCCAACGGTGGCCTTGTCATTGGCGTTGTAGACGAGGTTAATGATTCAGTCAATGCGCTCCGAATTTCGCAGGATTTGACCGAAATTTCATTTGGGGTTAGGTTCTTGACGTTCGTGATCGGGACATTCGTCTCGGGCACAGGAGCCAGCGGTGTTTTCATCTCTTGCAGAAGTCGGTAAAGGTCTTCGCGCTACGGGCTACATCGCCGATTCGATCGCCACGCCAACGATTTATTTGGCGGCGAGACTTCAGAAGCCATTGCTACTGGAAGGCCCGGCGGGCAGCGGTAAGACTCAATTGGCGTATGCAGTTGCGGATGCGGCTGGCACCACGGTCGAACGCCTCCAGTGCTATGAGGGAATCAACGAAGAAAAGGCCATCGGCAAGTTCGATGAGCCTCTGCAACGGCTTTGCGTCGAACTGCGAGCCAAATCCGGCACCGTCGATTGGGAATCCCTGCAGACTGAGTTGTACAGCCGGCAGTTCTTCAGCGCCGGTCCGCTGCTGCGTGCGTTGCAGTATGAGAAGCCTTGCGTCCTGCTGATCGACGAGCTAGACAAGGTAAACCAAGCGTTTGAGGCCTTGTTACTTGAATTGCTGAGCGTGTGGCAGCTGAGTATTCCGAAACTGGGCACCATCCAAGCCCTCAGCATTCCCTTCGTTGTGCTCACCTCGAACGAAGAGAGGCGCATCGGAGATCCCCTTCGCCGGCGCAGTTTTTACCTGCGAGTTGAGCATCCGACAGCCGAGCGTGAGGCGGAAATCGTTGCGCTAAGAACGCCGGATTCCAGCCAAGAATTTCACGCGGGCATGGCGGGGCTTGCCAAAGCATTACGAGGATGGAGTTTGGAGAAGCCGCCCTCCGTCTCGGAAATTCTGGACCTTGCGCAGGCGCTCAAGGTCCTGGGCGCTGAGCGAGTCACGGCAGAAATGAGAGACATTCTGCTGCCCTTGCTGGCCAAGACCGAGGGCGACAGGCGCAAGCTGCTCTTGCGCGACGGCTTCGCGAGTCTCGTCTATGACGCGCAGAAGTACAGCGCTGAAACTTTGCGCGGGAGCGTCGCATGAGGCGAGTTCTCATTTTGCCGTTAATGATTTACGCCGTCTCGGGTTGCTTTGCGGAGTCGCATCAGCATGCGAAGCGGCCCGAGGCTGAATACTTCGCCGCCGCCTACGCGCAACACTACCGCGTGCCCGTTCCATTCGTGCGCGCCATTGTTGAGCGCGAGTCGGATTGGCGCGTGTGCGCGGCCTCTTCCAAGGGTGCCGTGGGCCTGATGCAACTCATGCCAAGAACTGCCCAGCGCTTGGGAGTAAGGGACCGCTGCAACATCGATCAAAACGTCTCCGGTGGCGTGCGTTACCTGGCATGGTTGATGCAGCTGTTTCACAACGATCTCAGGCTGGTGGCAGCCGCTTACTATGCGGGCGAACACGTGATCGGGAGGCGCGGCCTGGCGTACTACAATCCGGACGTGGTCGCGTATGTGTCGAGAATTAGAGCGACTTATCTTCGCCAAGTCGAATCCGCAGCGAAGCCTGGGAAAAACACTTTGAAAAGAGATATGCGATGAAAATCTGTTTGAGTTTGGTGCATCTGATAGTGCTCACGACGGCACTTGCGCTGGCGGCACCAGCGCAAGCTGGCCCGCCTAAGGCCCAAATTGTAACCCTGAATCTGGACCCGCAAAGCGTCACGATCCTGCACTTGAAACGAGGGTTTGTAAGTTCCGTCCGTTTGCCGGAGGCGGTCAGTTCCGTCGTGCTGGGAGATCCCGTGGCATTCAAGGCCGAACACTCCGAGGCCGAGCCGCAGCTGGTTTTCTTCAAACCGACCAGCTCAAAGCCTGGTGAGACGAACGCGCTGATTACCACGCGGACCGGGCACGAAGTCTCTTTAAGTCTGGTGAGCGAAGGGAATTCAGACCGCGGCGGGGCGGTCGATTATGTCCTGAAATATGAGCATCCACGTAGTTTTCTCATCGGGGCCGACCATTCCAGCTTCTTGATTGGTGAGACGAAGAGCCTTGCACAGGAAAGCCTGCCAATCAACCATGCCCAAGGCAATGCCGTCAGTGACGAAGAGGAGTCGCTCAGACACCAAGGACTAGAGGCCCCGCAGTGGGAGGGTAAACAGTTGAGGGTTGCGGTGGGACGGGCTGCCGGGACCGATGAGCGGATGACAGTATTGTTTTCCGTTCTCAATTCCTCTCCTAGAACGATCGAATTATTGCCGCCACAAATACAGCTTGCCGGGACATCAAAGGCCAGGCATGGGAAGACGATCAAGTCCGAGCCGGTGGCCATCAAGGAATACCGAATGACCGCGCGGCGGCTGGCGCCAGGTGCTAGGGCGGACGGAGTTGTCATGTTCGAACGTCCCACCTTCAAGGAATCAAGAGAACGATTGTTACTGCAGGTCGCGCAAGCGGAAGAAGTGGACCGCCCGGTACTGGTGCCGATTGCGTTTGTGGCGCCAGCAAAAGGAGCGACGAAATGATTCAACCGAACGGGCAGAACGGCAGTGGAAGCGCCGCAATAATTCAGGAGCCAGCGGTAAGCGAAGCGGTCCTCGGCACGCCCGCGGCCGGGGACGCACTGGGGCAAGAGACGGAGCTTGCGACAAGAGCGAAGCAGCGGACCAAGCAGCAGTTCCAACAGAACAGGTTCGTGATCATCGGGGCAGGCGCGATCGTAGTCGCTCTGCTGATCTTCGTTGCTACGTCGATGCCCAGCAAGCGCCCAGCTCCAAAATCAAAGAACGGTGCTGCCGCCACCACGCAGGACGTGGCGTCAGCAAGCAGCGCGACGCCAGGTGACAAGAGCCTGTTTCCCATCACCGATTCAGTCCGACCCGCTGCAAATGAGATGCACGAAGGATTTCTGAACGAGCGAGATCTGCAGCGGACGGCAACAGGGCGGCCAACCACCGGTACGCCTCGTGCAGGACAGGGAAATGCAGACGGAACGCTGGCATCCATTCCGCCCTTCGGAGAGCAGCAGAACTGGCAAGCGCCGCCTTATCAGCCGGGCACAAGCGTAAACAATGCTACTGAAACACTTGAGACAGGCAAGACGGAGCGTGAAACGATGGAAAAGCCCTCGCTTGTCTACGTGCGCAGCATTTCTGCGCCACACGGCAACTCTCGCAGCGAGGAAATATCCGGCAACTTGGGACCGGCAATTGGCTTGGGGTTGGCCACGGGAACGCGATTGCGAGCGCGCCTCGAATCAGCTGCAAGTACCGCGGTGCGAACTCCGGTGCTGGCTGTGATCGAGTACAACTACGAGCGCGACGGGGAGATCGTTGTCCCCGCTGGGGCGAGAGTGGTTGGACACATGCAGGACGCGGACCGCTCAGGCTACGTGCGCATTGAGTTCGATTCGCTTATGATGCCCGATGGGGCGACCGTGCCAATCCAAGCCGTGGCCACGGATCTGGAAATGCGTCCGCCTAGAGGAAAGGTCGAGGGGAAAAACACAGGTAAGAACGTGCTGGTCAGGTCTTTGTCAGGGATCGGCCAGGTTGGGGCCACGTTGGTCGGACGCGGCAATTTGAACCAGCCTCTAAGCGAGTCAGACCTTGTGCGAGAGAGGGTCAGCAACAACATCGGAGAGGCCGGCGATGAGCAAATATCGAGGATGGCAGTGACACAGCACATCGTAGTCACGATCTCGGCCGATACTCCGATCTACGTTGTGCTGGAGCAGACTTCAAAGTCGAGCGCGTCTTGGACCCAATCGAGGTTGCACAGTACCCTGCTAGGTAACTCGCCAAATGTGGAAGAGCTGCACCAGCTCTTACAGCTGCAGCGTGAACTGAATCAGTCGAGTACAACAACGCGATGATGGGAAGCCGTGCATCCCGGAAGCCCAGTTTATGGAAAGCTTCCGGGTGGCCGACGATTCGCCCAGAGCCTCAACATTCCGCTTCCCAGAAGCCCGTTTCTGGACCTTCAAGTTGATCCGTTGCCCCGTTGGGGCGCGGTGCGACTCGATTGCTTCCGTCCGCCCGACGACACGCCCAAAATCTTGCCAGGCGTTGTCAGAATCGAACCCTCTCACGTACAGTTGGCCTCTGCCTTGAGCGCCTTCGCAAAGCCAACTTCAGGATCCGCTCGCCAAGTGCCTTCTTTTGCTTCGGCTTGCAGCTTGACTGAACCTTGACACAATCTTGACGCGGTGTCGATTGACCGCCTGCGCCGTGCCGCAGCAGAGTGGCCTCCACATTCCAAAATGCTCGGCTGCGCAGGCGTGCCGTGCGATATGTCAGGAGGAACGGAACATGAACAAGCTCAACTCTTCTCTTTGCGTGCTGATGGCTTGCTGCTTCTTGGGGCAGACCGGTTCGGCACAGAACGTCATCACCGATTGGGCGGGCATCGTTCAGCCCGCGATCAACAACTCCAGTTCCCCGAGACCTCCGGCAAGTTCAGAGGTACTCCATGCCACCATCCAACTTGCTGTCTACAACGCGGCGATTGCCATTGAAGGCGGCTTCCAGCCTTACGGTTCGCCAGTTTCGGCGCCTCACGGGGCCGACGTCCGTGCCGCCGTGGCGACCGCTGCCTATCAAACCGCTCGAGCGCGCGTGGATCCATCTCAAACCGCGTATCTGGATTCGCAATATCAGAGCTATCTCGCCACCATCCCGGATGGACAGGCCAAAAATGACGGCATCCAGGTAGGCGCGGCCGCGGCTACTGCCCTGCTTGCCCTGCGCGCCAACGACTTTTTCAACAACGTGGTGGACTACGAATGCAGTGCCGTCCCACCACCACCGGGAGAATTCGAGCCCAACGGCGGTTGTGGCACGCAGCCGGTGGATGCGAAGGTCGGCCAAATCACTCCATTTACGTTGGTTGACTCCAGTTGCTTCCGGCCCGGCGGGCCCAATCCCCTGACCTCCAAAGGCTATACCAGGGATTTCATCGAAACGCGCGACTTCGGGCGAGCCGACAGCACCGTTCGCACGTCCGACCAGACCGACATCGCATACTTCTGGTCGGAGCACGCGTATGTACACTGGAACCGCAACCTCATCCGCCTGGCCATCAGTTCCGGGCTGAACGTTCGCCAGACGGCCAGGTTCTTCGCCCTGGTGCACACGTCTGCCGCCGATGCCCTCATCGCCGGTTTCAATGCCAAGTATTTTTTTCGAGCCTGGAGGCCGAGAACCGCGATCCCGCGCGCCGATACCGACGGCAATCCAGATACCGATCCGGATCCGAGCTGGACGCCGCTGTTGAATGTGAACCATCCAGAGTACCCGTCCGCGCACGGGTTCTTTTCGAACGCGTTAATCGAAGCCGCTGCCAAGTACTTCCACACCACGAAAATCACTTGGACGTTAATGACCAGCAAGGACGCAGTGCCGCAGCTGGTCAAGACGGAGCGAACGTTCCACAACCTCAACGAGCTCTCGGCGCAAATAGACGACGCGCGAGTCTGGTCTGGTCTGCACTGGCGGCACTCGATGCGCGATGGTGACCAGATTGGCCGCGAGGTCGCGGACCGGGTATTTGAGAACTACTTCCGGCCCATCCACAAACAATGACTAGAACACTAACCTCATCCTTCGAGCGCTCGGCCGAAACCGGGCGCTTCGAAGGGATTCCGTTCAATAGTTGTTGCTATCGGTCCAAGCCGACACGATGGAGCAAGTCCGCAAAGCGGGGATCGCCGCGCACGGGATCGAAGAAGGGATGTACTTTAAGGAATTGCAGGATGTTTGACTTTTCCTCGTAGGCTTTCTCAAACCAGACAAATGCCTGCTCGTAGTCGTCGAGTCCCAGGTAGGCATTCACGAAGGCGGCCGCGGGAACATAACCTTTCTTCTGGCGCGTCTTCAATTCCTCGAGGAGCCGAAGGGCGTCCGCGCGCCGTCCGGCGTGGGCATAGGCCCGGATCAGCACACCGATGACGCCGGGGCTCCGGTCGGTAAGAGAAACCGCCTTCTCCAGAACGGCGATCGCTTCTTCGGGCTGACGGTTGGCGATGAGCACGAATCCAAGCACCCACAGTGCCAATGCGTCGTCCGGTCGTACTGCCAGTGCGCTTCGCAATTCGTGTATGGCCGCGTCGTAGCGCCGGGTGCACAACAGAATCCATCCGAGGCCAGTGCTGGAATCTCCAAGTGGGTCGAGCTCGCGGGCACGCCGAGACCAATCGAGCGCCTCCTTCATGCGCCCCTGGTACAGCAGCCAGCTCGCCAGTCCGCGGTGGGCAGCAGCGTCGTTCGGATTCAACTCGAGGGCGCGCCGGTATTCGGCCTCAGACTCCGTCCACTGCCATTGCTGCTTCTGCACGTCTGCCAGCAGGACATGTGCTTCGGCAAGTCCCGGATCCAGTTCCAGTGCCTTCCGAGCTGCGTTAATCACCTTTGGACGTACTTCTCCGGGGGGGACTCCGATAAAAACCGTGGCGAGACTGTCGTACGCGTCTGCAATACCGAGGTAGGCTGGTGCAAACGTCGCGTCTTTCCTGGTTGCCTCCTCAAAGTAGGCAATACTCTTTTCGATGTCAGCCCGGTTGTTGCTTTTGGCAAACCGGCCTTTGAGATAGCTCTCATAAACTTCAGGCGAGACGGAACGTACTGTGGTAAGTCTTTCGTGTTCCTCCCCGGTGACCGTGGCCTCGACTTTTCCCGCGATGGATTGCGACACGTCACTCTGCAGAGCAAGTACGTCCCGCAGCTCGCGATCATAGGTTTCCGACCAGAAGTGCTCGTCGGTCGCGGCGCGAATCAACTGGGCGTGGACGCGAATCCGGCTGCCCTCTCGTATTACGGAACCTTCTACTATGGCGTCCACATGAAGCGTTCTTGCAATCTCCGGAACCGAAAGCTGTGTGTCCTTGAAGTGCATCACCGATGTGCGGGAGATCACGCGAAGACCGCGGATCATAGATAGTCGTCCGATGAGCGCTTCGGTCATGCCGTCGGCAAAATATTCCTGTGTCGCATCGCCAGAGAGATTTTTAAGAGGCAATACCGCTAGGGACTTGATCGCCGGCTGCCTCGCGCCCTTAGCACCACCGTTTCGGATCAGCATCAAAGCGACGGTGAAGAGCGCGACCACGGCTACTCCCCCCAACAGCACCCTCAGGCGCATTGAAACTGCTCTCTTTTGCGTGGATGGAATCGCAGAGCCCGAACCTGCCTGAGCCGGCGAAGGGAGTGGCTTCGCCAGCGGGTGGGAATCCCCATTGCTGCAGATCACCGGAGCGGCAAAGCGGTATCCCTTCCCGACCACAGTTTCTATGAAACGAGGCTTCTCAGGGTCATCCCGAAGCACAACGCGGACCTTGTTAATAGCGGTGTTAATGCTGCGATCGACATCGAGGAAGACGTCCTTGCCCCAAAGGCGCCCAGCGATCTCCTCGCGGGATACCAGCTCCCCGCGCCGTTCGACCAGCAAGATGAGCAACTCCATGGGGAGTTTTTCCAGGCGCAGGATCCGTTCACCCTGTTGGAGGCGATAGCGGGACTGGTCAAGTGTGAAATCGGCGAAATGGAATTCCTGAGCCGTAACTGCCCCCAAGCTGGGCTCGATGTACTAGGCTGAGATGATGCCCCAGAACCTGCTAAGAAGCAACTGCACGAGCAACTCAAGGAGTCACCAGAACTTCATCTGTCCCTTCATAGCACGTGCGCAGCACATGTCCAAGTGCAATGGGAGACAAAGCGCGAGCCGTGGCCGATACCGGAGGTTCTTTCATGGAGGACGGAGCTTTCTGTTTTGGCCGCGCCCTTCGGAACCTCGTTCAGATCGCGTATCACGGCAAATCGGAAGTTGTTCCGGGCCCGAAGTCGGCTTAGGGGAGGCGCGGCCTGTGGAATGGCGAGGCGCGCCCGGTTTTCCGCGAAGTCCGTTTTTGGACCATCAGCAAGGGTCCCCAGCCCAGTCGGCGGTCGGCCATGGAAGGAATGCTGCAGCAAATCTTACTCCGTATCGAGTTCTTCTTTGTCGGTAGTGAACAATCTAATGAGGTTAATCAGATCAACATCTTCGCCACTGAGGAGAAGGGTGGAAAGGTTAAGGTTGCAATCCTAACTGCTATCGTCGATCATAACCAGCCAGAAAACCTCCAGCTGCAGCTCGAGGCTTAGGCTTCGGGCAATAAACATGTGTGGCGTGAGCGAAAACAGAAATCGGTTCTCGACGAGAACGAAATGTAAGCAAAAAGTCAGCGAAATGAATTGCAATTGGGCCTAGGATGTCCAATGAACCACTGGGTTAACCGCAGAGCAGCGAGGCGAACTTTATGGCAACCTCTGACCTAACAGCGCCTGGGCCACATGAATCTAGGGTAACTGCGATTTTCCGGATTGCAACGGCAATCAGCTCCTGCATCGAGGTACAACAAGCGCTGGACATGGCCTGTGAATCGGCGGTCGAGTTATTAGGCGTCGATCATAGCGGACTGGTCCGGTTTGAAGCGGACGGTACCCACGGCACTGTCGTTGCCGAGTTTGGACACGGTATAAACGCCAAGGGCATGAAGCTTTGTTTCGAAGATGCACCAGCGGAAATAGCGCTAGTGCAGTCTGGAAAATGCTTCGTTTCCGAAGACGTAGCGACCGCCGAAGGCCTAGGACCGGTGCGCGATATTCTTCTTGGTTTAGGTATTCGTTCAATTCTAATTGTGCCAATCGTGCATGAGGGAATCGTTCTCGGATCGTTCAGCCTGGATGTCCTTGAATCACGGCACTTTTATGACGATGAATTGGAGATATGCCAGGATCTGGCGCGATTGATTGCCATTGCGATCGAGCGCGCTGAGCTCTTCGCCCGAGTCCAGGCTCACAATTTTCATTCCGACGCGCTGCGAGATGCCACCCTCGCCATTGGCTCTGCTCTTAGTCGCGCCGACGTTTTGTCGGCCATTGTTCACAATGCCGTCAAGCTTGTCGCTGCGCGGGATGCTGGAGTGTACCTTTACGATCCCCAGGAAAAGAAGCTGCGCCTGGCCGCAATGCACAAACATTCTGAGGCGCGCATTGACAAGGTATTGTCGCTTGGCGAGGGCATGGCTGGACGATTGATCGAAAGTGGGAAACCCTACATGATGACCCCCGACTACGGGAACTTCCCCGGCCGGTCAGAACAGTTTAACGATGCTCCCGCTTTCGAGTCAGTTCTGGAAGTGCCTATCCTGGATGTGAACCATCGGGCACTTGGCGTTCTTTTTGTGGAGTCAAGTAAGGGGCGGGAGTACTCAGAGGATGAGATTCAACTCATCAGACAATTCTCGGACCACGCGGCCGTTTCTTTGCGCAACGCCGAGTTAGTTGAAACTCAGCATCGAGAACTCCAACTCCTGCTTCAGGCAACGCACGTCCTGGCAAAATCCAACGACCTTCCCGCTGGACTCCAGGAATTGGCCGAGTTGATTGTGAAGTTTAAGGAAAACACTTTCTGCCGCATCCTTCTCATCGATGACCTAGGGGAATGCCTGGAACCCATGGCGGCTCACGCGGTTGAGCGCTCGTCCCCCTTTAAGTGGATCAGCAGCGGCCAACGCGTCGAGATTGCGGAATGGCCCGGATTGCGTGGCGTCCTGGACGCTGGCGCACCCGTCCTTATGCGCTACCAGGATGAACTCGCGCGCCCGATGCTCGAACGTCTTTCGCACATTCTCCAGCTGCCATCGCTGTTGCAATCCCTCTTGATGGTGCCGCTGAAACTAGAAGATCGCCTGGTGGGCTTAATTGACATAGGCGAAATGCGGAATGAAAGCCGGTGCCCTTTTACGAAGTCAAAACGCGCCCTGGCGCGCGCCATTGCCCGGCAAATTACGGTTTCCATCGACCGGCTGCGCCAGCATCAGGTTGCCGAACGCCGTACTCGGCTGCTGAATGAACTGGAAGAGTTTTCCGGTTATCTCGTCGCCATCAAAGAGCCCTCTAAGCTACTGCAGGAGTTCTTGCGACTGGCTACCGTCTTATTCCCCGGCACACTCGGAGCGCTGTTCAGAAACCACCGCTCGCTTCAAGAGCTTGAATTGTCGGACACGTATCCATTGTCGAGTGCCGCGAAAGGGCAGCGCATCTCCTACGAAGACCCGGTGTTGGGGCGGGTCGTCCGGAATGGAATCGCGACCGCTCCGTCATCACTTAACGAATGGCCGCTGGGCGTGAGCATTTTCAAACACCCAGAGATCCGTCGATTTGTTGCCACACCGCTAAAAATCGCGTCCGATGTTGAATTTGTGCTGGTCTTGGCCGATCCAAGCGGAGAATGGCTGCGTCCAGAACCTGACCTGGGAATTCTGGAGCGGTTTACGGCACGGGCGGCAGCCGCCCTTGCCACGTCACAGCTGATCCATCCCGACCCGCGATTGACCGAGCAGTTGAGCAGGCTGCAGCCAATCGGCGACTACATGCAAAGCGCCGGCGATATCGACACCATTCTCCACGCCTTCCTTACCGGAGTGACTGCCGGATACGGACTGAGTTTCAACCGGGGGATCGTGTTCCTTGCCGACGATAGTCGCCAATATCTGGATGGCAAGAAGGCGATCGGGGATCGGGCGTCTTGGAGTAATCATGTTGATCCTGTCAATGGCTTCACAGAGTTTATCCGCGCACGGGAATTGGGTGACTTAAAAACCCCTCCGGCCGAACATGCGGTGACTCAGCTGCACTTGCCCCTGGCGGGAAGCGGCGCTTTCTCCAAGGTTGTTCTCGACAAGCGATTTCTTCGGCTGGAACCGAGCAGGTTCGACGAATTGCCGAGGGACTTTGTCGACGTCTTCCAACCAGTCCATCAGCTTCTGCTTGTTCCATTGATCGCTGATTACCAAACCATCGGCTTGCTCGTGGTTGACAACTGCTTTAGCGGCGCTCCCATTACAGGCCAGGACTTGTTGTCTCTGTTGAGCTTTTCTCATCGTGCGGCCCTCACGATTCAAAACCGTCTTGTCCTCGAGCAGGCGCTGCTGATTCGAAGCCGTCTTACTCACCTCCACGCGGCCAGCACCAGATTGCTCATCTCGGAAGACCCGCATTACGTGGCGCAACACTTCGTCGATGAGCTGATCAACGCTTCCGGAGCTTCTGGATCGAGCGTCCTCTTTATCGATGAAGGCGGACGATTGAAGGACCGTCTGATTGCGGGGACTGCCCGGCCCCAGGACCATTTGACGGTGATTCGCCCCAATGGCTTTTCGATGCAGGTCATGCAAAGCGGTAAACCAGTGATCATCGAAGACGCGGGGAAGGAGCTGCATCGCTTGAACCCTGCAACCCTCCCCGAGGAGATGGGAGCTTTGATATGCCTGCCCTTGATGCTCAGCGCGAGGCCCATCGGTGTATTGTGGCTTACTTATCGAGACCCGCGCCGCTTCACCGAAGAAGAAAAAAACGCGCTGCAACTTTATGCCGAACAGGCGGCAATCGCCTACGGTAGCGCGCAGACCCTTGCGTTTTCCCAGCGTCTTTACGCTCTGGCCCAAGTTGGCCCAGATCAGGGCGACCCCAAGGGCGCTATGACAACCATCGTCGAATTGGCGAGACAGACCTTCGAAGCATGCAGTGCAACTATCTGGCCCTACGATGGGGGAAGCGGCCGATTCATCCCGCAGGATTTGGTTTCTGTCGGGATTCCCCCGAATGAGCTAAACATCTTCCGGAACGCCGAGCCCGGAGAAAATCACACCACTCAGACGGCCTTGAGCGGGGGATATCTCGAAGTCACAAACATCGAAGACCATCAATATGAGTTTCTAAGCCCACCTGTGCGGGCGCTTTTGAAGGACGCGGGAATCGCCAGTTTTCAGGCCAGTTCGCTCAAATCGGGGGACGAGTCGCTCGGCGTGCTTTATGTGAGCTATCCACGGGTCCGAGGGTTCGGTCCGCAGGACCGTGTGCGGCTCGAGACCTTCTCCAAGGGCGCTGCTCAGATTCTCAAACACGTGCGCCTGGTTACTCAGATCTCCAAGGCACGGCAGGCGGCCCACACTGTGGCCGAGATCAGCGTACTAGGACGTGAGCGGGAGACACTGCGTTCGATCGGGGAAAAGACCAGGGACGTGGTCGGCTGCGATTCAGTTGTGTTGTTTGAATTCAATCAAGCTACCAACAGGTTCTCGTATCCGTACACGATGGTTGGCGTGAAACACAGAAACTGGGAAGGGAAAACGCCAGGGTTTCCCGGCAATACCTGGATTTTGGACAAGCTCAGCTTGACCGAGGAAGAAATCGTTGACCGAGTAGACGAACACCCGGAATACAAGACAAAGCGCTTCGCGAAGGCCGAGGATATCAAGACATTTATGCTCATTCCCCTTCACGCATCCAGGCGTAAGGTCGGACTGATGTTCGTTAATTTTTGTCACTACCACCGCTTTACAGAGGAAGAGCGGAACGACATACGGCTCTTTGCTCACCATGCATCCGTTGCCATTCGCAACGAGCAGATTCTTGGAGAGCTTGTTAGTTTGGAGGAGTTCTCGAAGAAGCTTCTGGGTTGCATTACGATTGAGGAAATTGCCAAAGCCGCGGTCCAGGAGGCCATGCGAAACGTGGGGGTCGGCACCGGAAATATTAGCCTGATGGAAGAAAAAGGCGGTTTTTACACTGCTGCAAGTGTGGGCTTCGGGGAAGCAGTGCAAAGTCCAAGGCCTGGGCCCTTTGCGTCTCATGCTGCCTTCGCCATTGAAAAAGGGTGCCTGGTAGTCAGCAACGATCTTGCTCTCGAATCGCAATTTGAGGTCCCGGCGGCGGTTCGGGAGCAGGGTTTCGTATCGGCCATCAGCACGTGTATCTACCACGAGAACAAACCCATCGGTGCGCTGTTGCTCTATAGCAATGTACGCAGGGAATTTGGCGATTACGAAGGCCGGCTGCTGCAGGCGGTTGCCGATCAGGCGACCGTCGCGATGCAGGGCGTTCGGCTTTTTCAGCGGGAAGCGGAGCGCAGGGTGGCCTATTCCCGCGCTATGTTCAATTCCACGAAAGCCATCACAACCTCTAGCCGCGGCCTCGAATCCGGCAGAATTTTTGCCCAGATCCTTGAGGAAGCCGTCAACCTGGTCGATGGGCGGGCCTTCCTCTGCACGGTACATAGCCTTCGGGGAAAGACCGTCACGGACAAAAAAATGGTACTCGAGGCCGTCTTTCCGGAGGAGGAACATGAACGATTGAAGTTGGGTATCGGTGGGGGATGGGCGCTGAATGACAAGCAGCCGATCGGGATCACCGGTCGCGCTGCACTACTGGCTAAAACCCAGGTGGTCGATGATGTCACCCAAGACCCGGACTACGTCCCCTTTTCCGACAAGACTCGATCCGAACTGGCGGTGCCATTGTTCGACCCCAGCCTGAAAGAAGTAGTTGGCGTGCTCAACATCGAGAGTTCCGAGCCGGCGGCTTTTACATCGGAGCATTTTTCTGCCATCGAAGCGCTGGGAGAAATCGCGGTAATTGTGATTCAGAACGCACGCGAGCACGAATTTTTGGAAGAGACCATTACCCGGCTGGACGCCCGAGCGGCCCTAGCTTGGATCGGGATGACCGCCGGCCATTGGCGTCACGATATCGACACTAAAGCGAACACCATGCGTTTTCACATCGAGATCCTCAGGAAGAATTTGTGCAGCGGATTTCAGGATCCTTTGCTGAAACCAATGCTGGACAAATTGGCCGAGATCCAGCGTCTTGTGGATGTTATTCAAAAAACGCCGATAACGCCTCCTCTCTCGTCGGAAGAAGGGCGGAGCATGGTCCGGCTGAACGATCTTGTACGCGAGCGCTGCACACAGTTGTGGCAAAACGAACCGTACAGTCTCATTCGGCTGGAGCGGCAGTTTCAAATTAGTGAAGACGCGAGCGCGTTGGTCAGCAGCGAGTGGCTGCGGCGCGCCCTCGACTTGCTGATTGACAATGCCGTAAAGGAATTGCAAAACGTCGAGCCAGAGCGACGGGAGCTTAACGTGACGACCCGGGAGGCACCAGGGGGCATGGAGATCGTCTTCCGCGACCACGGTCGCGGCATCGCTCAGTCGATTCAAGATCAGCTCTTTAAGAGCCCGGTATCGAAGGGTCCGGGTGATCGGGGCCTGGGCATCGGCCTACTTATGGCACAAGCAATTGTTGAGGCCTATGGCGGAAAACTCAGAATGGTGGAGACGGGACCGCACGGAACTTCCATGGCGATTTGGTTTCCTCGCCAGCCTCTGTGATTCCAGGGGGGACGGGTTTATGAAAAATCAGATACTTATGATCACAAGCGACTCTGCGGCTCCCTGGGTACAAACCCTCGCGCGATTGGGCAATTTGATATTTGTCACCGAGGCTGGCCTTGTAGCCGAAGATGGGCCGGAACGATTTCTCCTGTGCGTCATCGATGCGGCTGCAGTGAAGGCGCCGGACAAGTTGATTTCCCAACTGCGCGTCCAAGACCCGGCTGCCAGGATCGTCGTAATGACGGCCTCGCCCACGTGGAGGAGAGCGCGGGCGTCATTTGAAGCCGGAGCCCTTGATTATCTGCCGAAGAACCTCAACACGGAAGATCTGTTTCGTACAATCCAGCGGCTACTGGAGAAAACGCTACCTCCTGGGCCGCCGTTAGGAGTGAACAATGCCGCAACGCATCGGAGTCGTAGATGACTTCCGTGACATTCTAACGCCCATTCGCGAGTCTCTCGAAGGTGAAGGCTACGTGGTTGACACGGCCACGAGCGCCCAAGAGGCCAAGAAACTGGCTGTACATCCAGACCTCTGGATCATCGATCTGAGGCTTAAAGATAAATCTGACGATAAGGACTTTAGTGGCATCACGCTGGCCGCGGAACTAAGTCCGGAAGTTCCCAAGATCATTCTTACATCGTTTCCATCGGTGCAGGCAGTGCGGAATGCCCTCGGTCCAGGAGCACGTGGCATCCCGCCGGCCGTAGGCTTTGTATCCAAACAGGAAGGAATGGCCGCGCTGCTGCGCAGGGTGGATCTGGCGCTCGCACGTCAAAACCTGCCCCTACTTCGCGCATTTCATGCTGCAGCGATGCACACTCTGCCGGACCGCCTCGCCGAATTAGGACCGGAACAGGCCAGCCGCCAAGTTCGGGACTTCATTGACTCACAACGTAAGGCATTGACGCAACAGCAAGAACTTGAAAGCCGCCGGGCATCGGAGTATCACCGCTTTAGCCTGCTGGCATCCAGCGCGGGCTTTGTGGCAATTATGGCGGCGGTGGTGCTTAGTTTGATTGGTAAGACATCTCCGGCCACGGTCACCATGCTGGGCGGGCTCGTGATCAATCTGGTGAGTGGATTGTTTTCCTACAGCGCCGACAAAGCCCACCATCGCCTAAAGGAATTTCTTCCGCAGATCCAGGAATTACTTCAGCTGGCCAACCTCCTGGAATTGTGCAACACCTTTGAGGACCCGTCGGCTCGAGACCACAATCGCCAGGCGGTTTTTGATTCGTTCCTGGACCGGCTTCACAAGCAGCGAAGCGAGAAGAACGAGAAGAAATAGACCAATGACTGGTGAACTCGAGACGAATCACGTCCGATTGCTGTTAGCCGACAATGACGCGGATTTCCTTGCTGGCTGCGGGGAGTTTTTGCAAAGCCATGGTTATCGGGTTGTTCTTGCCGAGTCGGTGGAGGCTGCCCGGTTTCATCTAGCGAATACGCACTTTCACATTGCCATCCTTGATATGCGTCTGCGGGACAATTCCGATGACAAGGACTTCAGCGGCATCGATCTGGCGAAAAATTCCGAGGGTGCCGTACTCACGATTATTCAGACTAACTACAAGAACTGGGAGTCGGTCCGAGAGGCCATGGCAACCACTCGCTCCGGAAAAGCTCCTGCGTTCTACTACGTCGACAAGAAGGAGGGGCCCGAATTCCTGCTGCAACAGGTCGAGCGCGCCGCAACGTCCCTCCGTATCAACTGGGGCCTGCGAATCAACTGGCATGAGACCGACTTGCTGTCGTTGGCCGTCTCTCTCGGAGCGGAGGTCAATGAGCGGCAAGCTCTCCGCGAGTGGAGCGACGAATTGCTTGACTTGCTGCGCATGACCTTTTTCGAAGCTACTGAGGTCCGCATCGAAAAGCTGCTATGGCAGCACCAAAAGAGAGCGGCCCTGTTCGTCCAGATTTTCCCTGATGGAAAGCCGCCGGACGCCGGCGTCCTCGTCTGCGGCGAGAAAACGCAGATTGGAACTGAGGCCAAGAATTTCATGGAGTTTGCTCCCAGACCGGCGATTCTCGGTACGGTAGCATTGACCGCGACAAGCGCAAGCTCCCACTTCGCCGCTAATCTCTACCAATATGGCGGCCGGAATCTGAACCGGAGCCGTCCTCTAGGCGAAGTATTTCTGAATGGCCCAAATAAGGTTTTCACTTCTGCCATCGAGACTTTGATGGAGAAAACACTGCCCGGTTGGCATCGTCACACTCGCCTATTAACTACGCAGCCACTGAAGGAATCCTATCGTCTGCGAGCGTGTCTTCCCGAGGCCACTCTTCCGGTCGTTTTTCACAACGCAGTACGCGATCTCGCACAGCCTGCCACAACTCTGGGCGTGACCCTTCGATGCGAATCGGGGCAATTGAAGATTAGGATTGCCGGGCAAGAGTACTCGTATCCGGATCCGACCGAACTACTGCAAGGAAATGACGATTCCCGAGCGGCTTTGGTCTTTGTCTCCCCTGGCCGCTTGGATGGACAAACCATCTGGGTGGATCCAGACGCGCACCCCCTGCTGACAGATTTTCTTTGTGCCGGACCAGCACCCGTTTTATCGCACTGCGTTGAACTCGAAGCGGCGGTACGATTCGACGGAATGACACATGCCGATATGGGCCTCATCCACGAGTGGGAGAAGGCGCTCGGCTGCGGCGATTTCTTGAATGTCGCGATTTCTGAGGTTGCGGTGGAGCTTCGAAAACCGTTGAGGGCGGTTCGCCTAATCCGGGGCCAGGCCGTCGAACTGCTAGACGGCGATCCGCGGCCTTACCACCTCGGCCTGTTGTTCGAGGCGGCGCGCCGGTTGTCGTTGCCTTCCACGGCGTTGAGTCTTACACGCAGCGAGTTAATGTCACGGCTGCATCTCGTTCTAGGCGCGGCTGTCCTGTCCGGCGCCGTTAGTGTTTCTGGCCCGGTGGAACAACTCGATCTCGGGATTCGGGTTGATCCCGCAGTGCCGCGCAGGGTGTGGGTCAACGGCGTGCAAAGGGATCTGACAAGGCAGAGTCATCAATTGCTGTCTTACTTGCTCGAACGAACTGGCGAGGTTTGCAGTCCCGGCGACGTGCTCGTCCACGGTCTCGGTGAGCGAGCCTATGATCCCGCGGACCAATCGCAAGCGGGTCGTCTAGATCAAGCGATTCATCGTTTACGGAAACACCTGGAGTCGGACCCAAAGCATCCTCAGCTTCTCCGTAGAGACGGCAGCGGGTACCGCCTGCGCGTCCGTTCATAATTGATGAAGGGAAAAGTTTGCGTTACCTGTAACTGTGGAATCTGCGAAGGCTTCTACCCCCTTGAGAAGATCTGCCGTTTGTTCCATCTCGGTCGTTCAATTTCGCCAGTCAGAGTGATTTTCCGAGGTCCGCGGAGATATCATCGATTTTGCCGATGCAATGCGACCAAGCAGATTGGGCGACTTCATTCGTTGGCAGTGCTCGTCAAAGTTCGGGCATGGTCCTTTCCAACGGAGATCCTCGACCGAATCAAAAACGGGTACGTCCAGTCGCAGGGTTGCAAGGGTGCGAAACAGTAGGGCGTCATTCCATTGCGTTGAAAAGCGATTCGGACAGCAAGCGGGCCTTCCGGATAGATGGATGCCATTCTCGCCAATCCTTCGGAATATTTTCCAGGTGGAGGTACTGAGACAAGGTAAGAGCCGCAGCTTTTTCGCCCCATCCAGGCATTCCGGGGAAGCCATCGGCACTGTCGCCAACCACAGCCAGGTAGTCCGGAATCGATTGCGGCGTCACTCCGAACTTGGCCACCACGCCGGCTTCATCGCGCAGGACATCCCGCCTGCGGTCTAGCTGAACGATTCGTGTGCCCACCACACACTGACTGAGATCTTTGTCCGGCGTACAAATGAGCACCTGTCTCACACGGTCATCTTTCGCTACTTTGCTGGCGGCAGAAGCGAGCCCATCATCCGCTTCAAACTCGACCATTGGCCATACCACCACACCCCTTGCTTCCAGCGCAGCCTCGAGGAGGGGAAACTGCGAGAGCAACTCCGGAGCGACGTCTTCGCTGGTCTTGTAGCCGGGATACAGATCATTCCGAAACGACTCCACGACGTCATCGGTAGCAACGCCAATGTGGGTTGCACTGTGCTCGATCATGGACAAGACGGAAGTCAGCACACCACGTACTGCGCCGACTTCCTGGGCGTTCACATCCGCCGCGGCGGGCACGGCGAAAAAGTGCCGGAACAATTCATTGGTCCCGTCAATCAAGTGCACATCCATGCAGCTCCGATCAACTTTCCGCAAGCGATGTTATACGATCCAGCAAGCACTTTAAGGAGATTCTCCCCGCAATGCAGTTGATGTAAGACGACATGTCTCCAGATTCTCCCACTGCGTCAGCGAGCCTTTTCTGCCGAGGGTTGCTTTGGGAACCTCGTTGTGAGATGCACCAAACGCAAACGCATTTTCATCTGATAAACCTCCTACTCCTGGGCAGAGCATGACGAACGTTCACGCAAGCGCCCTTTAGATTCAATTGGCAGCCGAAACGCGCCTTGCGGTGCGGAATCTGTCCGAGAAGAGTCGCCTCGCAAGCCCGCTTCGGCACCGCCCAGATAGGCCTTTTCCGATTTGCCCGAAAGGTGAACCGGACCTATGTTCTCGCCTGCGACGAGGGAGACTCACTCAGCCCGAGTCCCAGAAGAGGATCCGTATGAAATTGTCGGGTTCGGGAAAGAGGCGGCAGTGCTTCGCTCTTGCCTTTCTTTTGACCATCCTTGTCATTCAGTTCTTCCCGCTGATCTCCTATGCCCAGAACCTCGGAGCGGCGCCTGCGACGGGACAGGCAGTGCAGGGACAGACGGCGGCGCAGCCGGAAGGCACGGTTTTGAATTTGGTCAACTGGGTGGGCAACGTGATAGCGCCGGTAGGGGCCGCGCTGGCAGTCGTGATGGCCGTGGTGGCCTATTCGCAAGGTCGAGGCGTGGCGCGCTGGGCAGTAACCGCGGGCGGACTTCTGGTGATTTCAGGTCTTACCCGCTTGATCGAGTTCTGGATCGCAAACGGAACAGGCGGGATCCAGTAGGACGGCTGCCATGACCTTGCCGCAAATCCTCGCCGATCTGATGAAGCTGCTGTTCGATATAGCAATTCCGGCCGCTGTCTGCACGATGGTCCTGGCGGGGATCGCTTTGCGGCAGGAAGGCGGCGTGAACTTTCAAGCCGGTGGGCGTTTCCAACGTTGGGCTCTGTGGTCAGTGATCTTGTTAACCTTGCCGCAATTTCTGTCCTGGTTTGCTGCGCAAGGGATCTCAATGCCTCCACAGGGCGGGAACATCAGTAGCCCGTGGGTCGCGAGTGTAGAGACCAGCTTCAATGGCTTTGTTTCGGCCGTCGTGGTTTCTCGATTGATTCCCGTGCTCGCAGCCTTCTGCGTGCTGAAGGCGGTGCTTGATGCAGCCGAGGGGCATAACCCGCTCGGGTCGATCATCGCCGCTATCTTTCTCCTGTCCGCATCGGGGATGGTCCAGCTAATGAAGAGTTGGAACAGCGGCACGGAGTTCGCCACGACGGACATGTTGACGTCCGCATGGAACTTTCTCGCCGGGACGATTCTCCCGGAAGCGGCGGGTCTAGCCGTGGTGGGCGCAATCTTTAACTACGCGCGCCACCGGCCATTCATGCCGCTGGTTGGATCAGGTCTCGCGTTCTTGAGCGTTTCGGCCATCTGGAAGCTGGTTCTGGCCATGGTCGGCTGATGAAGACAAGGAGGTGATGGCAATGAACTTTGCGAACGGAATGCTCAACCTGACGAACTGGCTGGGCAACGTCATCATGCCGACCGTGGCCGGATTGTTCGCTGCCGCCGCAATCTTTAACTTCACCAAAGGCCGAAACTACCAACACCTGGCGTTTTCGGCGCTGGCTTCGCTGATGTGCTCGGGGCTCCTGCGGGCGCTTGAATCATTCAGTAACCAGGCGGCCTGGAACAATCCGGACCGCTACTGGATCTCGGTCCTGACGCTGGTCAACTGGGTAGGTAATGTTCTGCTTCCGCTTTACGGAGTATTGCAAGTAGTGCTGGCAGTAACTCACTACGCCGGTTTGCTCGAACGCATGACGGTCGGCGAGGCCTGGGTGCGCAACCTGGTCGCAGCAATGTGCTGCTTCGGATTGTCGGGCTTGCTGCGCCTGGGAGAGTTCTGGATTCAACACGGCACCGCTGGAGTGCCGTAGGAAGGGGATCGAGCGATGGCATTGCAAGTGACACCAGTGAATCGGAATTTGCAAACAAGGGTGACGTTCATGTTTTTGGAATTTGAAGACCTGTTTGTGGTGCTTGGAGCGGCGGCGGTGATGAATATCGTCGGCCACTTCGTGGGAGGCGAAATCGCCGGAATGCCAATGAACCTTGTCCTTCAGTACGGAGTGCCGTTGTTCATGGTGCCTGTGCTGATGGCCTTCAAGTACGGCAAGCCACGCGGGTATGTCCGCGATCTCGCCTGCTGGTATGGAAAACCTCGCACGTACTGCGCCGTAGCGCGCGACCGGGAAATCAGGACCACATATCTGAGGGAGGAATAGAGCGGTGCCGTTGACACTCGAAAATCGCGAACAGAAGCTGCAAGATCCTGCATTGTGCGAACAACTTCCGGTCCGCGACTATCTGGACAATGTTGTTGTTCGCACAAACGGCGCTTTCGTGGCGGGTTATGAACTCAAAGGGCTGACTTCTTACTTTGCCAGTGATGAAGGCCGGGACCGCGGCAAAGTGATGCTCGAAGCGCTGCTGCGGTCGTTGCCAGAGCAGAGCATGAGAGTGCAATTCCGCTTCGAGGTGGTGGAAGACCTGGGTGATCTGTTCGAACAGTATGCGGCGGGGCAACGGTCGGAACGGAGCGAGGTGATCGCGCTCGATGCGCTGCGGGTCGAGAGATGGAGAACGAAAGAGATCAACGGGGCCTACATGCGGCATCTCTTGCATGTGTATTTTATCTGGGACCCGGTTGTGCACCACCGCCTCGCGGGCAAGCCGCTCAAACCCAGAGGCGAGATCTTCAGTTTGTCTGCGCGGAAGTCGATTGCGCGAACACGGCGAGAGCACCAGGAACTTCTGTCGGAATTTGAAAGCCTCCTGCGCGGAGCAGAGACGGCCCTCGAAGCGGCCGAACTTGGCGCGCACCGGCTGAACGATGAAGGGCTATTTGTTGAAGCCAAGCGGGCGCTCAATCCCATGTGTCCGGATCGGCGCCCCTACAGACGCGGAGAGGAGCAACTTCTATACTCAAGCGCCCGTGAACAGATCGCCGATGTGAGCCTTGTGGATGAGACGGACTCGTACCTGAACTTCGGCGGGATTCTGTACTCATTTGTCAGCCTGAAGGACCTGCCGGACGCAACCTATCCGGGAATCTTGCGAGACTTGGCCGCCCTTGATTTCCCGGTCATTGTAAATGCCCAGATCACCATCCCCGATCAAACGAAAGTGCTCAAGGGCTACAAGAGCCGGTTGCGTAAGATGCAGGCCGCGCAGAGAGATTCGAGCGGCGGCCTCCGGATCAACGTCGAGGCCCAGGTCGCCGAGGCCCAACTTGTCCGGGTGCAGCAGGAGATTATCTCCAGTTCGGTGAAGACTGCCAAGCTGAGCCTGGTAATCGGCACGCGCACCTCGCAGCCGGCGGTCACGACCTCGGACCTTGAGCAGGCCGAACGCACCATCGACAACCGCCGGCAGCAGCTCCTGTATGCCATTGTGCGTATGAACGGCGCCAAGGCTGTGGCCGAGACTCTGGCGAAGAGAAGACTGTTCTTCAGTTCGCTTCCGGCAATGGGAGATGAGGACAAGCGCGACCAGGATCTGCTTACCTCAAACGCCGCCGATCTTGTGCCGGTGGAGATGCCGTGGCGCGGAACGGCGCGGTCTCCGCTCTTTCTGCTCGAAACTCCTTACCGCCAGCTGATTCCGTTCTCGCTATTTGATCCCGGTTTGAGCGACGCGAACATGCTGGTGTTGGCGAAAAGCGGCGGCGGCAAGACCTTCATGGTCCAGCAGTTCCTCTTGATGGCGGCCCGCGATAAGCCTTTGATCTCGATCATAGAGCGTGGCGACTCTTACCACCCGCTGGTCGAGCTAATGGGCGGGCGGATGATCACGATGTCGCTCGATACCGACCAGACGATCAATCCGTGGGACCTGTGCGAAGGAGAGAAAGAACCGAGCAAAGACCAAGTGGCATTTCTGAAAAACCTGACGCGGCACATGCTGGGCGAGGGACGGGCCGAGGACACGGAACTGCTCGATAACATCATCACGGAAGCCATCCTGAGGACCTACAAGAGGGCGGCGATCCGACCGTCGAATCCCATTCCAACCTTCTCAGACCTGCGCGACGAGTTGGCCCAGTGGCGCGACGAAGAAAAGAACCAGAGAGTGATGGACGAAGCGCACCTAGCGGCAATCAAGCTGCGCAGCTGGACTGGTGAAAAGGGCGTGTACGCGAAGTTGTTTGATCGTCCGACCACGATTTCGCTCGACAACCCATGGCTGTTTTTTAACGTGGAGCAGCTAAGTGATGACCCGAGGCTTGAGACGGCCATGAGCCTGCTGATTGCCTACGCGACAGCACAGCGGGCGGCGGGCAAGGCGGGCAGAAGGAGCATCACTGTGCTCGATGAGTGCTGGTTCCTGCTTGACTCGCCTGTACTAGCGCCTGAAGTAGTGCAGCTGTTCCGCACCGCGCGGAAACGTAACGCCAGCGTCTGGGGCATCAGCCAAACCGCAGAAGATTTTGTCGGCACTGAATCGGACCCCAGAGTCCACGGGGCCGGCATCGTCAAGAACACCACAACCAAGATCATCGGCCAGCAGCCCGGTGACATGACTGCGCTGCGGGAGCACTTGCACCTGAACGAGACAGCACTTAACCAGATCAAACATTTCAGCGCGCCGGTCAAAGGCAAGAGTGTCGATGCCCTGATCGTCATCGGTGAAAAGGCTGAGACCACACACACGATCCGCATGTCGTCGACCGCCGTTGACTACTGGATCATGACGACCTACGCGCGGGAGCGCGTCTATCGCTCCTGGTGGATGGAGGGGCGCAAAGGCATGCAGCTGATTGACGCGTATATCGAACTGGCAGACAGATTCCCGTTAGGTCTGGCTGACGTTGATCCGCTGCCGGAAGAAGTATCCGGAGAAGTAGCGAGAGGAGCACTTTAATGAGGAGGCGAATTTCAGAGATGCTCAACAACTCTAGGTGCACAAGCATCAAGCGTTTTTTGGCTGTCTTGGTAGTCGCGTTCTGCTTGTTGCCGACGACAGCGAGGGCGGCCGGGATCGCGGACATACTGACGTTGATCCAAACCATTACCAGCACACTTCAAAACGCGATTGGAGGCGCTCTCAGCGGGATTCAAACGTTGAATTCAACCATTAATAACTTCCGGCAACAGACCATCTGGCCGGTCGCGGCGATCAATCAGGCGAAAGCCTCGGTGATCTCGACCATCGTGCGATACCGCGGTTTGATGTCCCAAATCCAGACCATCAAGAACAACAGTGCGACGCTCGCCAATCCATCGCAGTTGGAATCGGTATTCCGGAACGGCCAAGCAGGGTCGATTGCCCAACTTACGCAGATGTACACCAAGGTCTATGCGACAGTCCCTCCCCCAACCGATGCCCGGCCAGTGCATCGCAACATGATGGATATGGACGATGCACTGGCCATGGGCTCGCTCAAGACCACGGTCCTGTCGGACCAGACGACCCAAGGGATGCTGGCCCTTGCCGATCAGCTCGAACAGCAGAGCGCGGCGGTTGCGCCAGGATCAGGCCCGATGCTGTCGGCGCAGGCGCAGGTAGCGGACCTTGAGACCCAGGCTTACATGGCCAAGATGCTTGCGGCGGAGCTGCGACAGGAAGCCGCGAAGCTCGCGCACCAGAACACTCTGCTGAAACAGAGCGCGGCGTCGACACGCAGTCTGCAGAACCAAATACAACAGGTGCTTTCGCACCCATAGGAGCAAAGAAGTGATACTCAAGTCATTCACTCGTGCTGCAAAGTTTATCGGCAACGCGCTGGCAATTGCGCTTGCGCTCGCCGTTGTAGTCATGATTCTCCCCAGCAAGGCCCGCAGCCAGCTAGGGCTCGATCCCTGCTGCGCCATCATCTCGGTGGGGCTGAGCAGTATTTCGAACCTGCTGAGCGGCGTGGTCGCAAAACCCTTGGGCCAAATTCAGCAGCAAGAACAGCAATCCGCCAACTTTGAGCAGCAAGTCGTGTTTCCGGTGGCGGCTATCAATCAGGCGAGAGGCTTGGCGACGCAATTCCAGGCGCAATTCGTTCAGATGCGCCAGATCTTTCAGCTTCCAGTATCGAGCGCCACGCTGCCTACGCCGCAACAACTGGAAACAAGTCTACTCTCGCGCAATCCAGGTGCCGTGCCCCAGGTCACCACCAACTATGCCGCACTGTACGGCTCGGTGATGCCGGCGACGGACGCCTCGCAACCGGTCCGTGACTTGGTGGACATGACGGATGCCCAGGCCCAGGCCGCTATGAAGAAGTCGGTTGAGATCGACGCTTTGGCCGATCTTGAGCTGCAGGCCGCGGAACAAATCAACCAGCAATTGCAGACCGCCGCACCGGGGAGTGCGGCGATTCTGGAGGCCCAAACATCCGCATGGCTGGTGCGGGCCAATGCTTACACGCAGTCAGCCATGGCGGAATTGGTGCGCGTGCGCTCGATCGAGCTTGCCAATCAAGGGGCGCAGCTTAAATTCAGCGCCGCTCATGCATCCACGCTCCACAACAATGGGAGCCAGGTGCTTCAGCAGGGAGCGCATTAGCCGTGTTTTATTTTCAACAGCTGATGAATACGGCTATGGGAGGCATCGATGCCACGAGCATCATCCCCACCGTAACGAACATCGCGTTTGCGATCCTGTTGGTTGGCTTCCTCATCGGTCTTTACCAGGCGGCATTGCGCGGCGGAGACCTACAGGCACTCGCGGTCACAGCGATCAAGTATCTGGTCGTTGCCATGATCATCGCCAACTGGGCGTCGGTCTTCAGGGACGTGAATGGGTCGTTTAATGCGGTCGCCAATTTCATCGGGTCAAGCTCGGGCGCGAGCGACATGTTCCTCAACTGGATGACCCAACTCCAGCAACAAGCCACGAACAACCCGGGCTTGACCTTTTGGGACCTGATCAACGGCGATGCCGCAGGCACGATCACAGTGCTCCTGCTGCTTGTTGCCTATGTGCTGTATGCGCTAGCCATCATCGTGTTCTGCTTCTTCTACGTGTTGTTTGGCTCGTTGCTATACGTCCTCGGGCCTTTGGTGCTGGCGCTCATCCCAGTATCCGGCATCGGCCAGCTGGGGAAGACCTATGCCATCAACGTGATGATCTGGAACGCATGGGGCATTCTGTATGCCGTCTTCGGCGCACTGATCACTGCGATCCATTTCAATCAAGTTAACGACGTCCTGGGCAATGGGTTCCTGGGATTTCTGAAGGGCGTGCCGGACTCGCTGATGCTTGGACTGGTCAGCGTCTTTTACGCACTCGCTATCGCGCTGGTTCCATTCATTGCCAAGCGGATTATTTCCGGCGATGTGGGATCGACTGCATTCACCTTGGTGCGCGCTGGGGCGGGCGCTGCGGGCGCTGCTCTGGCTGGAGTGAGCGGATTCTCTGCGGGAGCAGGCGCAGGGGCGAGTGGCACCTCGAGTTCGGCGGGAGCCGTCGCTGGCGGCACGTCCACATCCGGCACTCTCGCCTCTTCCATGCCGCCCCCTTCGCCGGCATCTTCCATGGCTGGGTTTCTGCGCTCGGGAATGGTAAGCGCGACGAACAGCGGCACAAGCCCGGTAGCCCCTCCCCCCAGCACAAACGGCGCCGGGAACTCCGGCAGTGGCAGTCGCTCTGCGGCTGCCGCGTCCGGAGGCGGATCCAGCTATCGCCCTCACTCAGTGACCCAGGTCCTTACCTATAACGTGGCGCGAGCACTGGGAAGAGCCGCGGGAAGGAACAAGGCTGAAGATAACTAGCGCACCAATAGGAGGTTTCGATGTGGAGACGACCACCGATCTGGGAGCCGGAAGGAACAAGGTTCCGGCCCTACAGCATCACGACGCTGATCTTCTTTTATATCGGGAAGTTCTTCGGACGATTGTTCGGACGACGTTAGCAAACAATTATTAAGAGCGGCACCATCGGGAGCAACGAGCATGTGGTTAAAAAAGAGGAAAGACAAAGAGGACACCGGCGCACCCGAAAAGGTCCGCTACAGCCGCTACTACGAGCATGACGGAGCCTTGCGGGCCTATGCCAACCGCGCCATGGTGCTGGCATTCCTGTGCGTGCCAGCGACCATGCTGGCCCTGGGCTTTGCCGTTTACGTTCGCTTGCAGCCGCCCACGGTCATTCGCGTGGACGAGAACGGCATGGCATTTGTCGTAGGCCAAGCCAAGCCGGCGCTCTCCGTGACCCAAAGCGCCGGTTCAGAGCCAACGGAGTTCGAGCGGCGCGCGTTTGTGCGTCTGTTTCTTGAACGCTACCTGAACTTCGCGGCCTCGAACGTGAGCCGCAACTGGGCCGAAAGCCTCAACATGATGACCGCCAACCTGCGCCGGACGGCCTACGCCGGGATGCAGAAAGAAAACATGATTGGAAAGATCCAGGACGATCAGGCCAACTCGGAATTTCAGTTGCGCTCCCTCGAAGCCGGAATAGACGATCCACTCACCTTTGCGGCCTTTGGAGTGAAGGAGATTCACCATGTTCACGAGCACAACGAAACCGTCGACAAGGTAGTGAGCGAGTTTCACGTTCGGCTGGTGGTGGAGAAAAGGTCCGAGCAGAACCCCAGCGGGCTGCTGATTGGCGAGTTCTGGGAGCGGGCGATTGAGGGAGAAAAGCGGGACTGGGTATTGCAGCAGGCCGGACTCAACAGCGTGCAGTGACTCTAAGCATGACTGTCAGTTAAAGGAGCAACAGATGGAAACCAGACCAGGAACTGTCACGGCGCCACCACCGGCGGTAGCCGGCGCGGGCGCGGCGAAAACGCGGCGCAAGAAACGGAACACAGATGATGGCAATGTCCGTTATTTCCTCCCCAAAGCCGGATCCTCTCCGGCAAAGCCGGAACTGGGCCAGGAAGTGGCAAGCGAGGGTGAGGCCTTGATTGAGGCATTCAAGAGCGGCCAGTCGCTCTACGCGCTGACAGCTTGGAAGGCAGTACCGGAAGTAAATGGAGGCGGCAGCCCCGTGATTTTGAAGCAGGCTGTTGCCCGCAGCTAGTTTTTAGTTCGAAGAGATCAGCACGGAAAGTTCTCAGATGACCAAACGATTGATTGGTCTTTTGAGCGCCCCGCAGCTTTATGTGGGGATATGTGCTGACCGGGCATCTCTGAACTTGAGGGCCTGGCCGAGCGAACCCAAAACGGGGAGCAGCCAGGCGAGAGCGAGGAGAAGCTTGCGGTCACGCAAACTTCTTAACTTGAAAACCTGGGTCTCCCGGGAACGAATAGCTAAGGAGAATAAAACAATGACGAAGAATACATCAACGACGAACCAATACAGAATTCCGGCCGACCGAATCCAGAACCTTGAGATCGACCGCAACGGCAGAATAGCGCCGCGGCTGCACGATCTTGAGCCCCTGGAGAACACGCTCCTCGGCGTGCTCTATCCCGGAATTAAGGTTGCCAGCGTCAACGTCCCGACCGAACCTCTCGATGACTTTGAGGAGTCGCAGGTCGAGAACGCCCTGGCAAGGCTCATCTGGAACGGCGTCCACTACAAATTAGTGGGTGCGAGCGGTTCCGCAAAGAAGGGCAAATTCTACTTTGTGGACCAGGAGCACAGCCGTGACATCGCCGAGCGGTTCCAACATTCCCCACAGGCGGCGATTGTATATCTCGGGATCCTCGTCTCACCCTGCAAGGTAATGATGGAGGCCCCTGATGCTCGCGTGCTGGTAGTGCCGGACTGTGCGCTCGGAACAAATGATTGCGGGAGTTGGATCGCGAAATCCAAGTTCCAACTACTACAAAACAAGCACGCCGCGGAACTCGTAGCTAACCAGGTTAGAAGGCTTCTCAGGGAACGTTATGGAAACGTTCGAGAGGAGGACCTTGACTTGGACGAGCAAGAAAGGCTATCGCTCGTCGAACAAGCGGAACGGGAAACGGCCGGGAAGCTCTTGCCCTCGAACCGCTTCTACCAGTTTCGCATGGCCTTTGCCGGTACCCAGGCGAAAGGCTCATTCAAAATCATGGAGGATGATGTTGCCGACGCACTGGAAGCGGACTTTATCTTGCCGGAAAGCGCGGTCAAACCAGGACTGAAGATACCGGCGGTGATGTACTCGCTCTTCGGGCCGGGCAGAAGATTCGCGGGCAACGTAGGAGTTGGAATCCGCGAAGTCTCCCGCCAGCTTGAGTTTGAGTCCAGCTACACGCTTGTAGAGCATGCTCCTGAAGACTCAATTCAGCTGGAAATTTTACCCCAGGCCATGAAGCAAGTGGCCAAGCTGAGTGAGGCCGTGGGCGAGGGCCGCTACGAAGAGTTGCTGGAACTTCTGGGCCGGCATCCGGACAAGTCTTCGGATGCGTTGGAGCTGGACCCTAACGAAGAATTCAGGGTCGTTGAGGGACTGCTCCTGGCCGACGCCAGCGGCGAAATCGTCCGTCATCCTTACGTCAACAATCAGCTCAACAAACTGCTTGCGCGCTGGGCGTTCAAGACTGCGACAGGAGGAGGCTTTCGTCTGCCGGGGTTTGCTCTCATGCACGACGGCTATCTCTTCCTGAGAGATGGCAAAGTGTTTTCGGGTTCTGATTGGATTCCCGAGCACAAAGCCATCGTGCAGCTGGCCTCCAGGTACGGCCTGTGCGTCCGCTATCCGATACGGATGGTGGACGACCTGCTCCCCTTCGGAAATTTGTCCGACGTGGAGATCATCGCGCAGCTCAACAAGGATCTTCGCCACCAAAATTGCACACTTACCGAGTCGGAAGCGCAGGACTTGGTTGCGCGGCAACTACGGTTGGAGGGTACCTATGTGCTCCATTCCCAAACGGCGAAGAAAAACGGCGGTGACTACGACTTCGACTGGGTCTGCGTGGTCGAAGAGGACCGGTTTCCGCGCTTCGTAAAAGACCGGTTCTCAAGAGGTGTCGGGCCGCAACAGGGGAAGAACAAGGCCGACAAGGCCCGCGACCCCTGGTTTAATTTGGAACATGTAGCCATGAAGGCAAGAGGTAATCACATCGGCTCGATCACCGACCTGATGACCTCATGCCGGGCAGCGGGTCGTGAAGGGCTTGCGGCGCAACTAGCCAAAGAGCTTCAGAACGCACTTGACAGCCTCAAGTGGCAGGTCCAGCCCGACCTCAAGTTGGTCGCCGAAATACGCCAGCAGGTCGGTCAGGCGGCTTGGCTTCGTTACAAAAACGAACGCCGGGTTTCTGATCTCCCGCTGCATCTTGAAACGGAGAAGACCGACCGCATCGGCCATCTCTACAACCATGTTCGCAAGCAGATCGAAGACTTGCTGATCAACAAGGCCCCGATTGAGGCATTCAAGGCGCTCGTGGTGGGCGAACAGGTCACCCGCGAGATGCTCGAAGCTTGCCGGTTCGTCAATCGGGTCTACGCTGCGAAGATCGGCGAGATTGCCGAAAGACGCGAACAACTCAAGAAGCAACTGGAAAAGGCCAAAGCCGAGTGGGACGAAGTTCGGCAGAGTCCCGACAAGGAACTGCGGAGGCAGAAGCTGTTCGCAAAGACCCAGGCCTACGCCACTTGTCACTGCGACGAGGAGCGGGGCAAATACGAGATGCGGGCCGTTCTGGCCTTTATCCGTATCTGGGCCCAGAACAAGATGGAGAACCGCATGGGCTGGTTGCAGGCGCTGAACCGTATTGTGTGTAACGGCCAGCGCTCGAGCGGCTCGATTCTCTTTCTTGCTTTTCCGCAGGAAATGATCGTGAAGCTGGCGGAGCGCACCGGAGGCAGGATGGTCCGCGTGAACATCCCAAGGCTTTACGAGGGATTCGTCCGTATCGATCCATCAGGCCGTACCTTCCTGGTTGATCCACTCAAGGACGGAGGACAGAAACACACCTTCCTGTTCAAGTACAAGGACGGGAAGATTCTCCTCGACGACACGCCCGAACAGACCGAGAGCACATCGACCGAACTTCACGAAGAGTCGGAGAACACGGCGCGAGCCGCAGTTGCCGATGACGCCGTGGAGTTTCCACCCATTGTTCCCGATGGGGAAGTGGACGACGCCTCCTGGGTTATGTAAGGGAAGCAACCGCTTTGAGCGGAATCCTCAAGGGATTCCGCTCAGGGCCCAAAAAGGAACTATGAAACGATACTTGTCTCTCATCCTTATATATTGCGCTTGCACAGGCGCGGCCTTCCCCCAACAGACAGACCCGCCCCCTCCGAGCGTTATCCACGTGGCCACCGCTCTCAATCACTTGACCATCTTGGAATTTCACGAGCCGGTCACTATGGCCGCGGCGGGCAGCTCCGACTTTCAGATCGAGCGTCAGGAGAACAAAGTTTTCGTCAAGCCGATGAAATCAGGTGCTTCCACCGACCTCTTCGTCTGGACGGCCTCGCGGCGATTTGCTTACGAACTTGAGACGACCCAAGAGGTGAAGAACATGAATTTTGCGATTGATAATTCAGCGCCCACGCCAGCCGTTCATCTGGTTGTGAGTCCATCTACAGACCAACTCGCGGACCTGATGCTGACCCGCGCTTTCTTGGGAACCGTTGAGATCACCTCGGCCAACACGCAGCTGCCAAAGAACCAAGTAGGCGTCCGCGTAGAGCAAGTGTTCCGAACCAGGAGCAGTGTTTATATCCACTACACGATCGAGAACAACAGCAAGAGCTCCTACCACGTTGCTGCCCCGAGCGCATACCAGGTGCAGGGGGATCATTCGTCCATTTCATTGTCGAGCCTTGCACACAAGCAGCTAGACCCGCGCTTATCGGAAAAACTCGTCCGCACCCAAAATGTTTCTCTTCCTATTGCTCATGCGGAAAGCGCTGCCGAAGATCTGGCGCCAGGCGAGGCAACTCAGGGAGTGGTTGCCATACGGCAGGATCTGAACTCGCCGGCAATCGTGCATCTGGTGTTTGAGGGCGGCGTGAAGGCCACGTTCGTACTCTAACCATGAAGGAAAACGCAAAAATTGGTCGAATGCGCGAACGCCTCATGGAGTTTCACGCGCACGACCCGGAGGCGTGTCTCTTCGCGAGTCTGCTGCGGCAGATTGTGACACTCTGCATCATGCTGCGGAAGAAACACAAGAAACGGTCGAAGGGGTGGAGGGACCACCCGCCGTCCTGGTTTTACAGCTACCAAGGGCTGTTCAAGTTGTACAGCCTCAAGAGCGGAATCCCAGGGCTGGTCTGACCTCTTGCGACGCCATAAAGTTGCCGGATGAAGGCGGTCGGAAAGCCGTGTGCGGGAAAACTGCACGCACGGTTTGACGAGGGGCCGCTGGGGAGATCACCTCAAACCAGTGGCCTACTCTACAAGACGGACTTACCAGAACCAAGCAGTCAGAAACAGACCGATAGGAGAAAGTCATGAGCCCTGCGAATGGACACGCAAATGGCGCTCCAGTCAGTCAGTCCAGTCAAACCACAGGGTCTCTTGCGGCGGCAAACGTACTGGATGGGCCCGCGACGCCACCGGTTGCTTCTCAGAAGGTCCAAGAACTGTTCAAAGAATTGGAAGTCCCGTTCGATCCCCCAGTGATCGAGTGGCGCGTCACCAACACTATGAAAGATAAGCCCCGTGGCCAAGTCATCCCTTATGCGGATCAGAGAGCGTACACCGACCGCCTGAATGCTTTGGTTACTCCCGCGGGCTGGACGAGGAAATACGCTATCCATACCAGCGCAAATTTCCAGCGAGGCAAGGACCAGCGGATCGTTGCCAAGATCCTGGTGACATGCGAGCTGACGATCTTTGGTCTCGGTTCCCACTCGGCGACAGGAGAGGAGTGGGCGGATGACGATAATGCGGGCACGAGCGCCGAAGCGCAGGCATTCAAGCGGGCTTGCTCCTGCTTTGGCTTGGGCCGTTATCTGTATTACTTCACCGGAGTTTGGGTTGACCTGGACGACCGGAAACGGCCGAAGAGTATTCCCAGACTGTTCGGCTGGGCAACTCCGCAAGGCTGGCGGCAGGGTTTGAAGCCTGGCCAGGAGGCGGAGACCACATTGTCCAACCCGGCTCCGACGGGGGATTTCGGTGCAGGGGTTGCCTCCCAGGGGCAGGACGTAAACGTCGAAGAATCAAAGGCTTTGGTTCGCCAAATTGAAGCGATGGCAGAACCGTTAGGCCGACGTCTTTATCGGGGGTTACTGAAAACCGTCGCAAGGGCGTGGAACCCAACAGAGATTCACGACGCGGGTATTCTGCAAAAACTCTTGGAACAAATGAAGTCGGCGGAACGTGGATTGCGTCAGTTGGATGCTGCCTTGAACAGAGTTGGGCCAGAAACTCTGATCCCTATTCTCCGCTCGTTACGGTTTGATTCGCTGGCCCAGGTCGACAATCTAGACAGTCTCAAGAAAGTCGTGCTCGCAGCTGAGCAAGCAGCGGGAATCACCCACTGAAATCACCCACTGAAATCACGTGAGACCCTTGGCAGATGTAGTCTCAAACCGCCTCGCCCTGGCACTCCTCTCGAAC
>Ga0075018_10000015_pt1 | contig 37395 bp, 51 predicted proteins | sample ColStrG_CSR_2014_FD_71471 | JGI IMG/M metagenome (GOLD analysis project Ga0075018, IMG submission 71471) | Freshwater sediment microbial communities in response to fracking from Pennsylvania, USA - Cold Stream Run_MetaG_CSR_2014 | ecosystem: Environmental > Aquatic > Freshwater > Creek >... | reverse complement strand
ACCCACCCACGCCAAGCCCGCCTCGAAACCCAAGAGTCAACCCATCGCGAAGGCGTCACGTCCTGCAAATCAGCGTCGGAAGCCATCGGAGCTCTGCATACTTCTGGATGCGCAGAGCCGTCGGATACTCAAGTCCTGTTTTTCTGTGAAAGGCGTGAGCGCGAAGGGCCACCTCCCGGTCAACACGCAGGAGCCCGATCGTGCCCTCCTCAAGGAGGGCTTCGAACGCCAGCACAAACTCGAGGGACATGCCATCCCAAAGAACCAAGTTCTCGTGGTAATGGCAGAGCATCCGCTCGCCAGCCGCATTCGGGATTTGGGCTACAAGGTCCGGGAAGCATACGTTGTCGAATCGGTAGACGTACTCCTTGATCAGATTTTTCATGTCGCTGGGGCTACGCAACCAGCCGGCGCTTGTCAACCCGCCGAACAGGCATAGATCCAACTCCGGAATGACCCCCAAGGGAGACATGTTCGAAGACGCGATGACCACCCAGGAGCTGTGCTCCAAGCTGGATCGCTCGCCCGGATACGTTGCTGCCCTCAAGCGGTCGATGGGTGTATCCGGTTTCCACCGAATCTACGCGTCCCTTGTGCAGGCATTCCTCAAGAAGAACCCGAGGTGGAAGATGTCGGACGCCCCTCCATCGCGTCGAAACAGGCGCCCAAGTCGTCGTGCCTCAACCGCTGGTAAACCCGGTGAACAGTAGAACTGGCATGCCCAAGCAACCTCATCGCCTTCGCCTCCGGGACGTTCGCCCTGGCCATCCGGGTCGCGGCGGTCACGCGCAGGCAGTGGAAGGTGATGCCGGGAATCTTTTTGGTCAGTCCGGTGCGGTGGAAAAAATGCTGCCACACGGACGACAACGCCGACCTTCTGGCAGCTTCGAGGCTGTACGTACTGCGGGCGCCTGCTTCGCGCAGCGACCGGATCAACGGCATCAGCTTAGGTGCGATTGGCGCGATGTGATCGCGGCCGCCCTTGGCTCGAAACCGAATTGTCCAGGACTCGGATCCGTCCTTGTTTCGGACGATGTCCACGTCGTTCTGGGGATCGAACTGGGTCTCGGTGATTCTGCAACCCTGCCAGCGGGCGATCATCCACGAGTTGAGCAGCAGAGTTCGAAGTGGCTCTGGATCGAGTCGGATCTTTTCCTCAACCAGATCGAGATCAGCCTCCGTCAGCTCCGGCTTGATCTTGGCCGCCGCCCGTTTCAGTCCGAGTCCGGTGCACGGGTTGAAGGGCAGGTAACCTCGCTGGACGGCTTCCTTGCAGACAATGGAGAGGATCTTCATGTCCAGGAGCGCGGTATTCCGACCACCAGGCCGTACGCCAACGTGGCGTTGGCCTCTCCATTCGATGTATTTGAAGCAATGCTCCCGGAGCAATTGCGCCGGCGACTCGATGCCGTGCTCGGCGAGGAACAGTTCCAGAGTGCGCCAGGAGGTCATGTAGCGCTCGAAGGTGATGGCACTGCGCTCGTACCTCGATCGCAGGTAAACACGGACCCAGTGGTCCCACTGAGCGCCGGTGGAAGGGGCTGCCTTGAATTCCTCCAGGGCTTTGGTCGCCCGGATCTCCTGAGCCTTCCGCGTCTCAGCCGGCACGGCGTGGCGCATGCCAGTGGACTCCCGATGGATCGATCCGTCTCGGTCCTTGAATTTCACCCACCAAAACTTGGAGCGTTCCCGCTTGAAGAGGTTTGCCATGGAATCAATTAAACATCTCACGCGCGATGGGCGTGGCCGTTTTATGAGGCGCTTTGCGGCTCCAGGTTCTGAGCCGATGGTCAGGATGCGGAGTATTCGCCCCACGGGATCCGGGAAGCGTCAATTGACGCAAGGAACCCTACCAGGTCAGTCCGGCCCTGGTACGAAAACACTCCGCGTGAATCCTGGGACGCGAGGACAACTGGCAGCCCTGGAAACAAACCTTGGAACGCTACCCGCGTCTTTTCTGAATCAACGGAAGCAGCCATCGCGGAAGGCTTCACGATGACTACCGCAAACGTCACGCCCTGCTCCTTGATGACTGCTGCTGTGATTTTCATGGCTCGATCGGTGTGTTTTGGTTGGTTTTGCTCAGGAAAACGAGTGTGCCTTAGTGTGCCCAGGCGTTTTGCAAATGGGTGCAAATGGGTGCAAATGGGTGAATATCTGTGCAAATCTGTAGAGATTTGTGAAGATTTCCAAGCGTGTTTTGTTTCGGGGGTTCGAATCCCCCCCTCTCCTCCAGTTGATTACCAAGGACTTACAACGTCAGTGTGCCCTGAGTGTGCCCTGAGCACACCGGTTTCGGGCCAAAAGCATTCGCCCAATACCCCCCTCCAGCAACCCGGAACGGACCACCGGGCGAACTGTGAGCCGGCTAACCCGCCGGGCAGTCCAGGGCCGGCCCCTGAGACTGCTGGCCGGGGCTTGGTGCCTTTTCCTGATCGGCCAGGTTCACGCCTGGGCAAGGGGGTAAAGCGGTGCGCTTCGGAACGGCAGGGGCCTTTCCTCGTCTTCCCCCGACCGACAGTCCGGCAACGGTTCTTCACCCGGCTACAGCCCCGGGGACCCGTCACGCCCCGATCAGGAAACCAATTCCAGACCACTCGCAGGCTGCCTGCCTGCCACCAGGGGAGGCTTTCGTGATCGCCGCCTCTGTTGCCCCCCCCCATTGGGCAATTCTGATCCTGGGCGGTCTGGCGCTCATTGGAGGATCAGCCCTCGCCGTCCTCATCGGTGCCGCCTGCTTCGCCTGCGAGGTGGACGAGCGGACCAACCGCGAACTTTCGGACAACCCCACCCAACCAACTGAATGAGTGACATCGAAACAGCCCACGCTCGCATCAACTTGGAGCAGGTGATGAGCAAATTGGGAATCCCCATGCAGCCGGGCACCAGCCGCCTGTGCCCCTTCTGCTCCAACAAAAACGCGGAGCTGAAGGACTTCCGAGGGATACAGCGGTTCAAGTGCTGGCATTCATCCTGCCCGACCACAGGGGTCAGCATGGACTCGATCGACATGCTGCGGCACCGCGGGAACTTGACCCGCAAGGAAGCGATCCACGCCTTTCTGGAAATGGCCGGTGTTCAGATCCGCGGCGGATCCGTGAACCGCCCGGTCAGCTTCCAATCAGTTTCGTCGGCTCAGCCGACCCGACCCACGCCCCCATCACTCCACGGGGATTATAACACGAGGTCTCCTTCTCCTCGCGCAACCGAACGCGGGGTTTTCCTCGCCCCAGATGGCCCAGGCGTGGGTCGGCTTCAATCGCCCACAGGCGCCCAGGAGGTGGTGAGGGGCGGCGGCGGGACATCTGCGCCCGCTGCCGCCCAGGTTTAGTCACATCTGCCATTTTTCATGAAGACCAACACCTACTACCCGGCTCCCCATTTCGAGCGCAACAACATCACGACGGCTCACGTTGATCCTCCTGACAGGCGGAAGAGTTACCGAGCGCATGCTCGGGAAAAGCAGCGCCGGCGGAACGCCGAGAAGTTTGGAGGTGGGCGATGAACATCATCGATCTGAAGCTCCTTCTCCACTATAATGGAGACGACTCGCCGTACCCTGCGCTTGCCTCCAGGGATGCTGACCACATCGACGCGATCGAAAGACTTCAGCAGAGCAATTTGGTGCGTCATCGATTGGATCTCTCTCCGAAACCAGTCGTGGTTCCACGGCGGACTGACCTTCGTCCCCAGCGATATGTCTGCACTGAAAAAGGGGCATTACTTGCCGCTGTCGTCTCCGAGTTGATTCACGAGGAAAAATTCCTTGCTGGACAGGTCGCGAAGAACAGGGAGATGACCAAGGATCAGGTAGAGGCGTGGAATAAGAGCTATCCGTCCGGCACAGTTCTCCAGATTCTGCAATCGGAGTTTCGCGGCCAAGAAGGCACAACCTTGAACGCGGCGTTCCTTGGTCGTGACGGCCGCGGATACGTAACCGTCGTCGGAATGGTTAGATCGTTTCCGATCGACGAGCTTCTGCCGATTGAGACTCCCGCTTCGGTCGTTCTATCCAGTACAACCATTGCGTCTGGAGCGATGTCGGCTGCGAGTGGTGTTACGGCATCCGGAAATCCCCATTTGAATTCAATGGGTTCAACTGGACCAGCAGTCCCACCAGAACCGCCCACGACCGCTGACCAATGGAAAGCCAGAGTTTTGTCGCACACTCTCATGGAGGTTCTGGAGTCGGTCTTTGGAGAACGGGACTACCAGGATAAAAAGTGGCCTTGCAGCCATCACTCTGTCGCCGAATGGCTCCTGATCATCGAGAAGCTTTGCCAGGACGCCCGGCGAGCGTGGGTGACCGGCCACGGGGATAATTCCGCGCTCCACGAGATTCGGCAGATCACCGCCACTGGACTCGCCTGCATGGAGCAGTGTGGCGCTCCGTTGAGGGGTGATCCGATCTCGCCGCCAAAGTACGAAACCTCCGCCCCTGATGCCACCGAAGCGAAGCTTGAAAATCTGGTGAATGATTGGAATCAGCGTTACCCGGTAGGAACAAAGGTAACCACAAGCGGGCTCGATGGTTCTTCTGGCACTGATTTCACATCTGGGCCGGCATTTGTGTTGGACGATCACCCGGGTATCGGAGGACGTCTTCGAGTTCCCCTCAAAAACCATGGATGGTGGCCGATGGATTGGATCGAACCGTCTCAATCCACTTCACCAAAGGCCGCTGATGAGGCATTGCGTGAAGGAGGTGCCAGGTGAGCCGTGGTATGTCAGCGGAGAATCTCACCCTCTGGAATCAAAGGAACCCCATTGGGACGCCCGTCCGGCTGCGGGGATCAGATGGAACGGTTACCCAACACACCACGCGCAGCGAGGCGTGGCTGCTTGGTCATGGGCAGGCAGTCGTCTTGCTCAGTGGATTGTCAGGAGGGTACGGTTTGGATTGGGTCGAGCCGATTCGATCGACCGCAACCATGGGGGGTTCCAAGTGAACTGGGTCCCTTACCTCGTCGCCCCAGGCTCAAGCCTCGACGCCAAGGTCGTCGACTGGATGAAGCGGCGGTGTGATGCGCAAGATGCTTGCCGAACGAAACTGGCTCCGCTCGGCGCAAAGGAAATCTGCGCGAACCGCCAAGGGATCAGGGGTATTAAATTCGAATCAGGAGTTGTTCCCGACCATAAGGTTTGGGTCTTTGCTGACTACCGAAACAAAACATATCGACCGGGCAAAAAGGCGCCGGAGGATCTGCGGCTGTTTTTCAATGAGACGGTCGTTCCCGACAACGACGAGCTGACCGAGTTGCTGGCTGGATCCTCGCTCGCCTACTTGAGTTTTCCAGACTTTGGCCGAATTACTGCACGGGTCATCTCTGGAAAACTTATCATCGGTGTGCCTTTGGTTAGCGGCGCTTGGGTCCCAACTCCGGAAGAGGCGACGGAACTCAAGATGTCAGATTTCCTTCTTCTTCTGGAAACCGAAGAAGCGGCACAGAAAGGAGGTTCCAAGTGACTCCTTCCGGCCTGCTGGGATCAATGCTGCTGGGATCAGCACTGCTGTGGGTGGCGTACTTCTTCGCGGCGACCTTGCTGACTGTTGCGTTCGCCCGATTCCCGCGGTTTTTCGTGGTGATCGGTTTGGGTGGCTCTGTCTCCGTTGAGCGTATCGTTATGGAGCTCTTCACGGTGAGCAAGTGGCTCCTGGTGACTACTGCATTCATCGCTACCGCCGTCATCATCCATTCCACCCTGGTTGCACCAACGAGTCTCCCATGAGCGAGCCTATTGAAATCCGAGAAGTCCGGACCAAGGCAGCCTTGATAGCGATCGAGGCGCACAAGCATCAGTTCCGTCGCGATGGCGTGACGCCCTATATTCGGCATCCGGAAGCTGTTGCGGGCCGGCTGTTGAACGAAAGCGATCTTGTGATCGCGACGGCCTGGCTTCACGACGTTCTGGAAGACACCCAGGAAACACCGAAAAGCCTGCGGGCCGCTGGAATTCCGGAGACGGTGATCGACGCGGTTCGGTTGCTCACAAAGACGGATGACGACTATCCGATGTACCTCTACCGGATCCAGGCTCACCCGATCGCTCGGGTGGTCAAGTACGCCGACGTGATGTGCAACTTGCTCGACGACCCAACGGAAGATCAAATCAAGAAGTACGCGCAGGCGATCCAGATCCTATCGCAGGGTGCTTTTGAACCATACAGGTTCCTGTGGGAAAAAGCCGATACGGACAGCCTTCCGCGGCATCGCTTCCTGAGTTCAATCCTGTTGAAAAATGGCGGACCGGACCTGTGGAAGACTGGTGAATTTGATGCGCTTCCAAAGCCGCAGACCCAGATCAGCGAGATTGAGCATGAATTCCTTCGGGTTCATATCAATACCATCTACGGCTTGTTACTCGCTGGCGTTCCGATACTGAGGATCTACCGCCCGCTGTTCGACCAGTTCCGGTCGTTGGCTTTGTCTTCAAACTGACGCATGCCATCCGACCTTCCAGAATCGGATTCAGTTCAATCCTACGGGGAACCGCCGGTGTTGGAATTCCCTGGCACGACGATTCCGGATCTCGTGGATGCGACTCCGGAGGCCTCCGTTCCAGCCCCGCCCCGGGTCGATCCGGAGACCGAGGAGAAGAAGAAGGTCGTCAAGCTCAGCGAGATCCGTGAGGCGCTGAAGCACTTCTACGGCGAAACCCAGTGGACCGCCGAAGACCAGTGGGCGCTGTTCCAGAAACGCGGCATTGCTCCAGACACGACCCGCGCCTTCGGGCTGCGCAGCAATCGCCCGGAGAACGAGGCTGTCCTCGCCGGCATGATCGGCAAGTGGGATGACGAGCTCCTGCTTCGGGCTGGTCTCGTGGAGCGTGTCTACGGTGAGGACGGTGACATCCGATCGGTCAGGCCATCTCGCAACCTCTGCGGCTTTGGTGAAATCGCCAAGGTGAAGCTTGCCGGCCGCGCTCGCGGGGCGGTTGAGGCTGAGATGCGGAACAGGTATCGGATGTTTGAGCCTCTTTCATTCTGGCTCCGTGACTACGAGCTGCACGTGGTCGGAATGAACCGGGCACCGATCATCCCCTACTTCGATTACATCCCGGAACAGCCGCAATCCAACTACGACCTCGTCGTGGTGACCGAGGGGGAATTCAAGGCGATGGCGCTCTGGCAAACCTACGCCATCGAATCTTGGGCATTCTCGCCTCCGGATCCGAATCTGATCATTGGCATTCGCACTCACAAAATGTGGGGGTTGGGAGTGAAGCCGGACGCCTTCATGACGCCGTCCTGTCGCGGTGTCATGCGTTGGAAGGCGCGCTCATGGCGGATCGGTGTGGTGGCTGTTCCTGGCATCCAGTTCGTCAAGCTCAAGGGAGAGACATGGAAGGTTGCGCATGAGGTTCGGGAGTTCATCACCCGGAATGGGGCGACCCATGCGACGGTTGTTTTCGACAACGAAGAGAAGGGCTGGCCTCAACTTCCTGGTTACCAACCGAACGTTGAGCGCCGATTCGATGCCGTGGCCTACGGACTCTTCCTGGCCCGCGATTTCAGGAAGCAAAAGATCCACGGGCATTTCGCGATGATCCCGGATGAACACCGCGACGCCAAAGGGAAGGCAGATTTCGACGGGGCAATATCAGCCATGCTGCACGGAGGTGGCCACTGAGCTTCGAGCCGCCTGGGCGCCTGGCCAACTTTCTTGGGGAGCGAGTTGTCGCCGCGGCGATTATTCAATCCAGCGGAACCCTGCACAGCCAGCTTGTGGGGCTCTCCGTCCTGGAAGTCTCCCCCTCCAGGGAGCACGTCTGCGTGCGCTGCGAGGGGACATCTTTCCCCTACTGGGTCCGTAACGATCGCTACGGGGTTCTTGAGTCGATTGGCGCTATCCCTGGCAGGGCAATCGAAGTGGTGTGCACGAGCTGCAACACAATCCGCACCTGCGAGCGGATCCCTGAAGACAATCCTCTTTCCAACCGCGTTGAGGCCGTGTGCCGCACCTGCAGGGGGAAGCTGTGCTGACCCTCGAGGAGCAGCAAAAATTATGGGACGAGAAACAGGCGGGCATTCAGCAAGAGGTGTCCAACTGGCTCAAGCGGTGCATCGAGTGCGATTTCAATGAGGCTGGCATTCAAATATCGATGGATGAGTGCGTCCACTGGGAGGACGCCGGCCGCGGCAAGTGGGCGATCGCAATTCCTTGGGCGCTCAATCGAAAGCTCGCGGAGATCGAGTACCAGCCGCAGCTCCCGTTCTGCGAGAAGACCTGGCGTGGTGAAACCTCTGACGAGAGCCGGATCTCTACCCGGCTCTTCGCTGTCGCCCGGATGATCTACGACAGTCCAGGATTGTGCGGATGTGGCGAGCCGAGTGGGGCTTTCGTCGCGAGGGTCGCCAACGCCTACGGAGAATTGAAGCGCTGCTACTACACCCTTCCGGGTTTGAAGCACGCCACTCCCAACCAGCGGGACAACAATCCACAGCCGCACCTATTCGACCACTGGGTCAACAAGCTGGAAGCAGCCCGTTGCGCCAAAGAGCACGAAGTGACCTGGGCAATCGAAACGGTGCTCAAGGGGATTCCGAAGCGCATCTCGTCGTTCTACGTCGATCCTCAATACTCGCTGATGAAGCCGAACGGCGACTACGTCCGGGTCGTTGAGGTGATCGGGATGACCGGTCACGAGTGGATCGTTGAGGCGGAGGCCGCTGACTACAAGAGCCCCGAGAAGCTGCGCGAGCTGCTCAACCGCCGTGCCGGCGTTCCAGTTGGCGATCGAAGATTGGGGCCCTGTCCTGGACTCGAAACGGGTCGAGCTGGTGACGGAGATCGGATGGCACAGCCCAATCCCTACCAGCGAACTCGGCCGTCCGGTGCAGCCCGCTGGCGCCTGGTTCTTCGCTGACGGCGCGATCGACAGTGAAGGGAAGGTGTGTCTGCCCGACAAGCTGGGCCTTATCTCGGTCAAGTGCCCGACGGAAAAGGGGCACATGTTCCGTAAGTTCAAAGTGTCGTCCCGGGATGAGAGCGGCCAGAAGGAGTTCTTCCTTGGTCGTCCCGAGCTTGGGTTCAAGAAAGGTCCAAAGGGCGGGGCATGCCCATTGGATCCAACCGTCGTCGCGGATCTTTGGACCGAGGTTTCGCAGCGTTGCTTCGACGTCATCGGATCGTTCGACGCCTTTGCCGCGATGGGTCTGACCATGGCCTACGCTGCCGCCCCGGAAATCTTTCAGCAGCACGGCTGCTTCCCTGGCCTCTGGCTGAATGGTGAGGCTCGCCACGGCAAGTCCACGTTCGCTGCCTGGCTGGGGCGGTTCTTCGGCGTGACGCGTTCCTGCTCTGTGTCGGACTCGACGGGGCCAGGCACTGAGGGGGTGCTCCAGCAGTTCAGCAACCTCCCGCCGATCCTCGATGAAGCGCAGACGATCATGAAGGATAGCGTGCTCAGCATGCTCAAGAACGCCTTCAACCGGATCCCGCCAGCCAAGCAGACCGAGCACCTGCGCCGGGTGCTCACGATGCCGATCGTGGCGGGCATCGCCACCAGTGAGTCTGCACAGCTCCGGAGCCGCTACCTCCATGTGACGGTTGCCAAGAGCAACCGGCTCCCGAAGGCCGGCACCATTGATCTGGGCGGTCCGAATCCTGGTTCTGTCTTTTCTCCAGAAACGGTCGACCAACTCCAGTCGGAGAACTACGGGTGGCTGGAGAGTCACCGGGATCAATTTCGGAACTTCGGCCGCTTCGCGCTCGAGAAGCGCCCCGGCAAGAACGGCTTCGTTGCCCAGGTGATGAATCGCCTGACCGGATTCCTGAACGCTCCGGATACTTCGGGATTGGATTCACGCGCGAAGATCGTTCACGGCGTCGCCTTTGCGGGGTACCTGGCCATGTGCGATGTGTTGGGTGTTGCCATGCCGGTTGGGTGCGAAGACCTCTTCCGGAAGCACCTGATCGAGCGCACCCGCGAGGCGATGAGCAGCACCGACCAGGCCGGCGAGTTGGACCACTTCTGGCGCACGCTCTGCCAAGCCTTCGGTTTGGGTGTGTTCGGCAACAGCTACGACCACAGCACCCGGTATCCCGAGGGCCACGTGTGGCGGAACTTCTTCAAGTTCGAAGCGGTCAATCACCTCAAGGGAACACCGTTCACCGATCCTGGCAGCCCTCAGAACGACATGTCGTGGGTCAGCTACGATCTGATCATCCGATACGACCGGGTGATGCCCATGCTCACGAAGTTTCTGCGGGAGCGAAACGAAACCCTGAAGCTGCGAGAGGCTGACATCGAAAAGCAGGCGTCGACCAAGCCGTATTGGAGGCCCGTAAAACGCGGAGCCAAGGTGAAGTTCGAGAAAGGGGCAGCGTTCGGTGACCACCGGTTCTGGCGGATCAGCCTGGATCACTTCGATGAGTTCGGGTTCCGGAAGATCTCGGACGAAGAGTTCCTTGCTTGGAAGGACGAGAACGCCACGGGCGGCGTGCCTGATCCGAGGGAAGGAATGCTCTACTCGATTATCCGGGCGTTGGAGCGCGGAAAACGGGAAGAGAATCAAACGGATGAATTATGAACACTGACATCAATAACCTGCCGGATAGCCACGAGGACGTCGACCAGGCTCTGGCCAATGAAGTCACCATCGACGTGCGTGGTCGATTCTTTGGACACTTCGAGGACCACTTCCTAGACACGATGAAGAGGGCCTACTGTGTCAACGTTGTGAACGGCTTCCACGAAGATCGGGAAGCAATCAAGGCGCTGCATCCGGCGGGCCGCGTGATCATTGGGTTGGCTGCAATCGGGCTGGCGCACACCGAGTTGTCGGAAGCTGTGGAGGCGATCCGGAAGCACGATCCAGCGACGTGGTCCGACCACACCACGAAGGACACGCTCGTCCGCGAGCTCGCCGGCGCCATCGTTCGAATCATGGACTACGCCGCGTCCGAGGATCTGCCACTTGCCATGGCCATTGTGGCGGAGATTCAGACGAATTCGCAGCGGGGCTACAAGCACGGCGGGAAGGCGGCTTAAAAGCCAAAGGAACCAAATGAGCAACGCCGCCTGCATCAAACCAAGGAGACGGGGGATCCGCGACTTCATCTTCCTCGCCCGTGGACGATTCGACATCGACTGGAGGTTTGTCCCGGTGGGACACGATTGGGTGGCGATCGACCAGAGCGGCGCAGTGTGGAGCTACTCACACGAGCCAGCTCTCGGCAAGTCGCCGGTGTGGTTTGGCGAGGGGCGGAACCTCGGTGTGGTGCCGCCAGGTTGTTACGTCAACGACTGGGCACAGGCGATCTTCCGTCGTCCGGAGGTAACACGATGAACTTCTTCACCTGGACCCACCCGGAACAATTCTTCGTCCTGCCGACGATAACGTTGGAAAAGGACAAGTGCCCGAACACTGAGTGCGATGCCGAACACTGGATGGTCTCGGTCGTTTGGTTCTGCTGGTCGGCGGGCATTGCGTTCTGATTTCCGGGAATCAATTTATGGAAAACACGAAGATCGAATGGTGTGACCACTCCTGGAGCCCTTGGAGGGGCTGCGCCAAGGTCAGCGTTGGCTGCGCTCACTGCTATGCCGAAGGGCTGGCAAATCGGTTCGGAGACTCTTGGGGCGGATGGGGAAAAGGAAAGCCGCGCGTGCTCGCGAAGAATTGGGGCGATCCGGTGAAGTGGAATTTAACACCATGGATATGCCCAGTTACGGGAGCAATGTTTGAAAGGCGCGATGCGGCGCTCAACCGCGTTCGACATATTGAGCCACGCCGAACCACCGTCTTCCCATCCCTCTGCGACTGGCTGGACGAGGAGGTTCCGATCAAGTGGCTGGAGAAGTTTATTGAGCTGATCCACAAGACACCGAACCTGAATTGGCTCCTGTTGACGAAGAGGCCGGAGAATTTCATCCCTCGGCTTCGAGAAGTTCAGAAGCATTGCACTGTCGACCCTCTCGACATTGTTGATCGGATTGACGCGTGGATCTCGGGAGATCGTCCGCACCACAACGTCTGGATCGGAACCAGCGTCGAGGACCAGGCCAACGCTGACCGGAGGATTCCGGAGCTGCTCAAGATTCCTGCGCGCGTGAGGTTCCTGAGCGTAGAGCCGATGCTTGGTCCGGTGAATCTCGATGAGTGGGCATTCGTTGATCGAGAGATACATCCGGATGGCAGTGAGACCCTGCTGAAACCGATCATTGATTGGGTCATTGTCGGCGGCGAAAGCGGCCTCAAGGCTCGTCTGTGCAACGTTGATTGGATCCGATCCATTGCAAGTCAGTGCGCCGCTTCGGGTGTGCCGTGCTTTGTGAAGCAGTTGGGTGCTGAAATTGGATTCACGGCTCCTGGCAAGATCGAGAATTGGGATCAGTGGCATATAAACGAGGGGAAGTGGATCTCGAAGATCGAACACCCAAAAGCCGGCGACCCTTCCGAATGGCCCGAGGATCTTCGCGTGCGGCAATTTCCGGAGGTAAAGTCGTGAGAGAGCGATCCATTATCATGAACGGATCAGAGGTTCAAACGACTCTCTCCGGCCTAAAGACTCAGAAGCGGATCGTTGTGAAGCCTCAGCCTCCGAATGAGGATTTCACGGTTTCCCACTTTTGCGACTGGGAGCAACATGAGTGTTGTAGCGGAATCAAAAGCGTGAAGTTCAGCAGACCGTTTGAGCAGCAAGGTAGATGGGATTGGTGGCCTATTGGATACAAGAAGATCAAATGCCCATACGGCCAGCCCGGAGACCGCCTGTGGGTGCGCGAAACGTTCGCGGATGAACACCCGAATGCCATTCAACCTGGTCGTTACTCACAGGTCGGCCGCGCTGGTATTCCAGGACCTCCAGGGGTTCAATATCGAACAATTTACCGCGCTGACGGTGGGGAGCCTTTGCAAGTATGGCGTAATGAAACCAATGAGCACCCGTACTTCACGCTGACTCGACCTAAAGATGTAGAGTTTCCAACCATTCGTAGCAACTTCACTCGTGGTGGAAAGGGCATCCATTGGACACCATCCATCCACATGCCTCGCTGGGCATCACGAATCACGCTGGAGATTGTGAGCGTGCGCGTCGAGCGGTTGCAGGACATCAGTGAAGAGGATGTGAAGGCTGAGGGCGTGTTATCTTTTGGAGACCGATGGAAGAACTACGTCACCGAACGTGAAAGCAGCGGGATCAATGGGGCTGTCAAGAGCGCAAGACTTTCATTTGAATCACTCTGGGAGTCCATCAGCGGCCCAGGCTCATGGGAGTTGAATCAGTTTGTTTGGGTGATCGAGTACAAGAAGGACAAATCGTGAAAAATCTGCCGTCTCTTCCATCGCACATGTGGGCCGATTTCGACCCAGACGCCCCCGGGTCTAAGCGCTGGGCCTTCTACCGGACGAAGGCCGATCAGCGATCAAATCGGCCGGACTTGCCGCCGATCAGGGTGCGTGTGGTGCATGCAAAGGCAATTAAAAGGAGATAAAGTCATGAAACACAGCGAAGCGATTTCTACCTACGTCCTCAATCCACACGGGCCGTGTGTCAGTGAGGCCTACGCGCGGGAATTGGCGCAGAAACTCGACGCGGCAAACGAGCGAATCGTGGTGCTCGAAGAAGAGCTTGAATCGCACGCCTTCGAACTATCACCGGCAATGGTTCAGGCTCGAAACGATCAGCTCAATGCCGAGTTGAAGGCGATCAAGGCTGATGTTGAACCGATGACGTTAAAGCTCGCCCAGGCCCAAGATGAACTCGCGGTGGTGATCAAGCAGCGTGACATGTTTTCGGAAATGCAAGCCGGCATTAGATTGCGCTTGGAGAATGTGTTTTGCCTCTCCGTTGTGGCGCTAGGAATCCTGTCATTCGTTTTCATGTGGGCTCACAGTCAGGGTACAAATATCGTCTATAAGGAGGCCGCTCGTCACGGTGCTGGAAGGTTCGTCCCGCGTAAGCAATACCCACTCGAATCAATGGTCGATGGCGAAACGTCGTTCCTTTGGAACTCAACAAACTTACCTCAAGGTGGGGTAACTATCTCAAGAAATCCATGAGTGATCCACTCGATTGCCACGGCGGACCGGGAACAACCGATCCGGCTTGCGGAGGGTGTATTACCTGCCTGAACCGTATTATTGAAAACGACGACCAAGAACGATCAACCCTCCGTGGCCGCGTGCAGGATTTGGAGGGGCAACTCCTTGAGGCACGGGATTTAGATGTGAAGCGTCTTAAGAGGTTGGAGTATTGGGGAGGACTGGTTGAGGCAGTGTGCATTGCCCTGATGCCGGTTAACCGAAAAGAGTTGCTTGAAGGTTTTGAGGATTACCCAGCAGGGTCGAGATACAATGAGGAACTGATTCCAGAATTGGTTGGCAAACAGGTTAAGGTCGTGCAGGAGTTGGAGGCAAAGGTTCAGCGGCTCACGGAGGCTGGGAATCGGATGCTTGCGGTGATGGATCACCCATGGAGGAACAGAAGGCCGTCCACTGAAGCATGGGCCCAAGCCAAGGATGCGAAATGACCCCAACGATAAGAGGTCACACTAGCTTGATACTTTACCGCCAACTTAACAAAACACCATGAGTCATATCGTCCCATCTTTAGAGAAGCTCGCTGAACTCCGCCTGGCGCTGCCCGACGTGATGATCGAAGCCACTGGGGGTCTACGTTGGGACACCCCACCCGCTACGTTCGAAACCCAGCGTATTCGGCGTCGTAGCCTTGGATATTCTCTCCGCGGGTTCGGTTGCTGCCTGGATGGAGGGGGTAGTACCGAAAGCATCATCTGGGGTCGCGTTGAACTTCTGGACCCGCCTGCGATCGCTGAAAAATCCCCGCCGGGTCTGAGTCCAATCTCAACCGATGAAATCGTTGCAATCACCGTCAAGAGGTTCGACATCGGCAGAGAAGAGATGCGAGAGGCCCTTGAAACTTTGATCGCCCACGCGCAGCGACTCGATAACGGTTTGGCGGAAGCCAATGAGAATGGCAGGCAGACGCAGCTTTCCTTGGACACCACCTACCAACTGATGCTGTCCGGTGAGGCTCGTGGGATTGCCAAGGCTCAGGAAGAGTTTGCCTCTTTCCTCGTCGATGACGAGGTGGTCGCGGAGCTGGTGAATCGATTCCTCCGGTGGCCGCTGCCTGGAAGTGTGGTAGCGGATCCGTGCGCTGGGATGCTCAACTATCCCAACCGTACCGGAACCAATCTCCTATCAGCATCCGAATCCAAAGAGATGTTCCATCAGGTCGTTCGGCCGGTGATCAGAGATCGGATTGCTGCGTTTGGACGCCAGAGCGAGAAGGTGGGAGCATGAGAGTCCCAACCTTCAGCGACTTCAGCAAACTCCCCGAGGACGATCGCATCGACATCATTGGCAAAGCGGTAATGAGCATGGGTCTGACGACAGCCTTCGTCGTCGATGACGATGCCAAGGCGGATCGATATATGCAGAAACTCAAGGACAGGTTCCCGGGAATCCGGGAGCTGGTGAGATTTAAGATTCCATCGAAAAAGGTTCCAAAGGCCCACTGGCCAACGGCGGTGAAGGTTTCACCTCCTGAAGACCACCCAGTGGGGCCTGATACCGCCGCCTCAAGCTTTGCTGCGTGAACAACCAGTCTCCATTGAAGCCCGGCCGTATCGGTGCACTTGGTTTGGCGACCGGGTACGCCTGCGTCTACTCGATGCTGATTCCGATTGCCGCCCAGCACGGTTACGCGCTGGCCATCCACGGCTCAATGGTGCGCGATCTCGACCTGATCGCTGTTCCGTGGACAGATGAGGCAACGGACGCTCTGACACTGGTGAAAGCAATCAAAGATGCGATCGGCGGGATCACCCACAACAGTGAGACGGACCATCTTTTTAAGGACGAAGATCCAAGACAGAAACCTCACGGCAGAGTGGCCTATTCACTCCACTTCACGAACAGGGGATGCCACGCGGCATTCATCGACCTGTCGGTAGTCCCTCGCCAATGCAATACTGCGCTGATTCAATAAAACAACCAAAGTATGAAACTCGAACTCGATAACGAAATGATGAAGGGCCTCGTGAGTGAGGCATTGCTCAGGAGCCTCGACGAAGGTCAGCGGAACACGCTGATCAAAGGAGCCATCGAGCACCTGTTGGCCCCACAAAATGGAGACTTTCACCGTAAAGGGACCAGCCCGATGGAAAGTGCATTCCGGTATGCGTGCGAAAATGCGGCCAGGACCATTATAAACGAGGAAATGACGAAGGATGAAACCTTCAAAACCAAAATCCGCGAACTCTTTAGTGCCGCTTTGATCCGCGTGATGGAGACCGACCGCGAGCAGTCGATCGGCAAGCTTGCCGCCGCGATCACCGATGCCCTTGTGCGGCGGCGGGATTGATCTCCAATTCGAACTTACCCGAATGAGTACTTCAAAAAAATGCCCACGTTGTGGTCGTGACAGCCATGAATTCGGGTGTGGATATATTGATCCACGCCTGGTTCCGACCACTTCAAGCGAATGGCGAGACGCCATCACTGACCCCCCGAAGGAAGAGAAGGTCTATCTGGTTTTCCGTGTGAATCCTGTGATTGGTCCAGGCATGGATGTTGCCAGGTACAGGTACGATTCTGATCGGTACTACCGATGGAACAATGTGAGCGGGCACCAGATCGGAGACCAAGTCACGCACTGGATGACGCTTCCGAATCCCCCTGAAATGCGATGAGCACCCCAGCCGAAACGATCCGCGAGAAGCTTCGCCGTATCGCCGCCCTCGCCGAATCTGGCGTGGGCGGCGAACGCGAGACGGCCAAACGGCTACTGGACGAGCTGTGCCGCAAGCACGGGGTCACCCTTGATGCGCTGGTGGATGAAGAAAAACGCTCGGTCAGGTTCGAGGTGGCAGGCGAGCTTGAGTCTGGACTCCTGAGCTGTGTGATCTGTCACGTTGTCGGAAACGATCATGTGAAGTGGTTCAGGAAGGATAGTTTTCGGTTCTTCTATCTCACCAAGGTTCAAGAGATCGATGCCGTCGAGTGCTTTGCATACTACCTGGAGCTTTGGAAAAGGGGATTACTGGAGATGATGGGAGCCTTCGTGAACGCCCACGGTATCGCCATACGCCGGGAATCCGGCGACGAGCCAGTCCTCACCGAAGAGGACCGTGAACGAATCCGCCGGGTGCTGCAGATGGCGGAGGGAATTGATCCGGAACCATGGAAGAAGCGTCACAAGCTGGCCGAGTCCAGCCTTGCATGATTGGCGGTTTTGTGGCCAGAAAGGTGTAAGGAGTGTTGCGGTTGTCGGGCGTTCAGCCCGTGAGAGTCCCATGACGGGTGCTCCATGCCGTTCACCATTTGGAGGTTGTGCTATGAAAATCAGGAATCTGTTGACGGAGCCCTGGATCCGCATCGCTGGCATGCTGGTGGTCGGCTCGCTGCTCTTGGTGAGCGGCTGCAAGAAGGAGTCACCCCCTCAATCGGACCACGAGAAAGCGATCGCTGGTTACGAGAAGGTCGACGCCGACATTCGGGCCCGCTACGGCGCCAATGCTGATTCCCTCTTGTTTCGTCAAGGAGTGTACCACGCGCTGGCAACCGCCGGGGTAACCAACCTGCTGAAGTGCAACATCAGCCATGAGGCATTCCAGCCGGTCGACGAGGACTGGGTGACGGGTGCTTACTCGGTCGAGTTGAATCGGGTCCTGTTCGATGTCGGGGTGCTGAATCAGTACCGCGGGGTGTCGCTGAATTGTGAAGACTTCGCGCTGGGCGCCACGTTCGTGGCGAAGGCTCTCCACCTGAAAGCGCCGGGACGGGTACCTGAAACGAGCCCAGCCTTCGGGTACATCTACTACCGGCCCGAAGATCCGGCAGCGGACAAGGCGGCCCACGCGATCAATTTCGCGCTCCTGAAGAACGGATCCGTTCTGTTTTACGAACCGCAATCCCGCCTGCGTGTTCGCCTCACGGCCTCCGAGATTGCATCCATCTATTTCTGGGAGCTCTGACCCATGGGCGCGTGGGCATACATCAAGCCGGCAGCGAGTGCCAACCGGAGTGACGTCGAGGTTTCCGACACCGAGCTTCGACTCCTGTCTGGGACGGTGACCCAGTCGTGGGGCTCGCAGCCAGCCACTGCAGAGCTGATCTATTCGGCCACCAAGGGGTTTGCGGTCTCGATTGCTGACGTTGTTGGCGGGCTGGCACCGTGGACCTACGTAGAGGTTTACATGCCGGGCCAGACCTTCTATGGCCTTTCGAAGTCGGACGTGGCTTCTGACAGCTCCGGCGGATCCAACCGCTCGATGCTGTTCGTTGATCTTCGAGAATACCTCGCCTGGGACCAGGTGTTCTGCGCCTTCAACGTGATCGACGTGGTGCTGCTGCTCAACAGCGACACCAACCGGATTGAGCGCCGGCGCCGGTACAAGCACCTGCTGCCGGTGAACTGGTCGGTGAATCTGTGGACCTACTCGGATGCCCCGCTTTCGGTGGCTCAGATCCTTGACTACATCTTCAACGCTCCCACGGTGAACTCTGGCTGGTTCCGGCAGTACCACCCGGACATGTTCGACCTTCCGGCCTACGACATCGACTTCACGTCCGGATCGGGATTGGCCACCGCGATCCTCGAGGTCAGCAGCCGCCTGGGACTGACGTACACTCTCGCCGGCAAGTTCCGCCTGATTTGGCGCCGCAAAGGGGAGATCATCAACCTGGACGCGAACATGCCGTGGGCGAGCAGTCCGTTCCCGACGCTCAACGACAGGTTTCTTTGGCCGCCTTCCGCGAACAACTGTCGTGGAGGCTATGCTGGATCCGAAAATCCTTCTGCCCTCCGGCTGGTTGGCGACCGGAATGTTTACCAGATCCTGAACGTCGACATGGTTCCGGACTGGTCGGCCGCGTGGGAGGTGTTCGCCTTCGAGGACAACTTTGTAAATTACGTCTACACCCACTTCACTGACCCGGCCACGCTGGCTCTCTATTCCGCATATCCGGATGTGGTGATTGGAATGACCAGGGCCCGCGCGTTCGCGCTGCGGGTTCAGGTTTCCGAGGTGGCGGCGGTTTTGGGTCCGCAGTTCCTCGACGCCCGGAAGTACGCCAGTAAGGCCCGCAACCAACTGCCCGCGGTGCTCTACATCCGGGAGATCGTATTCCGGGCATTCCGGCCGCCGGCGAAGCTCCTGGACATCCCGACTCGGTCGCTGCGGATTCTGGATCGGCAACTGTGTGCGGTGAGCCATGACGCTAGCGGGTTTATGACTGCCGACATCACCTACCCGATCGACGGCAACGGGTACGTGATCGCCAAAAGCATCGGGTTGAGCAGCCAAGCCTTTGCCTCCATCCGGCCGGAGCACTTCAACCTCGACGAGTGGATTCTGGCGGCCACGGCCTGGGGCGTTGTCTCGTTCACCATAGACAGCGATTCCGGTGACCAGATCCCGTTCATCCTGACGCAGCAGAAAATCTGCAACGTCCAGAACGCAATCAAGTCGGTGGACGGCATGGGAGTACTGGACGCCACCTTTCAGCCCGCAGCGGTCCCAGTCAGGGCGTGCCTCACCTTCGCGGCGGAGCGGTTCGTCTACACGGATGGGGTTGGGGACAAGTTCGGCACCGTCAACGAATCTGGTCTCCACCAGGAATTGGTGTGGGATTGGAGTCAGGGATTGATCGGTGAAATCCCCTACGCCAACCTCGACTACCCGAACTATCGCGCCCGCGTCCTGGCCAACTCCCTGCTGCTCCGGCAGCCGGTGGTGGCCAACGGTGGGTTCGAGCGTCCGATCGATTTCGATACGGCTGGCACTCCGTTGAATGGGGCCATCGACCGCGTAACGGTTTCGGTCACATCGTCCGGATGGAAGGAGTCGGTCGACTTCACGACAGAGCGCAACTGGGGGACGTTTGTGCCTGAGCGGCACTACGACCGTCTCACACTGGATCAAGCTTTGGCTCCAGGCCAGGCGCAGCTCCGGGAAGAGCAACAACTGGCCGGCCAGCTTGCCGTCGCGCTGGCGTCCAATCCGCGCGCGCGGGAGACCATGCGCAACGCAATGCATCTCCTGCTTGGGGACGAAGAGCCCACGGTGGTCATGCAGATCCAAAGCGGAACAGGTTCACTGCCGATGGGGACACCGCTTTGGCGCAAGACGAGTGAGCTGCTCCCAGTGATGCCCTCGGCTGTGACGGCCGATCACTCGACATTCGTTGGGATCACGACCCGGGATGGGGAGGTTGTTTCGGACAACGCTCAGATCCGCCTCTTCAACGATGGGAACGTGCTTGCCCGAGTGCTGGGGCCGGTGTCCGCCGGTGACGGCGTCGGCCGGGCGGTCGGCGAGAACTACCTGTCGAAGGGAACGCCAGCGATCGGATCCGCCCAGGAGGATATTTCGGGTTCCGACGTGCAACTGGTTCCCGTGCTGCTGGGCGGTGGCGGTGGCGGGACTGGTGCAGCGCTGTGGGACTGAAGCGATGAGTTTATGAAGCTGACCGAACTCAATCCAAGGTGGGCTGGGCTGCCAGGGCCGATCATCGACGGCGTGACATTTGATTGTCCGCACTGCCGAAAGCAACGCCTCGGAATCAACTTCAGCCCACCGATCGACCCGAATGGCTTGTGGGACAAGATTGCAAAGCCGACATACGCCGGAGTGAATGTGTGGAGCAGGACCGGGGGTGACTCCTTTGAAACGCTGACGCTCACGCCGAGCATCAACACACAAATAGATGTTGCCGGGCATTTCCACGGTTTCATCACCAATGGTGAGGTCACCTGAACGGGGAACAATGAACAACACCCTTACTCTCGCTATCGTTGGCCACTTTGTTGGCGACTATTTGGCCCAGAACGACTGGATGGCGCTCAACAAAAAGAAGAGCACCCATGAGGGATTCTTGGCCGCTTGGACTCACGCCTGGTTTTGGACCCTGTTCGTCATGTTTTTTTCGGGATGGAGCGGGCTGCTGGTGTTCGGCGTGCTTTGGGTCAGTCACTTCATCCAGGACTCAACCGACATTGTTCCGCGGTGGATGAGGCTGATTGGACAGAATCAATTCCTGACCGGTCCGTGCGCTCCATGGTCGGCCATCGTCGTCGACAACGTCTGGCACATCGTGACGCTGTGGTTCGTTTGGAGATTCCTGGCATGAGTGGGAAGAGGAAAATGCCGAATGGTGTGCAGCTCGAACCGACTTCTCCGCTGTTCGAAATCGCGCGCGACGAGGTGCAGAGGTGGGAGGGTGAGTTCCAACCTTTCGCTCGCGCGATCCTCTTCTGTTTCATTCACCGGGTCACCACCGGCCGAACCTTCGAGGAATCGTTCAACTCCAGCCGCCAGCCGCCGGACGACTACTCGATTTAGCAAAGTCCAATGCCCCTCTCCTACCTCAGCGCCACCCCCAGCGGGGCGGACATGAACACCTTCTGGGCGGAGATGGACCGCGGGATGGGTCTGACGCTGGATGGCTTGAACCCTTGGATGAAGGTGTCTCGGGTCGGCGCCGGCGACACCGGTACAGGTGGGACCACGTGGGCCAGTCTCGGATCGGAAGTTCCCGCCGGCCGCATCTTCGCATTCACGGGCGGCACACCGGTCCGCCTGCGGGATGTTGCGGACTACAACCACTCGACCTTCCGGAATGGAGCGGATGACGCCACCATTGTTTCGAGCGATGCCCTCACGAAGACTGCGGTGGTCAGCGCCATCATCAACCTCGATGCGTCGCTGCAGGTTCACACGCAACCGGTCGGCGGCGTCCCGTTCTGGCTGATTCCAGACCAAATCGACGGCCAATCGAACATCCGAGCCCTGCGCCGCCACCGGTACGCCGTGGCCGAGATTCTGGTCGAGGGATTGAGCACCCTGACGATCCCGAGGATTTGGGACCGGTACGAGTGTTTCAGGGTGGCCAACTTCTCGGGCCAAGTGCTGACGCTCACGATTGAGATGCCTGGCGCCGGCGCATCCAAGACGCTCACGGTTCCGAAGTACGGCTGCCGATCATTCCGCCGGACCGCGGAGGGCTACTACGACGCATCGCTGAACTACTTTTGGAAGTTCAGAAACACCCGCGGCCGCCCGCGATTCTGGTACGCCGACGGAACGCTGCCAGTGGAGGCGAGTGCGGCCGCGAATAACCTCGCGGCGCCGGTGCCACTCTTCTTCCGGTGGTTTGTTGCGCTGGGATGGCGCCGTGATCCAACGATGGTTCATTCGGAGGCTGCCCGTTTTCCGGGCCTCTTCGGCGATCCATCGGTGGCGTCTACGCCGATCGGTGATCTCGTGCATCACTTTGGGGCGTTTTGGTCGGTTCGCCTCCTGTCCGGATCCCCGCCCTACACAATTCAGAAGGGGTCGTTCAATGGGCATTCCACCCTGGTCTCCGATCTCGCGGCGATTGGCATTACAGCCACCTGGTCCAGCACCGACAAGCAATGGACCCTTGCGATGGCATCGGATCCCGGGGGTACGCTGGGCTTCGACGCCTTCGCTCCCGGCACCAACCTGTTGGTGTGCCCGGCCGTGACCTACACGGTCCCGGTCTACGACGGCGGCGGTGCCCACACGGGCGACGAGAGCCATACAACCGCGGCGGGCTTGCGGCTGTACCGGCCATTGCCGGTGACTCTTCCTGGCCAGGTGTTTGTGCCGGGGGTGTGGATTCCGGCGCGTGGGGATTCGAGCGATCAGAGTCTGACTGTGAGCTGGCGCACCGGTGTCGATGGTGACGGCCAGCCGACCTACGATTCCACGACGATCACTTGGTCGGTCGAGAATGCATCCGTGAACGGAGACACTCAGGGTGTCACCTGGCACGTCAGGACGCGACTGGACGGGCTGTCTGCCGGGGTTTCGCTTCCGAGCTCTTCCTCGCTCACATGGTCGACGCCGTTCCTCACCCCGCAAGGTTGGCGGGTGAATGCCACCTATTCCCGCCGGTTGGTCTATGGGCAGGATTTCAATCTGTACGGCCGCCAGGACGAGTCTGGAAAGCCGACCGATCTGGGTCTGTACGACGCGCTGGATGATTCGGGGGTGCTGACCATTCACAGCGCGGCGGTGATCACGGCGCTTCAGGATGTCAGTGGAAACTACTGCCCTCTCGATTGGCCCACCGATACCCGGCCTGCGGCTCTCTACCCCAACGAGCAGCGCCATTACGGGCAACTGATCTGGCCGGGATCTCCTGCCGGATCTACAGTGTTGGAGCCTGGAGACTTCACGGACCTGTTCTCAACGCTCTCTGGTGGCGACATCACGCCAGTATCCCCGCGGGAAGTGATTGACCGACCTGACCTGAAGGTGCTGAAGGCTCTGGATGCCGGCACTGCCAACTCGCCGCGTAACGAAGCCTACCGGGTGTTCGGTGAGGCGGACGAGGGGAGGTCTGTGATCGACTCCTTTGCCTCACCGCTGGCGGTTTCGACAGGGATCACTCACAACCGGCTTCGATTCGCCGCCGGCCTGGCGTCGGTCGTCCCGGCGTTCGGCCCAGCCTGGATCCACCGGAAACCGCTCACGGCGGACGATTTCAACCTGATCGCTTGGAGCCTGAACTCTGTGAAGCGGGCAACGCCGGTCTACGAGCTGGGCGATTTCATCCTGGATGAGTCGGGCCTCACCATACCGGCGAACGAGTTGGGAATCACTCAGGCCCAGCTTCGGCCGGCAAAACAGTGGTGCCAGATCCAGAACCCGTACCACAAAGACGGAGGCAACGGCCCCACGACGGTCGAGCGCATCCAGGCCTTGGGAATCACGGTCAAGCGATCAGCCGATCTTCCGGGGTGGACGGCGGCGAAAGCGGTCTACAAAGGCAACGAGTGGCGGATCAATCCGAACGAGAGTGAGGTTTCACACTACTATTGGTCCGGCGTAACTGCGACGACCCGGATTACAACGACCCCCGCCAGCATCTCGCGCATCGGCGCTAGTATTACCCCGGGTTCCGGCCTAGATAACTTCGATGTGGATGTGTTCGGCTACACGACCTTGGACGACTATTGGTGGTTGGACGTGGATGATGTTGCGGCATGGGCCGCTTCAAACGGGCTTCCCTGCCGTCATCGCGCATTTGGGACGGGACACAAGCTGGTGGTCAGGAATACCGCAGTTCCCTCGTGGATGTGGTCGCTGACTGGGGTTTTCGACACCAACCTTGCGGCGTGGCCATCGACCGTCGACAGCTTCGGGAATCAGGTTCCGTACACCTACCCGAACACGCCGCCCGACTTCCACACCACTGATCGATGGAGTCCGGGCGAGATCCGGATTCCGATCCAGGTGATCCGCTTCGAACCTGCCCAGAACGCTGGCGAAACCGAATGGATTGCCACAGCGGATTCAGGTCTGAACGATGACCTGTGGTTCAACCGTGGGGCCGCCTGGCGCAAGGATTTGCGACAGCTCGTGCTGCTGAGCCCCGGCATTGTAAACGACTTCGACAGCCACGCCCTGAACGGCGATGTCACCTCGCAGCCGAATGCCATCACTGGCCATTTGCCAACCGCCACGAGGTCGGTCGACGCCCACGAGGAGCAGGCGATCTACTGCGGTTGGAGCTTACCAGCGGGAACCGTGAACAACTCGCGCCTGCTGCTGGCGCCGGGTCCGGTCGTCGAGAATCAGGTGGACTGGCTTGGGGATCAAACTCACTTCAACCTGGCCTACTTCCAGGGCGCCGAGCCACCCCAGACCGCGGAAGCCCCTGATTTCGGAGAGATCAAGTCGGTACTGTTCACGTCCTCGACCAACCTGTTCAGGGCAGATCCGAGCGAGTATTGGAACTGCCAGCTCTGGGATCAGGTCTTTATATCACTCGATTCGTAAAAAAGTTCTCTCCTGCTAGCATTTGTGCTTGGCATACATGCTAGCACAATGTTCCATGTGGAACATTCGGCGGCGCAATTCGCGCAGCCCAAGGAGATCGGGTTTTAATGGAATCAGAGATGCGGTTCCCTCGTGGACTACGTTCACGACTGGAATACAAACGTTTAGCGGTGCTATGCCCTGAGCCGGGGGCATCGGACCTTTTGTGGTCCCTGTGGGAATTCCTGGCTGATTCGGTCCAACCCAACGCTGTTGGTGTCATTGGAAACGATGACGTCCGCTTTTTCGGAGGAACTCCTGAGCAAGTGAAGAGCCTGGTTGAATCCGGGATCCTGATTCAAAACCCGGACGGGTACACCTGCCCAACCTTCACCCAGTTCAATACCCATCTGGACCCATGCAAAATGTCCAATGCCGCCAAAGGGGGGATTGCGAGGAGCTGGTCTGTTCTGACCCGCCGGGCTGAAGAGATGCAGCTCGACTTCATCGAGTCGAATTCCATCCAGAAGGATGATGGAACCCTGATGACAGACCTTGAGCTTCGGAACGCCAGGGTGGTGATCCGTTCCTTCGACGGCGTTGTCCGATTCAACCGGCCGGCCACGCCGGGCCAGTGGCCCCGGGAGCTCATCCTGCTGGCTCACGAGGTGGTGACGCGTCACCAGCTATCCCCGGTTCAGGACGTCGCTCGCCGGCTCTACATCAACTTCTCTGGAAACCCAAGGATTCCGAAGACCACCAAGCTCTGCCTCGAAACATTCGAGGCCCTTCGAACCCTCTCCCACTCGTCGACGTGAGTGAAACCCCCAATCGAGTCGCTCTCGTGAATCCGGTTCCGGAGCATATCAACATGACCCTGTACGACCTCGCGCAAGCGCGGGACCGCGCGCAGAGCATGATCGACAACCTGATGGTGATGTACCCCACGGCGAAGCCCCTGGGCTATCAGGGTGATTTGGTCGGCCGCATCAAGGCCCGCCGCAAGACATTCCCGCCGGTGATCGTCAACGGCGTCACCGGAGAAACTTTAGTGCCGCCTGCACGGGCGGTCTGACTCCAAACCTCAAAAAAGAACGCCATGCCCCCACTGCCTCCGAAGCTCAAAATCACACTCCCTGCGCCCCAAGTGCAGGGGTGCATCTCGCTGATCGCGATCGCGATCTCGGTTGGGAATATCCAGCCGTTCAACCCCGGCATCGAAGACCCGACGGTTTCCGACGTCGGAGGGGTCGTTCGAAAGGCGTTGAAAGCCGCCTGGGATGTTCAGGTCGTCAAAGACCGGCCTGTGCCTGAAGCCATCAATCTCGAACTGCTGGTCGACACCATTGAGGCCATGCGTCGGTTGGCTCATATCGCGATCCGGGAAAAGGGCCTTGAGCCTACGGATCTGAATCAACCCCTCGGAATGACCTGGGCGAAGCTGGCCGTGATCATCACGGACAACATGCAGATGCAGGCAACCGCTGAACTCGCCCGCATCAGTCACGAGAAGGCCGAGGCCGAAAAGGCAGCCGCTGCCATGCCTCAGGCCGCCGCTGAAGAAGCCCCCATGCTCCAGGCCACCGCTGAAGCTGTCCCGAGCCAGCCCGCCTCTGAAACGCTACCGTTCCCGGCCCCTGCGGTTCCCTGAACCATGGCTCGCAAGGCAAAGCAACCGGTCGGTGGTCTCTTTGACGCCAGCACTCCCGTGGTGTCGGAGTCGCCGGCCATGCTTTGCTACACCGACGACGCTGGCGTTCCATGGCGGTGCGATCGCGCGGACCGGATCTCGGCGATCATCCCGGAGTTCGAGCCCGCACCGGACAAATTGGCGAAGCTCCACGCGCTTCTCCTTCCGCACGCTCAACTGTTCACGGTTGCGCGGCGGATCTGGGGATTGGTGCCTGTCATTCCGTCTGCGGATGAGCCGGAGGACAACCTTCGGACGTGGGGCGAGCTGGAATTGTGCAACGCTATCGGAGTTGACCGGGCCGGCTTTTCAACCATCTGGGAATCCATCCGGGGGCTGTGGCTCTCCAACTGCCGGTCCACTCCCGCGGTAGTTGTTGAAGCACCGGCGGCTCCCGCCCGCGAAGAGCTGGATCTCGAAGGCGACCAGATTCAGGCGCTCCTGAAGGAGCAGGGTTTTCTGGCGATAAAATTCGAGAGCACCGACGAGAAAGAATGGTTCACAAAGCGTCTCGCTGAGCTGCGGAAGCTCCTGGAGATTTCCGGCACTCGTGGGCTTGGTCGCCAACTTCTACTGACAGAGCTGGAACAACGGCGTGCCGACGCCGCCGTCTTCTCCTCTACTCTGTCGGATAAAGAGATCAAGGAACGCAGAGCGTGGCGCGATCAAGTGCGTGATACCTATCTGGAGCTGACGGCCCAGCTCGATAACGTCGCTTCGTGGTTCTTTAATGTTGGCGGGGTCAATTTCAAAAACTGCCTCAGCGAGGTGATCGCTGGCCATCAGGCATTCCAGCAGAGTGGTGACGCGGCAATGCTGGATGGAATCTTCACGGCCACGGAGATTCAGGTGCTCCACCGGATGAGCACTCAGTCGTCCGACCCGAACAAGTCGCCGGCGCCGATCCAATACCGCGCAGGCCTCGTAGCCTACCTGCAGGCAGCCAAGGTCGGTGTCCTGCAGAGCGGTTGGAAGTCAGGCATCCCTCACTCGATGCTCGCCAAGATGGACCGGGCCTATGCCGCCGCGTTCGCTGAAGCCGCCAAATCCTCCGACGACCCAATCCCTGATCTGCTCAAGACAGGTGAGGTCGGCGAATACCCAAAGATTCAAGATGCCCAAGAAAAAGCAGAAGCCTGAGAAGGATACGCCCAGCAACCTGGTGGATCGAGTCGCCCACTGGCTGGAATTCTTCGACCGGGAACACTACGGCCACAAAGTGAATTTCCGCGGTGGCGTGAAGAACTACGAAGCTGAAGCGATGCGCGCCATCTACGGCGTTCGTCAGGGCGAGGCCGAGGGTGGAATGGCGGCCAAGCGTCGGCCGATCCGCCTGAAGCTTTGCGGCGTGGCAGTGACCATCGCCAAGGGCTGAACCAATTTCGGTAAACCAAAACTCCAAGGACACAAATGCACTACAAGAATGGTCAGAAAGCTCAGAACGGCGATACGGTCATGTACCGTCGCTGCTGCGGTGAGGTAGCCGCGGGAATGATCTTCAACATCAATTCAGATCCCGCCTGCAAAACCTGCAACGGGATGGTCTCCCGCGTTATTCCCGGCGGGTGTTCGGCCGAATCTGTAACGGTCGGGGAGGTTTACCCCGTCCCTGCTGCGTTCGAAGGGACGGAGCGGTATTTCGAAAAACTGGCCGCCGACGCCGCTGCCGCCCTCACGCAAGCGAGCGCAGCACCGCTGCAAGTCGATTCCACTGTGGCGCCCGTCACTGCCGCTCCGGCCGAATCTGCGGTCGCTGTTCCTGTCGAAACGGAAGAAGCGACGCTCGCGGTTTCCGCCGAAGCTGCGCCCGCGGCGCCTGCCGTTGTGGCCGAACCGGCACCCGAGGCTGTTCCTGCCGCAGCCTGATTCCAATCAATCAACGGGGCTGCGGGAGTGAATGCCCGCAGCCCTTCTTGAAACAGTACCGACTTGAACATCCACGTATCCAGCGCTCCGAAGCATCTGCAGCTCACGCAGAGCATGGTTGAAGACTTCATCTTCAACCCGGTGCTGGCCTGCCGAATCATCTGGCCGGACTGGGAGTTCGATGTGTTCCAGACGGCCGCGATGAAGATCGACTGGCTGGTCCCGAACGTGATGGACAGCTCCGGTGTGAATTCAGGTAAGACCGCCCGGCGGTTCTTCTACATGAACCTCCGGGCGATGCTTATCCCGAACCTGAACTCGGGCCACGTGGCGGCGGTTTACTTCCCGAAGTTCGGCACCGGCCGGGACACCTTCTGGAAGTATTACGATCACCCGTCGGTGATGAGTCCGATTTTCAGGGCCCAGATTGGTCGTGTGGATTCAGACGGAGAGAAGAAGGGCAAGGCAGTCAGCCAGCAACCCGACTGCCTGTTCTGCTACTTCCGCCAGGGATCCGAGGTTCGCCTGCCCGCACCAAACTTCGCCCAAAACACCCCCGGTCAAAAGTCGATGCGCTTCAACACCCAGCTTCACGAGGAATGGGGTGTTGCGGATTCGATGGGCACAGCGATCGACGATGAATTGATCGAGCGCAATACCCGGGAGAATTGGAATGGGGAACACGGGGAGCATCCGATTTGGATGAACCATATCAAGTTCTCGGCCCACGCCGAAACCTCGATGCATCCCGCCGCGAAGCGATACCGCGGTTTCGTTGCCCGCGTGCGCAAGGGCGACCCGAACTACGCTCACATCAGTTTTTCCTACAAGGATTTCTCGAACCGCCGGCGCAAGAACGGCAGCTCGTTTGCCGCCATCCGGAAAAGCGCGGAATCCGCGCTCGGAATGGCCGCAGGCAACAAGAGTGACTCAGACCGGCTCTGCACTCAGTTCGGTTTTTGGACCCAGAATGGGGATGGGTTCATTAGTGAAGAAATGATCGATGCGGCCAATGCCTACGGCCGCAGAATGAAACTCCGACCAATTCTGTCAGCAGCTCAATTCCAACCAGCATAGCCATGCCAACTCACAAGAAGATCAATCACCTTGCGGCGGTTATTACCTGCCACAACTATAGCGATTTCCTCGCCGAAACGCTCCCAGAAAACCTTCCGGCATTCGATGACGTCGTCGTCGTTACCGGATTCAACGACAAGCGCACCCAGGAGGTTTGCCGGAGCCACAATGTTCAATGCGTCACGACGGACCTGTTCACGCGCAATGAACAGCCGTTCAACAAGGCTGCCGGAATCAACCTTGGCCTTGCCCGGCTGACCGCGAAGGACGCGATCCTTCAACTCGATGCTGACATTGCTCTGCCGCCAGATTGCCGAGCCCAAATGGAGAAGGACTACATTGATCGGCAATGCATCTACGGTGCCGATCGTGTTCACGTCAGTGGGTACCAACGCTGGGATAAGCATCGCGCGGAGCGCCACCGCCAGCACACCGGGTTCTACTTCTTGGAGACCCCGCCCGACATGGCGCTTGGTGCGCGCATCATCCACAACGAGTGGGGGTATATCCCGATCGGCTACTTCCAACTGTGGTTCCTTGAAAGCCAGAAGCGGTACCCGCAGAACACGCCAACGGCTGAACGCACGGACATGACCTTCGCGATGCAATTTGCGGAGCAGCATCGCCGGAAGTTCAACTCGTTAATCGTGTACCATCTGGATTCCGACTCGAACGCTCCGAAGTCGGCGAATTGGAACGGCCGCAAGACCCCGCCGTTCCGCCCTCATCACAAGCCGCATCACAACGGGAAAGTGTCCACCGACGCTCACGGCTACTGAGTCCAATGGCTGCCCAGTGTCATTTCTTTGCCGGCTGCGATCCCGCCCAGGCCGATAGCAAGCGTGCCGACGACGGTGCGTTTTCTATCGGCGTGGCGGTGGATCGGCGGGAACATGGCGATCGAGACATGCTGCCGCAGCCGCGGGACTACGACTTTGGGTATGTCTATCACCGGGTGATCCGCGGTTTCTCCAGCGTCCAATGGGCTGCGTACATTCACATGATGCACAGCCGGTTCGGGTTCTCTCACATCATGCTGGATGCGGGGTCGGGCGGTGGTGGAATCAACGTTTCCAGGCACTTGAAAGAGCGGGATCAAGAGTTCCCAACGGACATCATCAGGGACACTGGTCGCCGTCTGGACATCGTCCGGTCTACGATTGGGAGGCAGGTTCGCCCGATACTCGATCGGTATGATCTGAGTGCCGTGGATGGCGATACGATTCTGTGCCTGGCCAAACGGGGTGACCCAGCGGTGGACGCGCTTTGGAACGACGGGAAGCGCAACTGGTCGGGTGACGAGTGTTTCCAGGCCGCTCTGATTGAAGAGATGCAGACCGGTCTCAAGAGTGGGCTGGTCGGGTTCCTGCCTCCATTTGAGGAATGGGATCGTGACGCTTATCAGGGGTGGGATCAGGAGCAGATTCAATCCCTTCGACTCTCCGGAGCGCTCCAGGCGCAGCTTCTGGAATTTGGTGTCCAGACGGTCCGTGATGCCGAAGGGGTAGACCGATGGGTGACCAATTCTCGGGGCGTGAAGAGGTTCATTCTGCCCCCGCGGAAAGACATAGCCTTCTCTGGCATGTACGCGTGGGGGGCATTCCTGACCTGGCTCAAGCTCTACGAGTTGGGCTGGGTCAACGACAGCAACGGCAGCGAAGTGTGGGTAGCCTGAAAGGAATCAATTTTATGCCAGAAAAAACAAAACAGGTATTTCCAGTCCAGGTGGACTACGTGTGCGATAAATGCGGCCAAGGAAACATGCTACCGGCTGGAGCCTGCTTGACGAGCTACCCGCCGCAATTCGGTCACATCTGCGAGCACTGCGGTCATGCGCAATACCTGGGAAGCCAATACCCATTCATTCGATATGTTGAAGGCCGCTTTGCCCACGGCACGATCGCGGATCCGAGTCGCGATAACAGCCACGTGGTCACTGCGGCCTATCCAATTGTGTTTGTTCAAGACCCACCTTCCGCACCATGAGAAACCTTCTCGTCATCGGCGATTCGCCGACCCTCAACACCGGATTCGCCACCGTGGTCAAGAATCTGGTCCCGCGCTGGCGTGACTACTTCGATCGGATCGACATCTGGGCGATTGCTCACCTGGGAGAGCCGACCGATTGGCCTGAGCGGTTGTACCCGGCGGCCATCATGGATCCACATTGGCACTCTGGTGCCCAATTGAGCCGCCTCATCACCCTTCTGAACCATGGTGATTACACCGACGTTTGGATCATTCAGGATCATTTCCTGTTGGCTCAACACGGTCTGCCGAGGGCTATCAAGGAATTCCGGGAGAAGCGTGGGATCAGGTTCTACTACTACTTCCCGGTCGACGCCCCGCTCATGAAGGAATGGGTGGAGCCGATGAAGGCTGTGGATTTCCCGGTGGCCTACTGCGAATACGGCGTCAAGGAGGTGCGCAAGCATTGGCCAGAGTTCGGTGGTGCCCACCTGCCGCACGGTGTCAGTCCAGAGTTCCAGCCTCATCCGGATGAACAGCGCGCCGGGCTGCGCGAGCGCTGGGGAAAGCTGTTCTTCAAAGACTTTGATCCCGATCGCGATTTCCTACTTGTCAACGTAAGCACCCACAATAAGCGCAAGGGTTTGGTTCAGTCGCTGCAGGTGGCCGCTTATCTGGAAGCCAGTGAGACGCCGAGCGGCGGAAAGTATCGGGTGCTGTTCCATACCAAGAACCAGAATGCGTTCGACTATACCAGTCTGGACGAAATGGCTGAACAACTGGGATTGGTGAAGGGGGTTTCGTGGGCACACACTGATGTGAGGCTTTCTGGAAAAGCGCTCTGGGATGCTGTGGGTGCTCCTCGGCTGTCGGCCGAAACGATGGTGGACCTCTACAATGTCGCCGACGCTGTTTTGACGACCACTCTGGGTGAAGGGTGGGGGTTGGCGATAACTGAAGCGCTTGCCTGCGGTTGCCCTGTGTTCATGCCTCGCCACACCAGTTGCCAGTGTATCGCTGTCGAGTATTCCAGGCGTGGGGATCCTTACGCTGGCAACATGGTCCATGGAATCAGGACTGCTGGATTGGTTGTGGCCTTGCCAATGGATACTGGGCGGCTCCGGAATCCGATCGACGTGGTCGATGCTGGGGTGAGCATCCAGCAGTACGCTGGCTCAAAGATTCTCCGGACACCGCTGAACGAAAGTCAAAGGGAGTGGCTGTCATGGGATCGAATTGCAGCCGAGTGGATCCGGATCTTCGACATGCCGGCTCCGGAAATTCCGCCTGCAGAAGGAACTGAAGCCGCCGCACCCGCGGAAGAAACGGCGGTGGCCAAGTGAATCACTACATGGAATTCGGAGGTGGCCTCGGTGACATCTTCCAGAACATCTACGTCTATGGGGCCTACCGGTTCCTGGATAAGATGCCGGAGGGCGATCGGGCGACCATCACACTCATCACGCACAACCCGTTCGCCCAGCAAATATTCGATAACCACCCCAGAGCGAAGGACATCACGGTTCGGAACCTTGGGTACTGGTCGCCGGCGGAGGATTCGGAGAAGCGCCGTGACCACGGCCTGCCGCCACCGCCGCACCCAGGTGCCTACCCGCACAGGTTCGAACCGATCCGGTTCTATCCGACGTTCATGGATGTTGAATACATCCGCATATTGGAGCGTCGCCGATCGTACTTGGTTATCGCTCCGAGTGCGGGGCTTCCTGATCGCGATATTCCAATGGGAATTGCCCTGGAGGTGGTGGAAACGTTCATGGCCCGTGGAATAAGCGTCGTGCAGGTCGGCAGGAACTACGACCGCCACGGCCGAAAGGAGCTGCGACTTCAAATCGGGAGCAACGATCATCCCGGAGAATTTTGGGACTTCGTCGACGGGCTATCGGTGCCCGGCGTTGCCGAACTCCTGCGCGGATCTCTGGGCCTGATCACCTGCCACTCGTCGGTCTCGATGCTGGCGTGGTACATGCGCAAGCCGAACCTGTTGCTCTATCCGGAGTCGGTCCGGGATGGCCACTTCGCCAAGAAGGATCAGTGGTCATTCGGTGCCAACTACAAGGAGACGGTGCACGGCTGTTTCAATGATCCGGGCGTGGCCGAGTTGATCAATCGGTTCAATCGGATGATTCCGGTATAATTCTAACCGCGTGGGTAGCTCAGCCTGGCAGAGCACCCGGCTCATAACCGGGAGGTCGCGGGTTCAAATCCCGCCCCCGCAACCAGATTTCAAAATGAAGAAAATCGCAGAGTTCATTGGGCAGTTCAAAGAGCCGCTAAAGGTGTCCGCGCTCTCTCTCCTGGCTCTTTCCGTGCTCATCATCGCCATCAAGGTTCTGGAGCTGAAAAGCGATGGTTCTGGATGTAATCACTCGTGGGGAATGTGGCAGCAGTCAACCAATCTGACCCACTTCGAAACTGGGAGACCGGGTCAATTTCGAAGCTGCAGGAGTTGCGGTCTCACGGAGTGGGATTGATCTCGGAAATCCGTTCAGGACCGTCACTTCCTGAACCAGAGGTTTCCGAGTTTATGGTCAAATCGGCAATTGACTGTCGCCGAGGTTTGTGACCTGAAAGGGGCAAGAGGTTATGCCGGCCAAAAAGCAGCTCCGCCATTTGCGCGGGGGTGGGCGGATTCTAAGCACAAACGAGGCGCCCGCCTTCATTTACAATGGGACCGTCGACGCAGCAGCGTTGACGGCGTCCAAGCTTTGGGCATCGAAAGATCCGAAGGATTGGTTCACCCAGGCCCACAAGGTGGAGACGATTCCGTTCATCTCCACGGTGACCCGTCTCAATCGATCGCTCTACAATTTCGGCCTCAAGGTTGAGCCTGTAATCCCGGAGGATTCTGGGGAACGGACCGAGAAGCGAATCCGGAAAGAGTTCGAAGAGTGGTATCGCGGCTCTGGTTCGGAACGCACGGGCGAATCCCTTTCCCACTCGATCGCTGTTCGCACCTGGCACGATCTGCTCTTGTGCGATAACGCGGTTGTCTCGTGGATGAAGACCAGTGATTCACCGCGCACGCTCGCGTTGGAGGATTGCGATTACCGGAACGATCTGGGCATCCCCATCCTGAAATGGACGCACCGAATTCCGGCCGATCAGGTCCGTGAACTTCGAAGGGTGATGGCAGAGAGCGGGAAATTGACGAGATCCCAGCTCGATCTCTTTGTTCAGCGGTACACCCGGACGGAGGGGAATATTCAGATCCAGGATCCGAAGTGGAATGAGGCGGTACCTGAGCTGGCGGACTACTTCTCGATCGTCACGGCATTGCCTGACGCGCCGGGCTTCGTTCGGCCATCCATCGTTGGACTATTCCCGGCGTGCGACCAATTCCAGTCGATGGAATCTGGAGAGGCTGGTCTGGGCTGGCTCTCGCGTAACTCTTGGGAGCAGCACAGCTTGGGCTACGAGCCTCAAGCCCAGTACGGCACTGGCAAAACGTCCCCCGACCCGAAGCGGATGCTCGCGGTGAAGAAGGAATATGCCGGCAAACTGGGCGCCCGATTTATCGTCACACCGTTCGATCACAAGATCACTTCCGTCTGGGTCGATCCGAAATACTTCACTGCTGAAAAGTGGGACACCTTCCTGAAGCGCGCTTCCATTTGGGGCGGCCCCATGGCCTACCTGCTTCTCACCGCCCAGCAGGGGACCGCATCCACTCAGTTGGGGCTCTTGAAGGTTTTGGCTGACGAGAGCCGAAAGCAGATGCGGTTCATGTTGGAACCGCTCTTGACCCGGTTTGCTGGCATGCCGGTCCGTGTATCCTGGTCGAACGCTTGCTTCTTTGATCAGCGCGTCTTCGCCGACCTCATCAAGAGCGCCGTTGGGCAGGGTGCCGCCTCTTACACCACGCTGCTTGCGGCGATTCTGGGTGAGGGATCCATCGAGGTTGAGATGGAGAACAAGGCGTTGGAGCAGGAGAAGTACGAGGACACCCTTGCTCCCCATTTTGACCAACACCACGGCAACCCGGATCCCGGCCAGCCCGGCCGGCCTGATGGCACACTGGATCCCACATGAGCAACGCTCTTGGAAATCTGGCGCTGCAGTCGGCAACCGTGGCGAACGCCCCGGGCAACCCGACGGATGTTGTTCGGCTGGGTGACTTGACCAGCGGCCTTGCCACCAAGGCCGCGTCGTCCCACACCCATCCCTCGACGGACATCACAGGCTTCACCTTGGCCTCCCGCCAAGCGCTTGTTGGGGCCCTGAAGGATTCTGGAACGGTGGCATGGACCATCGGCCAGAGCGGAACCCAGAGCGCTGGCGTCATTCTCAATCCGGTCGGCGGTATCGTCGAAGGTACTGACGGCCTGGAGATCCAGTTATCGGGCACTGGTGCCATCGCTTCGCAGGCCTACGTGGACGCCCACACGCATGCGGCTGCCACTGGTAGCGGTACCGGATCCGTTGCGCTCTCAGTCAACCCATCGACTCAGGTAATCGTCGCCGACCTGGTTATCGACGGGGTTGGAGCGGTTGAAGTGGGCCCCAGCGGTCTTCGAGTCATCTTTGGAACCAGTGCCAACACCGTGCCCCGGGGTAACCACAACCACGATGGCGTCTACCAGGTGCCGCTGATTGCGTCGAATACCGGGCATACCGTGGTGTTTACGCAGAGCGGTACGGGCAACGCCTACCTGTCGGCCGATGTCCGGCTGGACCCGAGCCTCGGGTCAGGAAGTATCCCGCTGCGGTCCACGTCTCAGGGGCTTTCCATTCCGGTTGGTCAGTCTGGAACTCAGGTCGCCCTCGGGAATCACACTCACGCGGTCGCGACGCAGAGTGCCGCGGGGATGATGTCGGCTGCCGACAAGACCAAGCTGGATGGAATGACGGCGATCCCGTTGCCGTTCCCGTTCTACCAGGCGTCCCCGCTCGTCCTTGGCCACTTCCTGCCGGGCTTCTTGAAACGCCCAACCGCCAGCACGCTCAGTCGACTGGATGTGATGCTCGATGCGCCGTTGGGTGGTTCGCTCACCTTCGAGGCCTGGGCGGGGTCGAGCCTCTCAACGCTGAGCGGTACCGGGACGATGCTGACCATTCCCTTGGGCCAATCTGGAACGCAATCCATGGGCGGCGCCGACGTGGCGCTCGCGTTGTCATCGGGAAGCCTGCTGCGTTTCAAGATTGTGGCCGGCGTCTCCGGACCGGGCGATTCCGGAAATTGCACCCTGCTGGCGATTGCTGTCTGAACCTTTCCATGACTCCCCGTGAACGTGACCGCTACCAGGAAATTGCGATGGCCTTACGCAGGGCTGGCGCTGCTGCGGAAACGTTGGCCTCTGGGTGTGTGGGTTCTCACGGGGTAGTCGCCGATGAGCAACGAAGCGTCGAACGACTCGTGGAAGCCGTGCGAAACGCGCACGGAATTATTTTCGGAACCGGTTCTGCAGTCGCTGGGCCGGTCAAACAATAACGTCGGCAAAGGGGTGGTGAGTATGATCAGGAATTCTTTTGTTCGAATGCTGGGCTTGTTCCACATCGATCTCGATCGGATCAAGAACAAGATCGAGGCTGCAATCACGGCTGCCATGGTTGCGAGCGGTTGCACCCTTGGGTTTCTGCACTCAGTCGACGTCATCGCGTCCGCTATCACGCACGTCATCGGGTGCGCGTTCGCCATCGGCGGTGCCATAATTTGGGTCCGGCGTCAGATCCGGAAATGGAAGGCCCGCCACAACCCGGCCTATTCGTTGCATCACAAGTCGGACAGAAACGGAGATGGAGTATGAAGACCACTTTGAAGATTGCCCTGACGGTGTCGTGCGCGTTGGCACTCGCGGGCTGCAGTCTGATTCCGAAGGCGGTCGAGTTCGGCCAGAAGAAGGTGAAGCCGATTCCGGGAAAGACGGCCAGCACCGTCGAGGCCGAGAAGAAAGCTGCCGAGTTTGTTTCCGAGAAGGTCGTGGAGGCGCGCGAGGCTGCGCTCGTCACCGGCGCATCCACCAACGTGCTCGTGCCGTTGAAGGAGGCTGCGGACGCCTCGCAGGGGC
>Ga0075018_10000013_pt1 | contig 37825 bp, 34 predicted proteins | sample ColStrG_CSR_2014_FD_71471 | JGI IMG/M metagenome (GOLD analysis project Ga0075018, IMG submission 71471) | Freshwater sediment microbial communities in response to fracking from Pennsylvania, USA - Cold Stream Run_MetaG_CSR_2014 | ecosystem: Environmental > Aquatic > Freshwater > Creek >... | reverse complement strand
ACCCGCCCGAGAAGCCGCTCACCGAGACCGCGCACGACCGGCTGGCCACGATCGCCTCGCACACCGACCTCGGCGCCGGCATGCAGGTCGCCTTGAAGGACCTGGAGATCCGCGGCGCGGGGAACCTGCTCGGCGGCGAGCAGTCGGGGCACATCGCCAGCGTGGGCTTCGACCTGTACGTGCGGCTGGTGGGGGAGGCGGTCGAGGAGTTCAAGACCGGCGGGCCCGCGGCGGCGGTGCCCGACATGCGGGTGGAGCTGCCGGTGGACGCGCACCTTCCGCACGACTACATACCGGGGGAGCGGCTGCGGCTGGAGGCGTACCGGCGCATCGCCGAGGCCCCGGACGACGCGGCCATCGACTCGGTCCGCGAGGAGCTGGAAGACCGCTACGGCGCCCTGCCTGTCCCGGTGCAGAACCTGCTGTCGGTTGCCAGCTTCCGCGTGGCTGCCCGCAATGGCGGCCTGACCGACGTCACGTTGCAGGGCAACCTTGTGCGGTTCGCCCCGGTGGACCTGCCGGAGTCGGGCGTCCTGAGGCTGCAGCGGCTCTACCCTAGGACGCTGATCAAGCCCGCGGTCCGTACCATGTTGGTGCCCCGCCCCATGACGGCCAGGGTCGGCGGCCGCCCCGTCCTGGACGTGGCGTTGCTCGCCTGGTGCCGCGAAGTGGTCGGTGTCGTACTCGAAGGGCTTGACCGGCAGGCCACACCATCCAAGGAGAGCTCGTGATTGTCAGCCGCACAGCCCGCGGACCGCGCCGCGCCCTCGCGGTGCTGCTGCTCGCCGCGGCGGTGCTCACGCTGACCGCCTGCGACCCCAAGCAGGCCGGTTCGGCCGCCGTCGTCGGGGGCGTACGGATCACCGAGACGCGCATCAACCACGACGCGGCCGCCGTGCTGGCGGCGTTCACCACCACCGGGGCCACCGCACCGGACAACCAGACGCTGCTGCGTACCCTGGTCGACCGGGCGATCGACAACGAGCTGGTCGAGGCAGCCGCGAGGAAGGCCGGTATCACCGTCACCCAGGGCCAGATCGACAAGCTGATCAACGACAACGGTGGCCGTAGCGCACTCAGCGCCAACTTCGCCACCAGGGACGGGTTGTGGCTGCCTCCCGGCCAGATCGACGAGCTCGCCCGCACCTCGCTGATCGAGCTCGCCCTAGGCTCGGCCCTCGCCCCCGGCGGTGACTCCACCGCGGCCGGGGTGGCGGTGACGAAGTTCAAGGCGCGCATCGCGGCCGACGTCGGTGTGGCGGTCAGCCCCCGGTACGGTCTGTGGAACCCGGTGACGCTGTTGATCGTCGGCACCGTCAACGACGTGTCCAAGCCGGCCACCGGCGCCGCCGTGCTCTCGCCGTCGGCCAGCCCGGCAGGCTGACCCTCGCAGTGTCCGGGCTGATCCTGCTGGCCACTTCCGCGCGGGTCGCCCCGGGCCTGCTGTCCTGGGCGGCGTGGACGACGCTGGCCGAGGCGGACGAGGTCTACGCGGCCAACGGGGACCACGCGTGGGTAGCCGCCCTGGCCGAGGCCGGCATCACCGCCACGGCTCCGCCCGGGCAGACAGTCCGCGATCGTGCCGACTTCGTCACCGCGCGCGCCCACAGCCGCACCGTGGTCTGGCTGGCCAGTGCCGGCGCCGACCCCGAGCTGACTGACCGGCTCGCCGCTGCCGCTGTCGCTCCGTCTGGCCGCCACGCGCCTGCCTGGACGGTCGCCGGATCCTGGGACCTCCCGGGCAGCCGGCTGCTCGACCTCGTCGCTGTGATGGATCGGCTGCGCTCGCCGGGCGGCTGTCCCTGGGACGCCGCGCAGACTCACGAGTCGCTCCTGCCTTACCTGCTGGAGGAGGCCTACGAGACCGTCGAGGTGATCGAGAACGCCGACCTGGCGGGGCTGCGTGAAGAGCTCGGAGACCTGCTGTTGCAGGTGGTCTTCCACGCCCGGCTGGGCCAGGAGCACCAGAGCCAGCCCTGGTCGATCGACGACGTTGCTGAGGGCATCGTCAACAAGCTCGTGTCGCGGCACCCGCATGTCTTCGCCGGCGCAGACCCCGGCGACGAGCAGGCGCTCGAGCTGAGCTGGGAGGCCCTCAAACGGGCCGAGAAAGGCCGCACGTCGGTCATCGACGGCGTGCCGCTGGGTCAACCGGCGCTGGCCCTGGCATCGAAGCTGGTTAGTCGGGCCGCCCGGGCCGGGCTCGAGGTGCCGGCCGGCACCGGCGGTGGTGCGGACGCGCCCGCGGACGGCTCCGCACGCCCTGCGCCCTCGCCCGAGCTGGTCGGCGAACAGCTCCTCGGGCTGGTCGCCTGGGCGCAGGCGGCCGGGGTCGACCCCGAGGCGGCCCTGCGCGGCGCGTCTCGCCGCTACGCCGACCGGCTCCGGGCGCTGGAGGCCGGCGCGGCCGCGGCCGCCCAGATAGCCTCTGCGCCGTGACCAGCGACCCGCCCGGCGCGACCGACCCCGAGGAATCCCAGGCGGACGCGGCGTTCCGACGCGTCGCGACTGGCGCGCTGGACGACATGATGCGCATCGACCCGGTCGAGGCGACCGCTCTCGGCGACCACCGTTTCGACGGTTGCCTGCCCGACATGACCGAGCCGGGGATCGCCGACGCACGCGAGTGCCTCAACGGTTGGCTGAGCGCCGTCGACTCTGTGGACGAGGACGTGCTGAGCCTGCAGAACAGGGTCGACCACGAGATCCTTCGCGGGGCGCTCGCGGAGCGGCTGTTCGCCCTGGACTCGCTGCGACCGCACACCTGGGACCCCCTGAACGCCAACCCCGGCTCTGCCCTGTACCTGCTCCTGGCCCGAGAGTTCGCGCCCCTGCCCGACCGGCTGCGCTCGGTGGCTGGACGCCTCGAGGCGATTCCCGCCGCGCTTGCAGCGGCGCGGGCCGCGCTGGGCTCCATGCCGCGCGTGCACGTCGAGACGGCGATCGGACAGTTCCAGGGCACCGTCGCACTGGTCCGCGAGGAGGTGGCCGCCCAGCTGCGGGCCGAGCCGGCCCTGCGCCGCGATGTCGAGCCGGTGCGCCTGGCCGCACTGGATGCGCTGGAGGAGCACGTCAGATGGCTGGAGTCCGCACTTGCCGACGCCGACCGCGACCCCAGGCTCGGCCCTGAGCTCTACGCCGGGCAGCTGTGGCACACGCTGGGCACCGAGATCTCCGCGGACAGCGTGCTCGTCCGGGCCGAGAGCGACCTTATGAGGATCGAGGCGGAGATCGCCGAGGTCGTGCGCGGCAGGGACGTGCGACAGGTCCTGGACGAGCTGGCCGACTCCGGCCACGTCGACGACGCCACCGTGCTGGGGCTGTGCGAGCAGGCTCTGGCCGAGACCTCGGCGTTCGCCCGGGACGAGCAGCTGGTGAGTGTGCCCGACCGGTGGGACGAGCTGGTCACGATCATCGAGATGCCCGAGATCCATCGCGGGGTCGCCGTGGCCTACTGTGACCCCCCAGGTCCCCTCGAGCCGGTCGAGCTGCCAACGTTCTTCGCCGTGGCGCCCACGCCGGCCACCTGGCCGGCGGACCGGGTCCGGTCGTTCTACCGCGAGTACAACGCGCACCTGCTGCGAAATCTGACCGTTCACGAGGCGATGCCGGGGCACGTCCTGCAGCTTCACCGGTCCCGCGAGTTCGTCGGGTCCGCGCCGGTGCGGGCCGCCTTCTGGAGCGGACCGTTTGTCGAGGGCTGGGCGGTGTTCTCCGAGGAGCTCATGGCCCTGGCCGGGTTCGCAGGCGAGGCGCTGCGCCTTCAGCAGCTGAAGATGCAGCTGCGCACCACGATCAACGCAATTCTGGACGTTCGGGTGCACGCCCGTGGCATGACCGAGCCGGAGGCGATGGCGCTGATGACCGGACGCGGTCACCAGGAGGTCGGCGAGGCGGCCGGCAAATGGCGCCGGGCCCAGCTCACCGGCGCCCAGCTGTCCACGTACTACGTCGGCTACACCGAGGTCCGCGAGCTGTCTGCGTCGCTCGAGCGGGCGTACCCGCGCTGGTCCGCTCGCGAGCGCCACGACGCGATGCTGTCGCACGGCTCGCCGCCGCCGCGTCACCTGCGGGCCCTGCTGGGCGTGTGACCGGACCGCGCGGCCCGACCGGCCCAGCCGATTCTGCTCTGCCCTGCCCCTGGGTGGCCGGCGGGCGCCGCGATGCCGTTAGGGTTGAACCTCCCACCGCTGAGCAAGGAGTCCTCCCGTGGCATCGATCGAGGCTGTCGGCGCGCGCGAGATCCTTGACTCGCGCGGCAACCCCACCGTCGAGGTCGAGGTCGCTCTCGAGGACGGCACGGTGGCCCGCGCGGCCGTGCCCTCGGGCGCGTCGACCGGGGCGTTCGAGGCGGTCGAGCTGCGCGACGGCGACCCGGCCCGCTACGGCGGCAAGGGCGTGTCGAAGGCGGTGCTGGCGGTCATCGACGAGATCGGCCCCGAGCTTCTGGGCTTCGACGCCAGCGAGCAGCGGCTCGTCGACCAAGCGCTGATCGACCTTGACGGCACCTCCGGAAAGTCCCGGCTGGGAGCCAACGCGATCCTCGGGGTTTCCCTGGCGGTGGCCAAGGCCGCTGCGGACTCCGCGAACCTGCCGCTGTTCCGGTACCTGGGTGGTCCCAACGCCCACCTGCTCCCGGTCCCGATGCTCAACATCCTCAACGGGGGAGCTCACGCCGACAGCAACGTCGACATCCAGGAGTTCATGATCGCCCCGATCGGCGCCACCACGTTCGCCGAGGCGCTGCGCTGGGGCGCCGAGGTCTACCACTGCCTCAAGGGCGTCCTCAAGGCCAAGGGCCTGTCGACCGGGCTCGGCGACGAGGGGGGCTTCGCTCCGAGCCTGGACAGCAACCGGGCGGCCTTGGACCTGATCACCGAGGCCGTCACCACGGCGGGCTTTCGCCCCGGAGCCGACGTAGCGTTCGCCCTCGACGTCGCCGCGACCGAGTTCTACGCCGACGGCTCCTACCGCTTCGAGGGGTCTGGCCGGTCCGCCGAGTGGATGACCGGCTACTACGAGAGCCTCGTGGCGGACTTCCCGCTGGTGTCCATAGAGGATCCGCTGTCGGAGGAGGACTGGGCCGGCTGGGTCCACGCCACCAGTGCCCTGGGTGCCCGCGTCCAGATCGTGGGGGACGACCTTTTCGTGACCAACCCCGAGCGCCTTCGGCGGGGGATCGACGAGGATGCCGCGAACGCCCTTCTGGTGAAGGTGAACCAGATCGGCTCGCTCACCGAGACCCTCGACGCGGTGTCCCTGGCTCACCGGGCCGGGTTTCGCTGCATGATGAGCCACCGCTCCGGGGAGACCGAAGACACCACCATCGCCGACCTCGCCGTCGCCACAGACTGTGGCCAGATCAAGACCGGCGCCCCGGCGCGCAGCGAGCGGGTCGCCAAGTACAACCAGCTGCTCCGGATCGAAGAAGAGCTCGACGATGCCGCTCGCTACGCGGGTCGCTCCGCGTTCCCGCGGTTCAACGGGTAGAGCATGGGGCAGTGACCGCCGCATGACCCCGCCACGACGTGCGGCGCCGGCGCGCCCCGGCGGTGGCGGGCGCTCGCGCACCCCGGCGGGCCGGGCGGCGACTGCTCCGAGACCGCCGGGTCGCAGCCGCACCACCCCTGGCACCACGGTGGTGGACCTGACCGAGGAGGCGACCGGAGCCGAGCCGGTCGCGCTGGAGGAGCCGGTCGACCGCGGCAGCCCGGGCCGCAACCGCCTGACGGGACGGGCCGCGGTCCTGGTCATGGTGGTGGTGATGCTCGCCGTCGCCTACGGCTGGCCGGTGCGCGAGTTCCTTCGCCAGCGCGCCGAGCTGAATGACCTTCGCGCGGCCACCCGGTCGGCGCAGGCGACGGTCGCCGCGCTGCAGGCGCAAAAAGACCTCTGGGCCGACCCCGCCTACGTCAAGGCCCAGGCCCGGGCCCGGCTGCACTACGTGATGCCAGGCGAGGTGATGTTCGTCGTCCTGCACCCCAACCAGCCGAACCTGGTCCAGACCCTGCCAAGGACCGCGACCACCCCCCCGCCGTCCTGGTATGACGCGTTGTGGACCAGCCTGCACGGCGCCGACGACCCGTCGGCCACGACGCCGACGCCCTGACCGACATGGACCCTGCCGCGGGCGGCCCGCCGCACTGGGACAGCACTGCCGCACCCCCGGGGTCCTGGGTCGGTCCGGTGGACCTGGCGGTTGTCCAGGCCCAGCTCGGTCGCCCGCCGCGTGGGGTCGTCAGTGTCGCCCATCGCTGCGCGTGCGGCAACCCCGACGTGGTCGTCACCGCCCCCCAGCTACCGGACGGCACGCCGTTTCCGACTCTTTACTACCTGACATGCCCGCGGGCGACCGCAGCGGTAAGCAGGCTGGAGTCCGGCGGCCTCATGCGCGACATGACCGATCGCCTGGCGACCAACCCGGACCTGGCGGCGGCCTACCTCGCCGCACACCAGGCATACCTCGTGGCCCGGGCCCGGGTCGGCGAGGTTGCCGAGCTCGACGCAGTCTCCGCCGGGGGCATGCCCGGACGGGTCAAGTGCCTGCACGTCCTGGTCGCCCACGCGCTGGCTGCGGGCCCCGGGGTCAACCCCTTCGGGGACGAGGCTGTGTCCCTGCTGGACCCGTGGTGGCGCGCCGGTCCCTGCGTCGAGCCTGGACCCGGACCGTCGCCCGACCCCGCCGCGCCGGCGGGACGGGCCGTGTCGTGACCGTCCGCGTGGCCGCCGTCGACTGCGGCACCAACTCCATCAGGTTGCTGGTGGCCGACCTCGACCCCGAGACGGGGGTCGGCGTCGACGTCGAGCGGCGCATGCAGATTGTCCGCCTCGGTGAGGGGGTCGACCGCACAGGCCGGCTTGCTCCCCAGGCCCTGGCCCGGACTTTCGCAGCCTGCGAGGAGTATGCGGCCCGGATCCGGGAGCTGGGGGCAGTGCGGCTGCGCTTCGTGGCCACGTCGGCATCCAGGGACGCGGAGAACACCGCAGAGTTCACCGCCGGGGTGCTGGCCAGGCTCGGCACCGCACCCGAGGTCGTGCCCGGTTGGATGGAGGCCGAGCTGTCGTTCGCCGGGGCCACCCGCGGGCTCGGCGCCCTGAGTCCTGACCCGTTCCTGGTCGTCGACATCGGCGGCGGGTCGACGGAGTTCGTCCTGGGCGCCGGTCGACCCCAGTCAGCGGTGTCGGTCGACGTGGGGTGCGTGCGCATAACCGAGCGCCACCTGCACTCGGACCCGCCGACCTCGCGTGAGGTCCAGGCAGCGCGCGCCGACATCGACGCGGCGCTGGAGCGGGCCGGCGCACAGGTCCCCTTCCGGGCCGCAGCGACGCTGGTCGGGCTCGCCGGCTCGGTCACGACACTGGCGGCGATGCACGCTGGCCTCGCCGCGTACGACCCGGGCGTCACACACCACTATCGGCTGCCCGCCAGCGCCGTGCACGACCTCACCGCGCAACTGATCGCGATGCCCCGCTCCCAGCGGGCCCTGATCCCGGTGATGCACCCGGGACGGGTGGACGTCATCGGCGCCGGAGCGATGATCTTGTCGGCAGTGGTCGACCGGGTCAGGCCTTCCGGGGTCAGCGACGTGCTGGTCAGCGAGCACGACATCCTCGACGGCATCGCCTGGAGCCTGCTCGAGACCGGCGAGCCCGCGCCGGGCTGATGGCCTGGTCGCGCGGTGGGCCGCCCCCGGACGTGGCAGGGTGGGCACCGCGCAATCGCCGTGGTGTGAGGGAGGCCTTGATGGGTGAGCACGTGTCCTTCGCCGCCAACGGCGGAACCTGTGAGGGATACCTCGCGATCCCGGCGTCGGGGCGCGGCCCTGGAGTAATCGTCGTGCAGGAATGGTGGGGCCTGGTGCCGCACATCACCGACCTGGCTGACCGCTTCGCTGCCGCCGGGTACGTGGCGCTCGCGCCCGACTTCTTCCACGGCATCAGCACCACCGAGCCGGACGAGGCGATGAGGCTGCTCATGTCGATGGCGATGGACCGCGCCGCCCAGGACCTGTCCGGCGCCGCCGTCTATCTGGGCCACCGAGACGAGGTCACCGGCCCCCAGGTCGGTGCGGTGGGGTTCTGCATGGGCGGGTCCCTGGCGCTGTGGTCGGCCACCCTCGCCCCGACCATCGCCATAGCGGTCGGGTTCTACCCGGCTGTGCCGTGGCAGGCGATGAAGCCGGACTGGTCCGGGTACGCCGGCAAGGCCGCGGTGATCCACTGCAGTGAAGAGGACGGCACGTCCAGCGCCGAGGGCATCGTCGCCGCCGTCGAGGGCATCTCGGCTGCCGGCGGCGCTGTCACCGTCTTCGACTATCCCGGCACCCGGCACGCCTTCGTCAACGACACCCGACCCGAGGTGTTCGACGTAGCCGCCTCGGCACTGGCGTGGGACCGCACGCTCGCCATGCTGTCCGCGCGCCTGTCGTCGTGACCTCAGGCCCGGTCGCCGGGCACCCTCAGCCGGACCTGGCGCAGGCTCTGGCCCTGCTGGGCGAGCAGATCAGCACCTGCCGGGCGTGCCCGAGACTGGTGGCCTGGCGGGAAGAAGTCGCCGCGGTCAGGCGCAAGTCGTTTCGCGACCAGACCTACTGGGGCCGACCCGTCCCCGGCTGGGGGTCGAACCAGCCGCGGATCCTCATCCTCGGGCTCGCCCCCGCGGCCCACGGGGGCAACCGCACCGGCCGGATCTTCACCGGGGACAGAAGCGGCGACTGGCTGTTCGCGTCCCTGCACAGGGTGGGTCTGGCTCGCCTGCCGACGTCCACCCACATCGGCGACGGCCAGGAGCTGACCGGGACCCGGATGGTGGCCGCCGTCCGATGCGCCCCGCCGCAGAACAAGCCGACGCCGTCGGAGCGGGACACCTGTGCGACCTGGCTGGACGCGGAGCTCGCCCTGGTCGGGGGCACGGTACGCGTGGTGGTCTGTCTGGGCGCCTTCGCCTGGGACGCGGCCGTGGCCGCCTACCGCAGGGCCGGGGTGGCCGTCCCTGTCCCCAGGCCGGCCTTCGGCCACGGCGCCGAAGCGGCCCTGGGGCCGGTCAGGCTGCTCGGGAGCTACCACCCCAGCCAGCAGAACACGTTCACCGGCCGGCTCACCGAACCTATGCTCGACGCCGTGCTGGCCAGGGCCGCCGCCCTTGCCCCGCCCGGTGATCTCTAGGCTTGCGGGATGACTGCGGCGCCGAGCATCCCGTCCCAGCCGCCGCGGATCCTGATCATCGGCGGCGGCTACGTAGGCATGTACACGGCGCTGCGGCTGCTGCGAAAGCTCCGCGACCGCGAGGCGAGCGTCACCGTCGTGGATCCCCGCTCCTACATGACGTACCAGCCGTTCCTGCCGGAGGCGGCGGCCGGGTCGATCCAGCCCCGGCACGTCGTAGTCCCGCTGCGACGGGTCCTGCGTGGGGCAGAGGTGGTCACCGGCCTGGTCACCGCGCTCGACCACCCGCGGCGCGTGGCCGTGGTCCTTCCCCTGGAGGGGGCGCCGTACGAGGTCGGCTACGACCAGGTGGTCGTCGCAGTCGGCTCGGTCTCGCGGACCCTGCCAATCCCGGGGCTGGCCGAGTCGGGCATCGGCTTCAAGAACGTCGAGGAGGCGATCCAGCTGCGCAACCGTGTCATCGAGTGCCTGGACATCGCCGAGTCCACCCCGGACCCCGACATCCGGCGGCGCAATCTCAACTTCGTCGTCATCGGCGGCGGGTACGCCGGCATCGAGGCGCTCGGGGAGCTCGAGGACATGGCCAGGTACGCCACCCGCTACTACCGCACCATCACCCCGGCCGACCTGCGCTGGGTCCTGGTCGAGGCCAGCAACCGGATCCTGCCCGAGGTTGGCGAGCAGATGGGCCAGTACACCCTGGACCAGCTCGGCCGGCGCGGCATCGACTGTCGCCTGCAGACGCGGCTGGAGTCCTGTCTGGGAGGCGAGGTCGTGCTCTCGGACGGCACCCGGTTCCCCAGCGAGACGATCGTGTGGACCGCGGGCGTCAAGCCGAACCCCCTCGTCGCGGCCACCGGGTTCACCCTGGACGAGCGCAGCCGGATCGTCGGAGCAGCCACGCTGTCGGTCGAGGGCGTTTCCGGGGCGTGGATCTCGGGCGACTGCGGCGCCATCCCGGACCTGACCGGGCCGCCCGGCGCGGTGTGCACGCCGTCGGCCCAGCACGCGGTGCGCCAGGCCAAGATCCTCGCGGACAACGTCGTGGCCGCGGTCCGCGGCTTCGAGCCACGCGAGTACCGCCACAAGCATGCCGGGTCAGTAGCCTCGCTCGGCCTGTACAAAGGGGTGGCCCAGGTCTACGGGATCAAGCTCAGGGGTTTCCCGGCCTGGTTCATGCACCGCACCTACCACATGAGCCGGGTCCCGACCTTCGCCAGGAAGCTCGCGGTCGTCGTGGACTGGACCCAGGCGTTCTTCTTCCGGCGGGAGATCGTGTCCCTGTGGTCCATCCACGAGCCGTTCAAAGAGTTCACCCAGGCCGCCACACCCCCCGTGGAGCCCTAGCATCGGGCAAGGCCCCCGTAGCCCAACTGGTCAGAGGCACCCGACTTAAGATCGGGACAGTGTGGGTTCGACTCCCACCGGGGGTACGAAAACTGTTCGCAATTCCGCAGTCATGCTGGGCGATCCGCAGTGCCTGCGCGGGCCGGAATGCGCCCTGGTCGCGGGCCTTGTCCCCGGCGGGGAGGGCACGAGCTGGCGGGAGATCGAGGGTGAACTCACGGGCCTGGCTGGGGAACTCGGGCTTAAGATCCGCCGGCGGGATCTTGACGCCGAACGAGCGCGGGTGGTCCTCGCCTTTTCCCAGGCAGCCAATCAGCGACAACAGTGAACGCACCTGACCGCCCGCAGCGACGAAGTGGGTCCGGTCGAGGTACGTACCGCCCTGCGCGGTGGCGAGCGTGCGGACGGACCGCAGGTTCCCCCGCCAGTATCGCCGGCAGACCACGAAAACTGCGGACCAGCACAGCCAACCGACCGGCACTTCCTGGCCCACGACGGCAGGACTACGCGTTTGTGACACGAGCCTGCCCGGCCACCGGGCCCTGTCCGGGGGGTGCAGGCGCGTTGCGCGCAGCGCCCCCCAAGCACGTTGTGGCCTCACTACCGGGCTATGTTGACCTTGATCCCGACGAGGGTGAAACAGCGGTCCCGATCAGTTCTGGTCGGGCCGTTGGACCTCCGTCGCCAGGGCTCCTTGCGCCGCGCCGGAGCCGGACTTCCCGCCGCCGGCGCCTCGCAGGACGAAAGCGACACCGACTGCCACGCAGGCTCCCAGCACCGGTCCTGCCACGTACACCCAGTACGAGGTGAAGTTGGCGCTGATCGCGTCGGGCCCGAAAGTGCGGGCCGGGTTCATCGATGCCCCGGAGATCGGGCTGCCCCACAGGCCAGCCAGCGCGATGTAGGCCCCGACACCGAGGGCTCCGATGACCCCCAGGTTCTGCGCACCAGAGGCGGTTCCCAGGATGACGCTGACCAGGCCGAAAGTGAGCACAATCTCCATGACCAGCGCGTTGCCCGCACTGAACCCCGCAGCGGGATAGTTCGACCCGTAGCTGGAGGACACGTGGACGACGGCCTGCAGGAACCAGGCCGCGAGCGCGGCACCGGCCAGCTGGACCACGATGTAGCCAGGGGCCCGCCGCCAGGGGAAGTCACCACGCAGGGAGAAGGCAATCGTGACGGCCGGGTTGAGGTGCGCCCCCGACACCTTTCCCATGAACAAGATGATTCCCAGGACCATCAGCGCGGGAGCGACGACCGCCGCGGTACGGCTGATGGTGTGCGGGAAGGCCTGACCCATCATCCCCCCGCCGGCGGCAACGAGCACGAGGAAGAACGTTCCCAGCAGCTCGGAGAACAACCGCCGCCACTCCTGCGACGGGTCCGCGAAGTCTGCGAACGTCCGCTCCAGATGCTCGGCTTCCTTGTCAAGGAACCCCAAGGCCGCGCGGTGATGCTTCGACGTCGCTGAGACTGCCGGATCTGCCATGTCCTGCCCCAATCCTGTCAGTGTCGCGTGACCCCAGCCTGGATGCAACGAAGCCCATGCCACCGCCACCTCGCCGTGCCCGATGCTAGCGACCGCCTGCACTGCAGACTGGCCATTTGTCCGAGCCAGTCGCTCACATAGGCGACGCATTGGGCCAGTACGGGCGGATGACAGGTAGCGCCTCGTCCTCACCCCGGGGCAGCGGTCTCGCCTCGGCCGCGCCGCAAAGCTATCTCTGGCCCCTGGTGGCTCTTGTCCTGGTCATGCTCCCGCAGGTGCTGGTCCCAGCCAGGATGCGAGAGGCGCCGTCCTTGATCGTGCCCATCATCGAAGCAACGGTTGTCCTGGTGCGCCTCGACGTGGCTGCCAGGCCCGGGCCGGTCCGGCGCTCGGCGCGCCCGCTGATCCTGTCCCTGTTCGCCGTCCTGATCCTGACAGACACCGCAGCCGCGGTCAGGCTGGTCGCGCTGGTCATCCGAAGCACCCCAAAGGCCAAACCCCCGGCCCTACCGTGACCCAGCTCCTGGTGGGGGCGGCCATCGGGCTGGCACCAACATCGTCACCTTCGGCCCGCTGTATTGGCAGGTCGACAGCGGTGGCCCCAGCGGGCGCCTGGTGCACACCAGGCCTTACCCCGACTTCCGGGTCCCGCAGACCGTCACCGTGGGGTTGGCGCCTGAGAACTGGCAACCGCGGTTACCCGACCACTTGTACGTGGCGTTCACCAACGTGGTGGCGTTCAGTCCCACCGACACGATGCCCGTGACTCACCGCGTCAAAGCACTGACGGCGATCCAGATCGATGATCTCGCTGGCCGTTCTGCTCGTGGTCATCTCGCGGGTCATCACCATCCTTCCCTCGTGACGTCCACGTTCTACCGTGGAACCGGCGAAAGATGGCGTCGCCGGCGGCAACACGACTAACCACGGGGGCTTCGAGTCGGACACGGAATCGTCCGGGGAGGTCTTCTGACCGGTCGGTCGGCCACGCCCAACGCAGCGCGTCCACACGTCATGCTCGCAAGATCCGAACGCCGTCCGGCGACCGGGTCGCGATAGCCTCCGGTGTTGAGGCAACAGGTTCGACAAGGCGATGGCGCGGTTCGCCGAGACTCACCCCTGATCACGCGAGCGCGACGACAGGTGCCAAGGACCGCCGTGCTGTCTGACAACATGTGCAAGCCCCGGGTAGGCAGCTGGTTTGCGGCACCGCCGCGATTGGCTCAACCCCTGACCGCACGACAAGCCAATGATCAGGAGGAACGAGAGTGAACGTCATCTGGTGGATGGTCTCCCTTGCAATCTGGATAGCGATCGCGTTCTGGCCAGCCCGCGTCGCCGGCCGCAAAGGGCACAGCTTCATCGGCTTCTTCATCTTCAGTCTTCTCTTCTTCCCCGCTGCTCTGATCGTCGCCTACCTGGTGCGCGACCGATCAGTCAGCCGCGCATGAGTCGCTCCGACATCCCGGGCGTACTTTCCGTGACCGGTCTCCGGGCCAAGGCTGTCCGCAATTGTGATGCCTCCGCCAGAGAATTCCAGCCCGGCCCCGCTGACTCTCGACGTCTCGTGAGATCTGTACGCAGCTCCACCAGGGCGACTCTCGGTGGGCGGCGAGGGGCAGCCCTGTGATCCTCGACCTGCTGTTGATCGGGATAGCGATCACCCTCGAACCAATTCCTCTGACCGCTTTCATCCTGCTGCTTGCGTCCAGGAATGGCACGCGCAAGGGGGCCGCCTTCATCTTCGGCTGGCTCCTCTCGTTGGCCGTGGTTATAGCCGCCACGATCCTGGTGACCGGCAACAAGCCGCCCAAACCCTCCACGGCGCCGTCGATCGCCGCGCTCGCCGCAAAGGTCCTCATTGGGGTGGTCCTGGTGATCATCGCGGCCCGTCAGTGGCGCAGGATGGGGCAGCCGAAGAAGCCGAAGAAGACGCCCAAATGGCAGACCGGCATTGACAACATGTCGCCCTGGTTCGCCATGAGCCTTGGTCCACTGACGCAGCCGTGGGGGCTCGTTGCGGCGGGGGTCGCCACGATCGTCGAAGCAAAACTCTCGTCATGGCAGAGTTATCTCGCGCTCGTGATGTTCTGCATCGTCGCCACCGCCGCGTACCTTGCGATGGAAATCCACGCCGGGTTCCGACCGGCTCAGAGCCAGGCGTTCCTCACCAGGTTGCGAAACTGGATCGACACGCACACCGACCAAGTCATCATCGTGGTGTCGCTGGTGCTGGGATTCTGGCTCATCGCGAAAAGCGTCTACCTCCTCGTGGCCTGACTCAGGCTCGGGCGGCCAGGGCCACACTCCCCAACCTCGGCGCCGGCAGACACGCGGGAACACAGGCCCGGATCGGCTGACGTCGCGCAGTCCGAAGCTGCAGATGCCGAACAGGTGCGGGCGTCGTCGGGCCCGCGCGGCGCTTCTGGCTCACCATCGGGAACCACTGCCACGGGCCGGAGACACCGGGTCGACCTGGGTTGATGGCCGCCATCGGCTCAGGCGCCTGGTCGGGTAGCGAGTTGGCGCCGCCGCTGCCGATTGGCCACCTGGGTCCGCCGGACCGCTCGTGGCCCGGCGTAACCTCAGGTCACGGGTGGCCGGAAGCACGATGCTCCGCCCGTGTCGTCGAATGGTGGGGGGCGCAGATGACGGGACCTGACCCGAGCCCACCGCCTCGGCATCGCGATGGGCAACAGTGGCTTGCCTGGAATGGAGCTGCTTGGGTCCCCGAGCCGACGCCTGGGGTAGCTGGGGTGCCAAAGACCATGGTGGCGCTGGCCCTCATCATCGTCGCAGCTGTCGCCCTGCTGGTCGGAGGTGCCATCGGATCCGCGGGTGGCTCGACGACGGCATCTCCGCGGGTGACCGTCACCGCCACCGTCACAGACACCGCAACTGTCGCTTTCCCCGCACCAGCGAACTCTCCGGCCCCGACCTCCGCGGCCGCCTCCGGTCGGCTCGCGGACCAGGGCTGGACCGTCATCCAGGTGAGGCTGCACGAAAGTCATGGGGACTTCGGCGGGATCCTGCGGGTGCGCAACGACACGGGTGTCACGGTGGACGCACCCGCGTTCACGGTGAGCCTGCTCAAGGGCGGGTCGCAGGTCGCCTCCATGCTCGGGGGTGACCTTGCGACGGTTCCCCCAGGAAAGATCATCACCGTGAACCTGATCTCTGCTGACACCTGGGTTGCCGGTCCGTACGGCTACGAGTTCCAGTTCAGCGGCTGAGCGGGATGCTGGGTTCCGTCCGCGCCTGGCCGCAGGGCCAGCTCGACGCCGCGTTGTGCCTGGCGGAATCCGGGCGCAGGACGTCCTTCCGCCTGGTGACCGCGACTCGCGGGAAGCATCGTGCGGCCTGACAGGCACCAGGCGGCGACGACGGGGGGAAGGGCCGTGGGTCGGTCCAGCCGGCCTGTTCCAGGGCGGCTGGGACGGCTCAGGCGGACTTGAGCTGACGAACCTGCAGGCTCACGAGGATCTCGACGATCCCGTACACGATCATGCCCACGCCGGTGATGACGCAGATGATCGACAGGGACAGGGACGGGTAGACCAGGCACAGCACGCCGATGATCGTCGCGATCACGCCGAGCAGCACCGATGGCCAGCTCACCGCGCCGTCGTCGGCACTGAACCCGTGGATGAGCTGCCCGATGCCGCCGATCGTCCAGAAGATCCCGATGGTGAATCCCAGGACGTCGACCGTCGTGGTCGTGTGATGCAGCAAGAGCAGCGCGATCAGGATGGCCAGGAACCCGACGATCAAGAGTCCGACTCGTTCACCGGTGGCGCCGATCGCCTGGATCAGTCGCACCACACCCACGATGAGGAGCCAGATGCCGATGATGACGGCGATGGTGTGCACGGACTTGCCCGGTCTGAACGTCAGCGCCACCCCGAACCCGGCAGTGACCAGGCCGAGGAGGAAGAGCAACCACCACGCGCGACCTAGCGACCTGACCTGTGCGGCCGAGTCAACAGCGGTACCGGACATGCGAGCCTCCCTTCTGGCGTGACCATCTGTCGCGTATGACGGTAGCGCCGTCTTACGCCGCGGGTGGCTCATCGTGGCCGTGACGCGCGGAAGTTGACCTGCGCAGACCGACGGGCAGACACGGCGATGCGCGAACTGCTGATCAGACGTGCTGGCCGGCGGGCGCCTGAGCGGATCCTCGACGTCCTCGACGTCCTCGAGGTCAACGCCGTCTGGCAGCCGTCGCCCTTGGCGCCTGACGAGGCTGCCACGACCTTTGGGGATCCTGGTCGACTGTCGGTCGACCAGGATCCCCAGTACTCCCCCGACGGATCCGCCGTGAGCCGGTCATCTCGAGACGTCGGGGGATGCGACAGGTCTGGATGACCCACGCATGCGGTTCCCCCGAAGAACCCTCCGCGCGCACGCCGGCGAGCCGACCTGCCTGGACGAAGCGGCGACCGGGCGCCGGGAGGCTGGCAGGATGCGCCCATGGCGACAGACTCCTTCGCGTACGCACCGGCATACCGCACCCCGAAGCAGCGTGCCGAGCTGGGCCGGGCCGCGCGCCGCTCCGTCCCCCGGTCAGCTCACGCCAGGTTCGAACCGGCGTCGGACCGGGCTGACCCGGTGGCGGTGTTGCAGGCGCAGTCAGTGGGCCGCATCCCCGAGCTGGTGCCAATCCGCTATGGCCGGATGCTCACCTCGCCGTTCGCGTTCTACCGCGGCGCCGCCTTGATCATGGCGGCGGACCTGGCCGGTACCCCCGTATCGGGGACCCGGGTCCAGCTGTGCGGTGACGCCCACCTGTCGAACTTCGGGGTCTTCGCATCCCCGGAGCGCCAGCTGGTCTTCGACCTTAACGACTTCGACGAGACCCTGCCCGGCCCCTGGGAGTGGGATGTCAAGAGGCTGGCTGCCAGCCTTGAGATCGCTGGGCGGGACAACGGATTCACCGCCGAACAGTGCCGTGGGGTGGTCCTGGCCGCGAGCGCGGAGTACCGGCGCGCGATGGCCGAGTTCGCCGGCCAGCGCACCCTCGACGTCTGGTACGCCCACGCGGCTGTGGAGCAGCTGGTCGCCGAGCTTTCCGGTGACATGGACCGCACGACCATCAAGCGGACCGGCAAGATCTTGGCCAAGGCCAAGACCCGCGACCACCTGCAGGCGTTCGCCAAGCTGGTCACGATGGTCCGCGGCGAGCCGGCCTTCGTCAGCGACCCGCCGCTGCTGGTTCCGGTCCACGACCTGCTCCCCACGGATCTCGCGCACCTTCTGGACGGTGAGGTGAACGCGGCCCTGCGCGGGTACCGCGGGTCGCTGACCGGGGACCGGCGGCACCTGCTGGAAGAGTTCCGCTTCGTCCAGCTGGCCCGCAAGGTCGTCGGGGTCGGCAGTGTCGGTACCAGGGCCTGGGTCGCCCTCATGCTGGGGCGTGACGCCCAGGACCCGTTGATCTTGCAGATCAAGGAGGCGCAGCCGTCGGTGCTCGCCGCCTACGCCGGGCGCAGCGTCTACACCAACCAGGGGCATCGGGTGGTGGCCGGTCAGCGCCTGATGCAGGCCAGCAGCGACATCTTCCTCGGCTGGCATCAGTTCACGGACATCGACCAGGTCTCACGCGACTGCTATGTCCGACAGCTCCGGGACTGGAAGGGCTCGGTGGAGGTGGACCAGATGTCCCCGAGGTCGATGACGGCCTACGCGCAGCTGTGCGCGTGGACCCTGGCGCGGGCACACGCCCGATCCGGTGACAGGATCGCGATCTGCGCCTACCTGGGAACCGGGCCGGTGTTCGACCGGGCCCTGGCCGAGTTCGCCAGCCGCTACGCCGACCAGAACGAGCGTGACCACTCGGCGCTCGCGGCCGCGGCCGCGGCCGGGACCGTGGCGACCGACGACCGGTAGCCGTCCAGGCCGGGTGGGCACGGGTACGGCCGTTGGCGGCAGTGGGCACGTTAGGGGTGCATCAGGAGTTACCGTGGTAGGAGCGCATGTTTCGCGCTGCCACACGAGGAGGATCCATGGAGAGCCGGAACCCGGTTCTGAGTCGGGAGTTCAGCAACGCCAACCTGGCGGGCTTCCACGACGCCCCACCGTCTGCCGGGTCGCTGCAGGACATGTACGACGGCCCGAACCGGGTGGCAGGGGTCGACCGGTTAATGACCCTGGACGACGTGGTGGTCAAGTCCGGCATCTTGTTCATGATCCTTGTGGCCGCGGCGGTCGGCGGCTGGTACGGCGTCAAGTCCTACCCGAGCCTGGTCTTCCTCGCCATGATCGTCGCCTTCGTCATCGGGATGGTCGTCTCGGTGCGCCGCACGGTGAGTCCTCCGCTGGTGATGGCCTACGCAGCGTTCGAGGGTGCGTTCCTCGGCGGGATCAGCTACTTCTACCAGACCTACGCGACCAACGCGTCCGGCCAGCCGTCCAACATCGTGCTGCAGGCCGTGATCGGCACTTTCGTCGCGTTCGGCGTGATGCTGCTGCTCTACCGGTCCGGCCGGCTGCGTGCCACCCCGCGCTTCCAGAAGATGATGATGATCGGACTGTTCTCCTACCTGGGTATCGCCCTGGTCAGCCTGGTCAGCGCGATCTTCGGCGTGGGGGGTGGCTGGGGCTTCTACGGCGTCGGCCCGCTGGGTCTGCTGCTGTGCGCCGCCGGTGTGGCACTGGCCGCCTTCACCCTGGTGCTCGACTTCGACATGATCGAGAAGGGCGTTGCCGCCGGGATTCCCGAACGCGAGTCTTGGCGCGCTTCCTTCGGGCTGATGGTCTCGCTGGTCTGGCTGTATCTGGAGCTGCTGCGACTGCTGGCGATCCTGCAGGGTCGCAACTAGCTGCGCCCAGCCGGGCACCGGGCCTGGGCGGCAGGGTGCCCGCCGCATAGGTCAGCTGACTCGGCGGGCCGCCCGGGCCTTGTCGTACTCGTGGGCGATCGCTGTCGCGTACCCGTGGGACAGGCCGTGCTCGTCCTGGAGCCAGTGCACGCGCTCCTCCAGGCGGGTGAAGGTTGGGCCGTCCTCGACGATCTGCAGCCATTCCTTGACGTCACGTCCGGTCGCAGCCTCGACCCGGGCGAGCAGGGCAGCGTGAGTCTGCTCGGAGTGGTTCAGGCTCATGGGGCCTCCTGGATCGCATTCGGTCAACCGTGCGAGCACCATAGCCCGGTGGACCCGCTCTCGTCAGGTGAGCTCGAGGTCGCCGACCGACTGGAGCGGCTGGCCGATCGCCTGCGGTCCCTGTCTGATGTGCGCCTCGCCAGGGACCTGCCGCCCCACGGCAGCCGCGCCGACGCCGCCCACGCCTTCGCCCAACGCCTGGCCGACGCCGCGGCCCGCCTCCAGGGCGAGCCGGCCCGGCTGGTGCCGCGGCTGCACGACCTCGCCGTCGCGGACCAGGTGGCCGTCACCGGGCATGACTTCGTTGCCGCAGTCCAGGCCGTCGATCCGGCCCAGAGACCTGTCGCCCAGCTGCTGGTCTCCCAGATGTCGCTGGCCTGCCGGGAGCTCGCCGCTGCTCTGTGACTGCGGGACCCAGGCGACGCGCCCGGGATACCCGGACCCGGGGGGCAGCGGGCTTGTCAGACGGGCTCACTGCTTCCCAGTCGTTCGCCGCCTCCGACCGCTGCTTCCTGCAGACCCAGGGCGGTCAGCACCGTCGGCAGCAGCTCGTCCGCGCAGCGCCGGTAGCCGAGGGACGAAGGATGGAAGCGGTCCTCGCTGAAGTACTCCCCGGCTCGCGCCTCGAACTCAGGTCCGAGCAAGGACCCGAACTCCACGGGATGACCACCGGCCTGCGTGGTTCCCAAGGCCTGGGCGGCACTAAGGGTCCTGGACAGGTGGCGGCCGATCCAGCGCAGCGGGATCGGCACCGGCTGGATGGTGCCGAGGTCGGGGCAGCACCCCACCACTACCGTCGTGCCGGCCTCGACCAGGGCGGTCACCACCTCGCCGAGCAGGCGGACCGATACATCCGGGCGCACCCGGTGGGTGACATCGTTCGCCCCGACCATGATGACCGCGAGGTCGATGGGTGCGGTGTCCAGCGCCGCGTGGGCACTGTCGACCTGGGCTGACAGCTGGGCCGTCTGGGCCCCCACTGCCGCCACGTTGACCAGCTCGACCGGGCGCCCGGCCGCTGCCGACACCGCACGCGCGACCACGACAGCCACCGTGTCCTCGGGGTCTGCCGCACCGAGCCCAGCCCCGCCGGAGTCGCCCAGCATCGCCATGCGCAAGGCAGGTCCGGACCCGGCGCCGTAGCGACCGTCGACGGCGAAGGGCTCCGCTCGTGGCTCGCCGACGCGCCGGCGAGCCAGCAGCGACTGGGCCCAGAGCATCCCGACGCCGGTGCCGCCGACCGCGGCGCCACCGACCGCTGCGGTTGCAGCGATCCGACGTGCCCGACGCGCCAAGCTCACTGCTGCACACCTCCCCCTTCGTGCCGGACACCGGGCCCCCGCGCGTCAGCGTCCTTCGTTGACTGTAACCCGGCTCTACAGTGGGCGGCGTGCGTGTCTACGACTCCGTGGTCGACCTGGTCGGCAACACCCCTCTGGTTCGTCTGAACCGCGTCACCCGAGGCCGCGACGGAGCGCCCGAGGTGTCGGCGTCGGTCCTTGTCAAGGTCGAGTACGTCAACCCCGGCGGGTCGGTCAAAGACCGCATCGCCCTGGCCATGGTCGATGCGGCCGAACGTCAAGGACTGCTGCGCCCGGGCGGGACCATCGTCGAACCGACCTCGGGAAACACCGGCGTCGGCCTGGCGCTGGTCGCGCAGCAGCGGGGGTACTCATGTGTCTTCGTCTGCCCTGACAAGGTCTCCGGCGACAAGATCAACGTGCTGCGCGCCTACGGGGCCACAGTCGTGGTCTGCCCGACCGCGGTGCCGCCGGACCACCATGACTCCTACTACAGCGTCTCGGACCGCCTGGCGCTCGAGATCCCTGGTGCCTGGAAGCCCAACCAGTACGCCAACCCCGACAACCCGCGCTCGCACTACGAGTCGACCGGACCCGAGATCTGGGCCGACACGGACGCGACGGTGACCTGCTTCGTAGCCGGTGTCGGTACCGGGGGCACCATCAGCGGCGCCGGTCGCTATCTCAAGGAGGTTTCCGGCGGCCGGGTCCAGGTGATCGGCGCGGACCCGGAGGGCTCGGTCTACTCCGGTGGAACCGGCCGTCCCTACCTCGTCGAGGGGGTGGGTGAGGACTTCTGGCCGTCGACGTTCGACAAGGACGTGTGCGACGAGATCGTTGCGGTGTCGGACGGCGACTCATTCGAGATGACCCGGCGCCTGGCGCGTGAGGAGGGCCTGCTCGTCGGCGGCTCCTGCGGCATGGCAGTTGTGGCGGGCCTGCGGGTGGCTCGACGCCTCGGTCCGCACGACGTGGTCGTGGTCCTCCTGCCGGACTCGGGCAGGGGGTACCTGTCGAAGGTGTTCAACGACGAGTGGCTGGCGTCCTACGGCTTTCTTTCCGGTGACGTCGGGCAGACGCTCGGGGATGTGCTGCGCGGCAAGGAGGGCGGGCTGCCCCGCCTGGTGCACACCCACCCCAACGAGACCCTGGCGGAGGCGATCCACATCCTGCGCGAGTACGGCGTCTCCCAGATGCCTGTCGTGCGGGCCGAACCGCCGGTGATGGCGGCGGAGGTCGCCGGCTCCGTGGTCGAGCGCGACCTGCTGGAGGCCCTGTTCTCGGGGCACGCGCGGCTCGCGGACCGGGTCGAACAGCACATGTCCGCCGCGCTTCCGGGGCTTGGCGCCGGCGAGCCGGTGGAGCGCGCGATGGATGCCCTTGAGCGGGCGGACGCCGTGATGGTGCTCGACGACGGCAAGCCAGTGGGAGTTCTCACCCGCCAGGATCTGCTCGGGTTCCTCGCCGGCCGCTGACGTCGCCGGTCGCCCGCCCGGGCTCACATACCTCAACCCCCCAGGCGGTCCTGCCGATGCCGCTGGAAGGCGTCGAGGTGTGTGAGGAGGTCTTGGTGAGGAGTCTGCGCGTGCCAGCGCTGGTCGCCGGCGTGGGGCTGATCAGCGCTGCTGTGGCGATGGGCGCGATCAGCTCCAGAAGCGCCCAGGCCCACGCTGACACCCAGGACGGCCAGCTCAGCGCTTCTGCCCGCCAGGTCGCGACCTCGCTGACCCAGACCTTCGAGCGCGTCCGCACCATCGACCTCATGCTCGCCCACCAGCCGTCCTACGCGGGCTTCATCTCCGACCCGCGCCCGGCTGCGGTCAAGCTCTCGGACAGCGTGGGGAACATCCAGCAGATCAACGACTCGCTGCGCTTCCTCGACCAGCTCCTGCCCGGTCAGCTGGACAGCGCCGGCTTCGCCGACATCAAAGGCGTCGAGGTCGCCAGCTACACCGATGCCCGGATGGTCGAGAACCAGGGCTTGGGCAGCGTGAAGGACCAGCCGTACTTCACCGCGCCTCTGCTGATGGGACCCAACGCGGTATTCCGCACTGACCCCTACCAGAACCCCACGACCAAGAGCTGGGTGCTCGGGCAGTCGACCCTGGTCACCATCAACGGGGCCGGCAGCGGCGTCGTCTACTTCAGCATCACGATGGAGTCGCTACGCAAGGCCTTGCTGTCGGCCGCGCAGAACGGTCAGACCCTGCGGGTGCTCGACGCGAAGACCGGCCAGGTCGTCATGGACAGCCGGGTTGGCCAGACGGCCCTGCTCGACGCGTCCAGCGCAGGCCTCAGGCCGCCGATGGCCGACGACACCGCCTTCCTCGGGGCCGCCGGGCTCGGCCACCGCAGCGGAGTGATGAGCCAGGGCGGAACGCGTCTGTCGTTCGCTGGCGTCGCGACCGCCCAGCAGGACGTGGGATCGAGCTGGGTGGTGGTCGCATCCTCGCCGGTCGTCGCCGTCTCCGGCTGGTTCGGCTCCCTGGGCTGGCTGGCACTGCTCTTGCTGGTGGTCGGTGCCGCCCTGGTCGCGGTGGCGGTGGTGGCCTGGGTGATCGTGCTGCGCAGGCGCAAGGCGGCGGCGCTGTCCGCCCTCCAGGAGCGGGACCGCCTGGCGGCCCGGCTCGCGCTGATGTCGCAGGCTCTGTCGCGGGTGGGTGGCGGCGACCTGGGAGTGGTGCTGCCAGTGGAGGAGTTCGCCGAGTCCGACGTCGTACTGGGCGGTCTGGTCGGGGGCTTCGAGGACACGATCGGGCGACTGAGGGTTCTGGTCGGGCAGGCGCAGGAGTCCGGTGAGCTGGTCGCGGCCTCGGCCGGGGAGCTGTTGGTCCTCGCCGGCCGCCAGGCGGACTCGGCGGGCGAGCAGTCCGCGGCGGTGACTGAGACGACGGTGACGATCCAGGAGCTGGCCGCGACCGCGTCGCAGATCGCCGAGTCCGCGGCCGGTGTGGCCACGGTGGCGGGGGAGATGCTGATGCTGACCGAGTCCGGTCGGACAGCGGTCTCGGACTCGGTGGCCGCGATGGGCCGGATCGCGGGGCGTGTCTCCTCGATCACCGACTCAACTGCCGTGCTTGGCGAGAAGGTCAATGAGATCGGCGGGATCCTGGCACTGCTGGACGAGCTGAGCGACCAGACGAACCTACTGGCGCTGAACGCAGCGATCGAGGCTGCCCGGGCAGGGGAGCACGGGCGGGGCTTCGCGGTGGTCGCCGGCGAGGTGCGCAAGCTGGCCGAGCGGGCCCGCCTGTCCACCGGTCGGATCCAGGCGTTGGTCACCGAAATTCACGGGCTGATGGGCGCCACCGTTGCCGCTTCGGCGCAAGGTGTCGATGAGGTTGCCGTGGGCTCTGGCCTGGCCGCCGATGCGGTCGGTGTCCTTGAGGCGATTGCCGGCCGGGTCGAAGAGGCCGCGGCGTCAGTCAAGGAGATCTCCGTCGCGACGCGTCAGCAGCGCAGTGCGTCCGAGCAGGTGGTGGTGGCGATGACGCGGCTGTCGCAGGTCTCGACCATGTATGCCGCAGGATCGCGGCAGGCGGCCGCGTCCGCCCAGGAGCTCGCCGGGCTGGCGGCGTCCATGCAGGCCTCCATCGAGACTTTCCGGACCGGCGACGGCGACGGCGACGCAGAGCCTGGCTCCCTGGCCGCCGGGTCCGGTCCTGGTGGCGGACCCGAAGGTGAAGACCTCAAACCAGGGGACGCGGGTTCCGGCGGTGCGGCGGAGGGCCACGTGCTGGCCAGGGTCGCGGCGCACCGACGCCAATTCGCGGACGGCGCAGCTGACGGGGGATCGTCAGTCGACGAGGCGTCGACGGCTCCGAGTAGGACCTGAGCCAGGCACAAGCCGGGCCGGGCCGGCGCGGGACGCGCCTGGGCCGGATCGGGTCACGGACGGACCCCCGTGTCAGGCATGATCACCGGCGGACCGCGAACTCAGCGACTGTGAACTCTGTGACTGCGAACCCGGGCCCACGAGCCCGGGCCCACGATCCCGGGCCCACGATCCCGGGCCCACGATCCCGGCCGCAAGCCCCATGGCCTCCCTCGCCGTCGCGAATGACGCCCCAAGGACCTTCGCAGACCTGCTGTGGACTGGCCTGCGGGCCTACGCCTGCCCCGGCAGGCGGTGGCGGTCCAACCGGACGAGGTCGGTCCTTCGCCCTCAGCCGTCGGTGCGAGCGACCCCGATGGGGCAGGACACCCCGGTGCCTCCCAGGCCGCAGTAGCCGTTGGGCACCTTGTGCAGGTACTGCTGGTGGTAGGCCTCGGCGTAGTAGAACGTCGGGGCAGGACCCGTCTCGGTGGTGATAGCGCCGAAGCCGCTGCGTGCCAGGACCGGCGCGAAGGCCAGCTGGGAAGCCTCGAGCGCAGCCCGCTGGCCCTGGCTCGTCCAGTACGCGGCCGAGCGGTACTGGGTGCCGACGTCGTTGCCCTGACGGAACCCCTGGGTGGGGTTGTGGCCCTCCCAGAATGTCTTGAGAAGGCTCTCGTAGGTGACCAGCGCCGGGTCGTAGACGACCTGGACCGCCTCGGTGTGGCCGGTGCGACCGCTGCACGTCTCCTCGTAGGTCGGGTTCGCGGTGGTGCCGCCGGCATAGCCGACCGCCGTCGAGTACACCCCTGGCAGCTGCCAGAACAGGCGCTCGGCGCCCCAGAAGCAGCCCATGGCGAAGTAGGCGACCTCAAGGCCGTCCGGCCAGGGACCTTCCAGGGGGGTGCCCAGGACGGCGTGGGTGGTCGGCACGGCGAACGTCCGGCCGGCCCGGCCGGGCAGGGCCTGCTCGGGGGTGACCAGCTCGCGGGTGCGGCCGAAGAGCATGTGAACCTCCAGGTGTGTACCGACACAACGGTGGCCGCCGGTGGCCTGTTCCGCCACCGGGCCACCGGGCCCCGGTCGTCACGACTCGGTAAGAAGCCCAGCGGGGCTAGCCTTCAGCCGTGACCGACAACGACCCCTCCCGCGGCTTCGAGACCCTCGCCATCCACGCCGGCCAGGGGCCGGACCCCACCACCGGTGCGGTGGTTCCGCCGATCTACCAAGTGTCCACCTACAAGCAGGATGGCGTCGGGGGCCTTCGCGGCGGGTATGAGTACAGCCGCAGCGCCAACCCGACCCGCACTGCCCTGCAGGAGTGCCTCGCCGCCATCGAAGGCGGCTCCCGCGGGCTCGCGTTCGCCTCCGGACTGGCCGCCGAGGACACCCTGCTGCGGACCGTCTGCTCCCCCGGGGACCACGTCGTGATCCCCGACGACGCCTACGGGGGCACCTACCGGCTGTTCGCCCGCGTCCTGCAGCGGTGGGGGCTGGCCCACACCCCGGCTCGGCTGACCGACCCCGACGCGGTGGCTGCCGCCATCCAGCCCGGAAGGACCAAGGTGGTGTGGGTCGAGTCCCCGACCAACCCGCTGCTGAACGTCGCCGACATCGCCCGCCTGGCGGCGGTGGCCCATGATGGCGGAGCGTTGCTCGTCGTGGACAACACCTTCGCCTCGCCGTACCTGCAGCGACCGCTGAGCCTGGGCGCCGACGTCGTCGTGCACTCCACGACCAAGTACCTCGGTGGGCACAGCGACGTGGTCGGTGGGGCGCTCGTAGTGGGTGACGTCGCGCTGGCGGACGAGCTGGCGTACCACCAGAACGCGATCGGCGCGGTGGCCGGTCCCTTCGACTGCTGGCTGGTCCTGCGCGGCATCCGCACCCTGGGCGTGCGGATGGACCGGCACTGCGACAACGCCGAGGCCGTGGCCGAGCTGCTGCTGGCGCATCCCGCGGTGGTCGAGGTCCTGTACCCGGGCCTGGCCATGCACCCGGGGCACGAGGTGGCACGCAAGCAGATGAGCCGGTTCGGGGGGATGGTCTCGTTCCGGGTCGACGGAGGCTCCGTCGCGGCTCTAGGCGTCTGCGAGCGGGCCCAGGTCTTCACCCTCGGCGAGTCGTTGGGCGGAGTCGAGTCGCTGATCGAGCACCCGGCCCGGATGACGCACGCCAGCGTCGCCGGCTCGCCGCTGGAAGTACCCGACGACCTGGTCCGCCTGTCGGTCGGGATCGAGACCGTCACTGACCTGCTGGCGGACCTGCGGCAGGCGCTCGCCGGGTGACGGGCGCCTCAGCCGATGCGCCACCGCCAGGTGAGAGGCGGGGCGACGCGTTGACCGTTGTCCCGGACGACAAGGACTGGACCTGGGTGCTCCAGCGGCGGTGCCCGGAGTGCGGCTTCGACACTCGCCAGCCCGCCCGCGAGCAGATCGCCGACCTGGTCAGGACCAGCGCCGACTCCTGGCGGGCACTGCTGGCCGAGCGCGCCGACGCCGACCTGAGGCGCCGACCCGACCCAGCGACCTGGTCGGCCTTGGAGTACGCCTGCCACGTCCGGGACGTCTTCGTGCTCTACCTGCACCGACTTGACCTGATGCTCGAGTGCGACGACCCGCTGTACCCGAACTGGGACCAGGACGTGACCGCGGTCGAAGCCGGCTACTCCCGCCAGGTCCCGCTCCGGGTGTCCGACGAGCTCGGCGCGGCCGCAGCGCTGCTGGCCGGTCGCTTCGCCGAGCTGACGCCGACGGCCTGGTCACGGCCGGGGCGACGCAGCGACGGGGCCCGCTTCACGGTCGAGACATTCGGGCGGTATCTCGTGCACGACCCGATACACCACCTGCACGACGTCGGTGCCGCGTTGCCGCCCGCTGACCGCTAGTGCGCTCGCGCGGTAACGGCGGCGGGGGGCCGCTTGGGCTGCAGTAGGGTGACGCCCCGTGCATGCGGTCGTCTGCGTCGACGTCGGGTCGACCTACACCAAGGCAGCCGCCGTCGATGTCGAGTCCGGCGACCTGCTCGCCACCGCGTCGCACGCCACCACCATCGCCACCGACGTGATGGTCGGGGTGTCGGCCGTCCTGGCCGAGCTCGCGGCCGGGCTGGCGGGTGTGGACCTGTCGGAGGTCGTCGGGTGCTCCAGCGCGGGCGGGGGGCTGCGGCTGGCGGTCATCGGCTACGAGCGGGCCGTGACGGCCGAGGCGGGGTACCGGGTCGGCCTGTCGGCCGGTGCCAAGGTGGTGCACGTCGGGGCCGGGCCGTTGGACCCCCCGGCCCTTGGGGCGCTGGTCGCCGACCGTCCTGATGTCGTGCTCCTGGTCGGCGGCACCGACGGGGGAAACGCCCACGTGCTGCTCCACAATGCCCGCGCGCTGGCCGAGCACGCGCGTCCGGCCGCCCGGCGGGCAGCCTCCGGCGCGGGCCGGCCCGCCACGGCGGGCAGCATCCCGGTCGTCGTCGCCGGCAACGTCGACGCCCGGGACGAAGCGGTCGCGGTGCTCACCGCCGCCGGCTGCCGGGTCCTGGCGGTGGACAACGTCCTGCCGCGGATCGGCGTCCTGGACCCGATGCCTGCCCGCGCCGCCATCCGCGAGGTGTTCATCTCGCACGTGATCGGTGGCAAGCACCTGTCCGCCTCGCCGGCCTTCAACGCGATGATCCGGGCCGCGACGCCGGACGCGGTCCTGGCCGGAGTCGAGCTGCTCGCCGACGGCCACGGTGACGTGGAGGGCGCCGGCGACGTCCTCGTCGTCGACGTCGGGGGTGCGACCACGGACGTGTACTCGGTGGTGACCCCAGACCCGCAGGAGGCCGAGGTGCGTCGCGAGGTCGTGCAGGTGATGTGGCGGGGACGCACCGTCGAGGGCGACCTTGGCGTGCGCTGGGGCGCACCGGGTGTGGTCGACGCGGCCCTGGCTGAGAACCTCGTGGACGAGTCCGAGGCGGCGGCTCTGCGCGGCCCGGCCGCGGCGCGTCTGGCGGACCCGGACCTGCTGCCCGGGGACCGCGAGGGCAGGGCCGTCGACGCCCGCCTCGCCGAGCTGGCGGTCACGGTGGCACTGCGCCGACACGCTCGCCCCCAGGAGTCCGGTCTGGTCCGCCGGCCGGGAAAGGACCTGCGCCAGGTCCGGCTCATCGTCGGGTCCGGCGGGGTGCTCCGGTACGCCGATCCGCCCGCCCTGCGCCAGATCTTGTCCGGCGCCACCAACGACCTTGCCGGCGGCTGGAAGCTTCCCGAGAGGGCCGCCTTGTCTGTCGACGGCCGGTACGTGCTGGCTGCCGCGGGGCTGCTGGGCGGTCGTTACCCGCAGGCCGCCGCCAGGCTGGCCACCGGCGCACTGGTCCGACTGGCCGTCGGGCCGGCCGCAGGTCCCGCGTCCTCGGCATGACCGTGCTTGGGCGAGTTGTCCCGTGTGCTCTGCGGCGACGGGCTTCCCCGGCTCGGCCCGGTCGCCGGCCGGGGCGAGGGGTCGGGCGCCGGCACCCTGCGGGCGGGCTGGCTGACTGACTGGGCCGCTCGCCTGCCCGCGCCTCGCTCCCGCCGCGCGCCGCCGCGGCCTCAGGCCGGTGCGACGACCTTTCTGGTCTCCGGCATCGCCAGAGCAGCCACCAGCGCCACGGCCGAGACCCCGGCGCTGGCCAGGAACGCGGTCTGGTAGGAGTACGAGTCGGACAAAGATCCCGCGACCACCGGGCCGATCGACTGACCGGCGTCGGCCGACATCTGGAACCCGGCGATGGCGGTTCCGCCGCGGCCGCCGATCACGTCCCCCACGACGGCCGCTGCCGACGTGCTCAGCATGGCGGTCGCGGCGCCGAACAGTGCCATCGCCACCAGGAACAGGGGTAGCGCGTGGGTGAAGGCCAGGGCCACGCAGCCGCACGTTCCTAGTGCGGCGCCGGCCCGCAGGAACCGCCGCCGGCCGCTGCCGTCCACTCGGCGGGCGACCGGGCCCAGCAGGGCGGCCTGCACGGCGGACGACACGAAGATGCCGTAGCCGGTCCAGGCCGGTCGCTCGTGGAGCACCTGGCTGACCAGCAGCGGGACAACGGAGGCGCGCACCCCGACGATGGCCCAGCCGGTCGCGAAGTTGTTGATCAGGGCTGCCCGGTAGGCGCGGTTGCGCACCGCCGTCAAGAACGGTGTGGGGGCATGGTCGGTGCCGGCCACCGCCTCGCGGCGCTGGAGCTGGGCCCGCGCCAGGTAGACCGTCGCCACCGTCCCGGCGAGCAGCAGCGTCGCGGCGTAGATGAAGAACGGAGCCCGCAGCGACCAGGAGGTCAGGGCCCCGCCGAACAGCGGACCGGTGATCCCGCCGAACAGGAAGCCCGCCTGGAAGGCCCCGGCGGCCCGGCCGCGCTGGTCGGGGGTCACCACGCGCAGCAGCAGGCTGGTGGCCGAGACGCTGAACATCGCCGACCCGACACCGCCGACGCCGCGAAGGACAACGAGCTGGCCGAACGACCCCGACAGGCCGGCCATCAAGCTCGACACACCCACGATCGCGATGCCGGTGGCCATGATCACCCGCTCGCCCAGCCGGTCGACCAGTCGTCCGGCCAGCGGCGCGGTGACCAACCTCATGAGCGCGAACGCCGAGACCACCGAGCTGGCCTCGGCGTTGCTCACACCGAACTGCTTGGCGAACAGCGGGATCGCCGGGGCGACGATGCCGAAGCCCAGAGCGACCGAGAAGGCCACCGCCGACAGCACCAGCACCTCGGGGGGCAGGCTGCTCAACGGCACCCAACGCCGGCGGGCCGGACCCCCCGGACCCCCCGGACCCCCGGGGCCAGCCGGGTCAGCCGGGCGCCTGTCGGCCCGATCCGCGTCATTGGTCATGTCAGCGTCGCGGGTCATGGCAGCACCCATGCTTCCAGGTGCCTGGCCCCGAGCCTCTGACGGGGCTCAGCGGGCGCCGTGGCGGGTTCGCAGGAAGTCGCTGACCACGTACTCGCCGAGACGGTCGGCATCGGGGGAGAAGACGCGGCCGCCGTTGCGCCGGGCGACCTCCTGGACGAACGTCTGCAGGCGGGGCTCGTCGGCCAGCATGAAGATGTTCAACGTGGCGCCCCGCCTGGTCATTCGGTCGACCTCGGCCAAGGTCAGCTCCAGGGTCTGCGGGGCGGGTGGCCAGTCGAAGAACGCCTCCCCGTCGCGCAGCAGGTGGGCGGTCGGCTCACCGTCGGTGACGACCAGCACGACCGGGTCGGACGCAGGGTGGCGGTCGAGGAACCGGCCGGCGACCATCAGGGCATGCTGGAGGTTGGTGCCCTGCACCATGTCGGAGTCCAGGGTCGCCACCTCGCCCGGGCCCAGTCGGCGCGCGTAGTTGGAGAACCCGACGACCTGAAGGGCGTCCTGCGGGAACTGCGAGGAGATGAGTGTCTCCAAGGCCAGGGCGGTCTGCTTGGCCGCCCCCCAGGTCCCGTTCAGGACCATCGAGTACGACAGGTCGACCAGCAGGCAGACCGCAGCCGAGGTGCGACGCTCGGTCTCGTGGACCGTGAAGTCCTCGACCGCCAGCGTGACGCTGGTACGGGGTCCACCGTCGACAGGGTCGACCCGCGGGCCGGTGCGGACGTTGCGGCGGACGGCGTTGGCGACCGTGCGCACGACGTCAATGGGCTGCTCGTCCCCGAACTCCCACGCGCGCGAGGCCCCCGTCAGCTCCCCTGCCGCGCCAGCATCGCGCATGTCGTGCCCGCCCTGGCGTGCTGCCTCCAGCGACGAGAACACCCGGCGCAGCGCAGTGCGGCCCATCCGCCGCACGGCCTTCGCGGTCAGCTCGAGCCTGCCGTCGGTCCGCTGCAGGTAGCCCTGACGTTCTAGCTCGCGCTCGATTCGGCGCAGCTGTTCCAGGTCGTCCACCGCGCCGCGGCCCAGGGCCCGCCGGACCGCCTCCTCGTCGACGTCGCCCAGGCTGGCTCCCGGGTAGGACTGGCCGAGCGTCTCGGCAAGCCCGGCCAGGTCGGCGAGGTCTTCCAGCGCGGTCGTCGCGTCGCCGACTCCCAGGCCGTCCTCGCCGGTCATCTGCTCCCGCCCTGACCAGTCCAGGTCAGGGCGACGGGCGCGCAGCTCGTCCGACAGCTGGCCCATAGCGGCGGCAAGGTCCAGGTCGGACAACGCCTGGTCCATCAGATCGCCGAGCTCGGCGCGCTGTGCGGGCGTCAGGCTGTTCATCATGCGCTGTGCGGCTGCGGCGCGCCGGGCCAAGGAGTCGACAAGCTCCTCGAGGTTCCCCGGCTGGTCAGGGAAGAGGTCGCCATAGGAGTCCATGAACGTGTCGAAGTCCGCTTGGGTGTGCTCGCCCCGGGCGTCCGCCTCAAGCATCTGGTTCAGCTCGGCCAGCATGTCCTTGATCCGTTGCTGTGCCGCCGGGTCGGGGTTGGCCAGGGCTTGCTTCATGCCGGTGAACTGGCGGTCGAGCACCTCCCGCCGGAGCAGGTCTTTGAGCTGGTCGAAGGTCTCGCGGGCCCGCGGGCTGACCCACTCGTAGTCGGCCAGCTCCTGCACCGCCCGCGCGGCGTCCGAGGGCAGGTCGTCGAGCTGGCGCTCTCGCAGCCGAGCGCCGTCGTCGGGGTCGGGGAAGAGGGCGGCCCGCTCCTCGCCGACGGCCTTGTCGAGCAGCGCCCGGACCTGCGCCAGTGTCCCGTCGAGCTGGCCCCGGTCGCGGATCTCCCGCGCGCGCCGCCTTGCCTGCCGGCGCAGCTCGTCCAGCCCGGTGAGGCGCTGCCCACCGCGCCGGAGCAGATCGCGCAGGGCCTGGGCCGGGGACGCGCCCTCCAGCACCTCGTCGCCGAGCGCGTCCAGAGCCTCGGCGACGTCGTAGGGCGCCGCCAGGGGGTCCGGCCCGTCGTCGTACGGGCCGTAGCGGTAGGCCCGCGGCATGTCAGCCCCCGCCGTACACGGTGCGGCTGCCGACCTGGTCCTTGGAGATCCGGCGCAGCAGGTACAGGCCCTCCAGGGCGAACTCCAGCGCCGCGGCCGCCACCCCCGGCGACTCCGAGTCCTCGTCGCCCAGGGCGGTGACCAGGCGCCCCAGACCCTCCACCGGTCCGACCCGGCGCAGCAGCTCCTCGGCGGGGACCAGGTCACCAGTCTCGACCGTCTCACCCTCGGCGAACCGGGCCACGATGCCGCTCAGATCGGAGCCGGCCAGGTGCAGTCGGAAGGTCTCGGCGATGGCCCGGCGCAGCAGGTGGCCCAGCACCTCCAGCTCGCGACCCTCCTCGCTCACCTCGAACTCGACCTTCCCCCGCAAGGTTGGCACCACCGACGGCAGGTCGCACACCCGGGCAACGGCGTGCCGCTCGCCTGTGATCGCGGCCCGGCGCAGCGCCGCACCGGCTATCGCCTCCGCGCCCGCGATCGCGAACCGGGCCGACACCCCCGACCGCTGGTCGACCGCGGAAGACTCACGCACCATCCGCGCATAGCGGGCGAGCACCTCGAGCAGGTGCCCGGGAACGCGGGCCACCAGGTTGGCCTCCTGGTGCACCATCTCGATCTCGTCGGCGACGCGCAGCGGGTAGTGAGTGCGGATCTCCGCGCCGAAGCGATCCTTCAGGGGGGTGATGATGCGGCCCCGGTTGGTGTAGTCCTCGGGGTTGGCGCTGGCCACCAGCAGCAGGTCCAGCGGCAGTCGCAGCTGGTAGCCGCGGACCTGGATGTCCCGCTCTTCCATCACGTTCAGCAAGGACACCTGGATGCGTTCGGCGAGATCCGGGAGCTCGTTGATCGCGAAGATTCCGCGGTTGCTGCGCGGCACAAGGCCGTAGTGCACCGTCTCAGGGTCGCCGAGGGAGCGGCCTTCGGCGACCTTGATCGGGTCCACGTCTCCGACGAGGTCACCGACGCTGGTGTCCGGGGTGGCCAGCTTCTCGCCGTAGCGCTGGGAGCGGTGCAGCCATCCCACCGGGGCCAGGTCCCCGTGCTCGGCGACGACGCGCCGCCCCCAGGCCGTAACAGGCAGGTACGGGTGCTCGTTGACCTGCGAGCCGACCAGGACCGGGCTCCACTCGTCGAGCAGGCCCACCAGGGTGCGGATAAGCCGAGTCTTGCCCTGGCCACGCTCGCCCAGCAAGACGATGTCGTGTCCGGCCAGCAGGGCCCGCTCGAGCTCGGGGCGCACGGTCTCCTCGAAGCCCACGATGCCGGGGAAGGGGTCGGTGCCGCCGGCCAGTGCGGCGACCAGGTTGTCGCGTATCTCGGCCTTGACGGTTCGGTGCACGTGCCCGCCGGCGCGCAAGGCGCCCAAGGAGGTGGGCAGGTCGGCTGGCTGGCGCAGGTCGCTGTCGAAGTCACTCACCCGGGTGACGGTACGTCGCGGCCGCCCGGGACGCACCCCGCGGGGCTTTCGCCGACAGCAGATCGCCACAGGCGGGGCAACGCGGTACGCGCGCAAGCCCCGCCGGGCGTGGTGGGATGTGGCCCATGGCACGCTGCGGCGACGGGTTTGCTGCCGGCGGCGACCTGCTCAAGGCCGCCCTGGACGCCGCCGCGCAGGTCCGCGGGGCACTGGCAGGGGTCGTCCCCGACCTGGCCTGCGTGTTCGTCACCGGGTCGGACCATGCCGGCGTGGAGGCGGCGCTGCTGTTGGCCGCCGAGCGCATCGGTGCTGCCACCACGATCGGGTGCAGCGCGTACGGCGTGATCGGGTCCGGTCAGGCGGCGGAGGCGTCGACGTCGGTGTCGGCCTGGGCCGCCTACCTGCCCGGGGTGCGGCTGCGGGCCTTCCACCTGGAGGTCCTGCGCACCCCTGACTCGATCGCCGTGGTCGGGATGCCGCAGCAGCGCGCGGACGACGCAGTCGCGGTCCTGCTGGCCGACCCCTGGTCGTTCCCTGCCGACGGCTTCGTCGCCCAGTCCTGGGACGCCCTGCCCGGCCTGCCCCTGGTGGGGGGGCTGGCCCACGGCTCGCGCGGCGCCGGCTCGGTGCGGCTGCTGCTGGACGGGCGAACCGTCGACCGTGGCGCCGTCGGGGTCCTGCTCGGGGGCGTGAGCTCGGGCGGGATCGGGCTGAAGACGCTGGTCAGCCAGGGCTGCCGCCCCGTCGGTCCGGCGATGACGGTCACCGCGGCGGAGGGCAACGTGATCCTGGAGCTGGCCGGCGCCCCGGCCCTGGACAAGCTGCGGGCCGTGCTCGCGGGCCTGCCCGACCGCGAGCAGGCGCTGGTGACCGCGGGGCTGCAGATCGGGGTAGCGGTCGACGAGTACGCCGACAGCCAGGAACAGGGTGACTTCCTGATCCGCGGCATCGTCGCCAGCGACGAGGCGCGGGGCGGACTTGCCGTCGGCGACATCGTGCAGGTCGGTCGAACGGTCCGGTTCCAGGTCCGCGACGCAGGCGCCGCCTCGGCCGACCTGCTGGCGACCCTGCACCGGTTCCGCGCCTCGGGCGCCCTGGACCCGGTCGAGGGGGCCCTGCTGTTCTCGTGCAACGGCCGTGGCCGGTCGATGTTCGGCGAGCCAGCCCACGACGGCCGCTTGATAGCCTCCGGGCTGGGAGCGCGCAGCGTCGCCGGCTTCATGTCCTCCGGCGAGATAGGCCCAGTGGGGGGGCGTAACCACGTGCACGGCTTGTCCGCGTCGATGCTCCTGGTGGGAGACGCCGCCTCCGGGGGGGAGGCGCGGTGAGCGAGCTGCCGGCCGCCGGACCCGTGCTGGCCGTGGACGTCGGCGGAACCAAGATCGCGGTCGCCCTCGTCGACGCCAGCGGTCGGGCCTACCGCATCCAGCGGGCGGCAACCCCGCAGGGCCCCCGCGCCGACGCCGAGACGGTCTGGTCGGTCGTCGACGCGCTGATATCGGCGCTGCTGGCGCAGAACGACGCGCAGCTGGTCGGGGTCGGGGTCGGCTGCGGCGGCCCGATGGACTGGCCGGCCGGGCGCGTGTCTCCGCTGAACCTGCCGGGCTGGCGTGACTTCCCGCTGCGGGCACGAGTGAACGAGCGGTTCCCGGGCCTGCCGGTCCGGGTCCACAACGACGCCGTCTGCCTAGCCGTTGCCGAGCACTGGCGCGGCGCCGGCAGGGGCCGGGACAACGTGCTCGGCATGGTCGTGTCCACCGGTGTGGGCGGGGGTCTCATCCTGGGCGGGCGGCTCCTGGACGGCGCGGACGGCAACGCCGGCCATATCGGCCACGTGATCGTCGACCCGCAGGGCCCGCCTTGCTCGTGCGGCGGCTTCGGCTGCCTGGAGGCTGTCGCGTCCGGTCCCGCGTGCGTGGCCTGGGCCCGGGCGCAGGGCTGGCGCCCCAGCGGACCGACCGGCGAGGGTGCCACGGCGAGCGACCTCGCCGACGACGCCCGGCGCGGGCACCCTGTGGCGGCCGCAGCGATGAACCGGGCCGGCGCGGCGCTGGGCGTGGCCATCGCGTCCGCCACCCAGCTGCTGAACCTGGAGGTCGTCGCGATCGGCGGTGGCGTGTCCCAGGCGGGACCACTGATCTTCAACCCGCTGCAGGAGTCGCTGCGCCGCCACGCACGCCTGTCCTTCGCCGCGGACGTGGCCGTCGTGCCCGCCGCGCTGGGCCAGGACGGGGGTCTGGTCGGCGCCGCCGCGCTGGTCCTGGCGGGCGGGACGTACTGGAACCCCGCCGGCTGACCACGCTCTACCCGCCCGGGTGCGGGCGCGGGGTCGGCTCGGGGATCGGCTGCGCAACGGTCGAGCGTCGCATGGTGGCCGGCACCGGGCCGCGCGGGCGCAGTGTCACCCCGGGCTGGGCCCTGGGGACGTGCCCCGGGTCCACCTCGACGCTCCAGCTCCGGGCCAGGGTCGCCAGCAGGACCACTGCCTCGGCCCAGGCGAACGGTTCCCCGACGCAGACGCGCTGCCCGAGGCCGAACGGGAACCACGAACCACGAGGCGCGCCGGGCGCGGCCTGGTCGAACCGGCCGCCGGCGTCCAGCCATCGTCCTGGGACGAAGCGGTCAGGCTCTGCCCAGAACCTGGGGTCCCGGTGCAGCACCCACTGCGACGCCACGGCCAGCGAACCGGCCGGGACAGTCCACCCGTCGACCACCACATCCTCGACCAGGCGCCGGCCCATCGCCCAGGCCGGTGGGTACAGGCGCAGGGTCTCGGCCACCACCGCGGTGGTGCGGGGGAGCGCAGCCAGGTCAGCGACGGCAACGTCGCGACCGCCCGGGGACGGGCCGAGCACCTGGTCCAGCTCGTCGCGCATGGCCGCGGCCGGTGTGGGGTTGGCGGACAACAGGTACCAGGCCCAGGTCAGGGCGTTGGCCGTCGTCTCGTGCCCGGCGAGCATCAAGGTCATCACCTCGTCGCGCACCTGCCGGTCCGACATCCCGGCTGCCAGCAGGCTGGACAAGACATCTCCGCGGTCCCGCCCGTCCCGGCGGCGCTGGCGGATCAGACGTTCCACCACCCGGTCCAGGGACGCGATCGCCTCGGCCGCCCGACGGTTCGAGGGCAACGGCAGGCGGTCCAGGACGTCCAGGCCCGGGATGACGCGGCGCTGGAACTGGCCGACCATCTCACCGAGTGCTCGGCGCACGTCGGCCGCGTCGTCGCGCAGGTCGCTGCCGAGCAGGGCCTGCCCGACGATCGTCAGGGTCAGCCGGGCCATGTCTGCCCCCACGTCGATCCTGACGCCGTCGTGCCAGCGGGTCGTGGCGTGCTCGGTCGCGGCGGCGACCATCTGCGTCACGTAGGTGCCCGTCCGGTCGGCGTGGAAGGCAGGTTGCACGAGTCGTCTGCGCCGACGCCACGCGTCACCTTCGCTGGTCAGCAGTCCGTCACCGAGCAGCGCCCTGGACCGCTGCAGGGCCCGGCCTTTGACGGTGGATCGACCGTGCGTGACGAACAACTCGCGCACCGGCTCAGGATGGCTGAGGACGTAGATGTGCTCGCGGGCCACGTGCAGGTGGGCGACCCGGGGGTGCTCGCGGGCGATCGCAGTGAAGACTTCGGTCGCGGGGGCGGTGCCGCGGACCAGCGCCGCGATAGTGGCGGCCGCACCCGGCCCGGCAGGTCTGGCCACCTGCGTCGCAGATCTCATGGTCACCAGTGTGCGCCGCTGTCAGACTCCGCCCATGACCATCACGCTGGACGACGTGCTCGCCGCCCGCGAGCTCTTGGCCGGGATAGCCCGCAAGACTCCGGTCGAGGGCTCACGCCCGCTGTCTGCGGCCGTGGGCGGGCCGGTCCACCTCAAGTGCGAGAACCTTCAGCGGGCCGGGTCGTTCAAGATCCGTGGTGCCTACACCAGGATGTCCCGGCTCGACGTGGGCCAGCGGGCCGGCGGGGTGGTCGCGGCCAGCGCCGGGAACCACGCCCAGGGAGTGGCTCTGGCGGCGTCGATGCTGGGCATTCAGGCGACCGTCTTCATGCCGCACGGGGCTCCGATCCCGAAAGTGCAGGCCACGCGCGGGTACGGGGCGACGGTGCGCTTCGCCGGGGCGACCCTGGACGAGGCGCTCGTCGAGGCTACGGCTTTCGAGGCCGAGACCGGCGCGGTGCTGATCCACCCCTTCGACCACCCGGACATCGTGGCCGGGCAGGGGACCTGTGGGCTGGAGATCCTCGAGCAGGTGCCCGACGTCAGGACGATCGTGGTGTGCACCGGCGGGGGCGG
>Ga0075018_10000011_pt1 | contig 38015 bp, 27 predicted proteins | sample ColStrG_CSR_2014_FD_71471 | JGI IMG/M metagenome (GOLD analysis project Ga0075018, IMG submission 71471) | Freshwater sediment microbial communities in response to fracking from Pennsylvania, USA - Cold Stream Run_MetaG_CSR_2014 | ecosystem: Environmental > Aquatic > Freshwater > Creek >... | reverse complement strand
ACCGATGTCGTGGTCGATGCCATTGACTGGGCCGTGGACAACGACATGGACGTCATCAACATGTCACTGGGTTCCGACTTCGGCTCGAAGGATTCGCCCGATGCCGAGGCGACGACCAATGCTGCGAACGCCGGCGTCGTCGTGGTGGTTTCGGCGGGCAACGCCGGCACCAGCCCGTACATCGTGGGTGCGCCGGGCACCGCCGATGGTGCGATCACGGTCGCGGCCAGCGATCCGACCGCGACCTTCGCCGGCGCCAATTTGGCGCTGAGCACCGGTGGCGCGGCGCTGCCGGCACAGAATTCCAATGGCGCGACATTCTCGGACGGCACCAGCTACCCGATCGTCGTGTTGCGCGACAGCACCGGCGCCGTGTCGCTGGGCTGCGATCCGGCTGAGTACACCGCCGCCGGCGTGGCCGGCAAACTGGTCGTCGCCCAGCGCGGCGTTTGCGCGCGCGTGGCGCGGGCGGTCTACGCCCAGCAGGCCGGCGCCGCGGCGGCGGCGCTGATTGACAATACCACCGGCTACCCGCCGGTCGAAGGCCAGATCACGAGCAATCCCGATACCGGCCAGCCGTACACGGTTACTATTCCGTTCTTCGGAGTCCGCGGCCTTGCCGCCACCGACACCACGGATGGCGGTCGCCTGCGTCTGGCCGATGCCGGCACCGCAGTGGCCACGAACGCACTGCTCACGAACCCGAATTTCCTGGGCCTGGCGAGTTTCTCCTCGAGCGGCCCGCGCACCGGCGACAGTGCGCTGAAGCCCAATGTCACGGCCCCAGGCGTCGGCATCGTGTCCACGGGCATTGGCACCGGCACTGGCTCGGAGACGCTGTCGGGCACCTCGATGGCCGCACCGCATGTCACCGGCTCGGCGGCGCTGACGCGCCAGGCGCACCCCACCTGGCAGGTGCCGCAACTGATGTCGGCGATCATCAACACCGGTGATCCCGCGCAAGTGGCCGGCTATCGCCTCAGGCGCGCCGGCACCGGCCTGGTACAAGCGGCGAAGTCGACCGTCGATCGCGTGACCGTCCAGGTAGGCGATGACGACGCGCAGTTCTCGTTTGCGCTGAACTTCGGACTGGAAGAAGTCAATCACGACATCAACCAGCACAAGACGATCAATCTGCACAACAGCGGCTCGCGGGCTGCGAGCTTCAACGTCGCACAGGCGCGGGCGTCCGGCTCGCCCCACACGATAGTGCTGGATCGCACGGCTGTGACGGTGCCGGCCCACGGCGGAGCGCAAGTCGGTGTCACGTTGAATGTGCCAATTGCGACCGCCGGGGCTTCCAACGAGGGCGGCCTGTCATTCCATGAGGTCGCGGGCCTGATCGAGTTCACGCCGATGAGTGCCCAGGACAATGGCGGAGCCGCAGTTCGCGTCCCGTACTACCTGGTGCCAAGGGCGCTGTCGGGCGTATCGACGTCGATCGGCTCGCTCAGTAACCGCAATCCCTCGACGGTCGCGACGGTCACCAATCGCAATGGCGCGATCAGTGGCGACGCCGATTTCTACGCCTGGGGCTTGTCTGGCACGCGCGTCCCGGGCCACGTCTCCAATGACGTCCGGGCGGTCGGCACGCAGTCCTTTGACTGGGATGGCACTCAGCAGTATTTGTCCTTTGCAGTGAACACCTTCGACCACTGGTCGAACGCCTCGACCAACGAGTTCGATATCTACGTAGATGTCGACGGCGACGGTGTCGATGACTATGTGGTCGTGGGCGAGGACCTGGGATTGGTCTCGACCGGATCCGCCAACGGTCGCATGGCCACCTGGGTGTTCAGCACGCGCTCGGCCGGCGCTTCGATCAACTTCCTCGCCACCGCGCCGACCGACAGCTCGACCGCCGAACTGGCGCTGCTGACCTCGCAGCTGTGCCGCGTCAACGAGCCTTGCTCGTCAGCTGCCAACCCGCGCATCACCTATCACGTCGTCGGCCGTGACCTGGTCAACGACGGCGTCGACAGGGTCCCGGGTTCGGCCAAGTACAATGTCTGGTCGAGCGCCATCAGCCAGGGCGGATTCGCCACGGTTGCCCCGGGCGGCTCGGATACCAGCAACGTGATCGCCGTGAACCCAGCCGAATGGGCGAAGACGCCGGCAAAAGGCCTGATGATCGTCTCACTCGATAACAAGAGTGGCGAGCGCGAGGCACAGCTGATCGACGTCGGGCAGCGCGACTAGCGCCGCGACCACATAGCGCTCGAGCCTGCCGTCAGTGGCGGGCTCGAGCGTTTTTTTGGGGCCTTCAGCCGGCCCCGGAATCAGCGGAATAGGGCGTCACGGCCTCGGCCCGCAGGGTCGGCAGCGTCTTCACGCTGCGAATCACTGGGTGCCGCCATATCAGCGCGGTCAGCAGCAGCGCCGTTCCGCCGGCGAACACCAGTGCGGCACGCAGGCCCACGTGTTCACCCAGCCACCCACCCAGCAGGGCACCGGGTCCGGCGGGCAGCAGGATCAGCCAACGCATGGTGCTGGTCATTCGCCCAAGCATCGGCCCCGGAGTGACCGCCTGGCGCAGCGACAGGAAGTTGATGAAGATGAATACTGCGCCGACGCCGAAGGCAAACAGCATCAACACATAGCAGGCAATGCCCAGAACGCCCATGGGCGCGATCGCCAGCAGCAGCCAGGCGCAACCACAGATCGCAAAGCCCAGCATCAGTGTCGGCCCGGGCCCGAGGCGGCGCACGAGGCGATAGCCGCTGGCGCTGGCCAGTACAGTGCCGGCACCGAGCGCCACATAGCTCAAGCCCACGCCGCGCTCCGTGAGCCCCAGTTCGCGCGTGGCGACCAGAATCTGCACGACCGTAGCGGCCTGATTGCACATCTGCCAGGTACCGACGCAGATCGCCATCATAACCAGCAGCGGTTGGTCGCGCACGAAGCGCAACCCCTGGCGCATCGCGGGCCAGAAGGCCTCGTGATGGCGCACCGGATACTCGCGGACCGGCGCCCCGCGCAGGATCATTGCCGAGGTCAGCAGCAGTGCGGCATCCGCGAGCAATGCGACTGGCGCACCGGTCAGCTTGATCAGTGCCCCGGCGGCTCCGGGGCCGGTGACCTCGGCGGCCGACTGGGCCAGGGCATTCTTGGCATGCGCCTCGACCAGGCGCGCGCGCGGCACGATCTGCGTCAGCACGATCTGCGCCGCACTGCCAGCCGTGGTGTTCACGGCGCCAATCAGAAAAGCCACGAAATACAGCCAGTCCATCGACAGCCAACCCAGCCACCAGGCCACTGGCACGGTGGTAACTGTCAGGGCGATCGACAATTCGCCTACAACGTAGACTGGGAGCTTGCGTACCCGGTCCAGCCATACGCCGCTGGGGAGCGATAGCAGGACGAACGGCAGGACTTCCATCGCCGTCAGCACGCCCATCTGGGTCGGCGAGGCCTGCAGCAGCACGGCCGCGGTCAGCGGCAAGGCCAGCAGCGTGACCTGACCGCCGAACGATGAAATCAGTATCGAGGTCCACAGGCGCCGATAGGTCGCATCGCGCAGCAGATCGGTGGGAGCGAGCGCAAAGCGTTGCAGCCAGCCGGCGCGCATCAGCTTGATTCGATGGCCTCGACTCCGGGCGTGCGCCAGCCGCTGCGCAGTCCCCAGCAGTAGAACACCAGCGCCGCCAGCGCCACGCACAGCTGATCCCAGCCGTAGCCCAGGTAGTCGTGGCCGCCAAACTCCTGGCTGCCGCCCCACGACAGGCCGGTCAACGCCAGCAGGTAGGCGATCATCCACCACGCGGCGCGCAGCTGACGGCCAAAATCGCGCCATTGAACCTTGGCCTGGTAATACAGGTAGACCGGCAGCGGCAGGATCAGCAGCAGCATGATTTCGCCAGTGTAGGGCCAGCGCGCCCAGTAGAACATCAGCGTCGCGAGCACGAAGGCGATTGGTGCGATCAGCGGCAGGCCCGTGATGCGCAGCGGCCGGTGCAGCTTCGGGGCCGTGCGCCGCAGTACCATGACACTCACCGGCACCACCAGAAAGGTGATGATGGTGGCCACCGAGATCACGGCCGCCAGCTTGCCCCAGCCCCGGAAGAAGAACAGGAAGATGAACGACACCAGCAGGTTGAACCACATCGCCGGGCGCGGAATGCCTGACTGCGGATGCACACGACCGAGTACCTCGGGTACCGTATTGCTGCGCTCCATCGCATAGATCATGCGGGCAGTGGTTGCCGTGTAGGTGCTGCCGGTGCCGCTGGGACTGACGAAGGCGTCGGCGTACAGCAGGATCGCCAGCCAGTTGAGGTTCATCGCCAGCGCCAGCTGCGCAAATGGCGAACTGTATTCCAGCGCCGCCCAGCCCTGACCCAGGTGCGCGGGCTCAATCGCCCCGAGAAACGCCACCTGCAGCAGTACGTACACGATCGTACTCAGCGCGATCGAACCGAAAATAGCAAAAGGCACACTGCGGCCGGGATTGTGCGCTTCGCCGGCGAGATTTACCGGACTCTGAAAGCCGTTGTAGCTGAAGACGATACCGCTGGTGGCCACCGCGGTGAGAATCGCCGCGACATTACCCACATGCGCGCCGCCATGAATGCCGACGTGGAAATTGCTCCAGTGAAAGCCGCTGCCCATCAGCGCCACCGCGGTGGCGGCCGGCACGATCAGCTTGAAGAAAGTGATGGCGCTGTTGGTGCGTGCAAAGAACTTCACACTCCAGAAGTTGATCAGAAAATACACAATCACCAGAGCAGCGGCGATCCACAGCCCGGGCGGCGTGAGCTCACCGCCGCCTTTGACGGCATGCATGTACAGATGCTGGGCCCACGGCCAGGGCCAGGAGCTCATGTACTGCACCGAGGCCTCGGCTTCCACGGGGATCACCGAGACAATGGCGATCCAGGCCGCCCAGCCGGCCACGAAGCCCACCAGCGAGCCGTGCGAATAGTGCCCGTAACGCACCCCGCCGCCGGACTCCGGAAACATGGCGCCGAGTTCCGCATAGGTCACCGCCACCAGCAGGATGATCACGGCGCCGATCAGCCAGGAGTAGATCGCGCCGGGGCCGGCCAGCTGCGCGGCGCGCCAGGCGCCAAATAGCCAGCCGGAACCGATGATCGATCCCAGGCCCGTGAACATCAGAGCTACCGCTCCAACCTCTCTGCGAATCAGGTGCTCATTGGCCATCGACTGTGCTCCGGTCTGCTCAGTCGGAATATAGCGTAAGCGGCCGGGCGCCACAGGGCTTCCCGTCAGGCGTAGAAGTCATACTCGCGATTGAACACCGGCTCGATCAGGTCGGCGTACTCACCGCGCTTGAGCTCGGCATACAGGTGCAGGAACTTTGCCGGCAGGTACTGCTGCAGCAGCGCGGAATTCTCGAGCCGCGCGAGCGCCGCCAGCAGATCGCCGGGAAACTCGGCGTCGCTCCCGCTGCGCGCCTTGCCGCCCAGCGGCGCGCCTGGATCGAGCCCGTTGTGCACCCCGTGCAGGATGCCAGCCAGGATGGCCGCAACGGTCAGATGCGGACTGGCATCAGCGCCGGCTACCCGATGCTCGAAGCGGCGGGCCTGGCCGTGCGCGGCCGGCACCCGAAAAGCCACGCTGCGATTGTTGTGATCCCAGTCGCGGGTCGTCGGCACGAACATGCCGAGGTAGCGTCGCTGCGAATTGAAATTCGGCGCAAACAGTGCCAACGAGTCGTACATCAGCGCCTGGGCGCCGGCGATGGCGTGGCGCAGCAGTGTCTCGCCCTGGGCGCCAGCAAAACGATTACGGCCGTCCTCGTCGATCAGGCTGACGTGTACGTGCAGACCATTGCCGGGCTGCGTCGCAAAGGGCTTGGCCATGAAAGTGGCTTCCAGACCAAAGGATCGCGCCACGCCACGCACCAGCCGCTTCAGCAAGGCAGCGTGATCGGCCGCCAGCAGCGGATCGGCGACATGGCGCAGATTCACTTCATACTGGCCGATGCCATATTCGGCAACCGTGCCGCAGACCGGCAGTTGCTGGGCGCGCGCCGCGGCGTCAATCGCCGCGAAGAACGCCGCGGACTCCTCCACCGCTTCGACCGAGAGGTTGGCGGCGCGCCGCGGCGCGCTGCGGCCGGGCAGGGCGCCCACCTGTATCTGTCCTTCCACTCCGCGCCGCACATCGATCAGGTAGAACTCCAGCTCGCAGGCAACCACCGGATGCAAGCCCACCGCATGACAGCGCGCCACCAAGTCACCGAGGATCACCCGTGAGTCGAACCACAGCTCCTTGCCGTCGGGCACATCGGTCATCTGGCACACGACCTGCGCGGTCGGCGCACTGACCCAGGGCACGCGATACAGCGTGCCGGCAATCGGCCACGCGGTGCCGTCTGGGTCGCCGTCGGATTTGCCGAGGCCCAGTGGCCCCTGCCCGAGGCCGCGCGCGTCGGCAATGGGTGCGCAGGCGGAGAATTGCACGCCCTGTGCGAACAGTGTGTCGCCATCGGCGACCGGCAGCCGCTTGCCGGTGGTGTTGCCATTGATGTCGATGATGAAGGCATCCACGGCCTGGAGGTCCGGGTTGGCCTTGAGGAAGGCCTGCCAGTCAGCCCGGGTCGCGCGCGTCAGCGTTGCGGTTTCATGCATGATTTCCTGCCAGAAGTAACTCGCTCAGAGCCGGTCCCGGAGCGCGTGAAAGGACATCGCCGCCACCAGCGTCGGCCAGCGCAGCATGGCGCCGCCGGGAAAAGCCGGCGGCGGCAACTGAGCCAGCAGCTCGAAGGCCTCGCGCTCGCCGTGCAGCGCGTCGGCGAGCGCCTTGCCGGCGTAGGGCGCCAGCACCACGCCCAGTCCCGAGTAGCCACTGGCATTGAACAGGCCTGGCTCGAGCTCGCAGATCAGCGGCATCCGGGTCGGCGTGATGCCGAGCGTGCCGCCCCAGGCATAGTCAAAGCGGACCGGCCGCAGCTGCGGAAAAATGGCCAGCAGGTGCGGCCGCACGAAGGCGCCAATGTCGGCCGGGAAGCGATAGCGGTAATTCTCGCCGCCGCCGAACAGCAGTCGATGATCGGGAGTGAGGCGAAAGTAGTTGACCACGAAGCGCGAGTCGGAGACTGCGGCGCCATTACTGATCAACGCCGCGGCGCGCTTAAGTCCCAGCACTTCGGTGACTGCGACATAGTTGTTGATCGGCATCACGTGCCGCTCGACCTTAGGCGACAGGCCGCGCAGATAGCCGTTGCAGGCCAGCACCACCCGTGCCGCGCGCACCTCGCCACGCGCCGTGCTGACGCGCCAGCCCTCACGCTCAGGCCGCAACGCCGTGGCCTCGACTCCTTCGTATAGCTGCGCCCCATGGCTCGTGGCGGCACGAGCGATGCCCAGCGCCAGATTGAGGGCGTGCAGGTGGCCGCTGCCGGTGTCAAGCGAGCCGCTATGGTAGGCATCGGTCGCGACCAGGCTGCGCAACTCATCGCGCTCGACGTAGCGGATATGCGGGTAGGCATAGACTCGCTGCAGATGCTCGACGTGCTGGCGGGTCGCAGCACTGAAGCGGGCACGATGATTGGCGTGCAGATAGCCGGGACGATAGTCGCAGACTATGTCGTTGCTGTCGATCAACCAGTCGAGGTGCGCCCGCGCCGCCAGCGCGAGTTGCCAGTAGCGCATGGCGCCGGCCGCACCGACTCGCGCTTCGAACCATGGCTGCTCGCGGCGCAGACCCACATGTGCCTGGCCGCCGTTCCGGCCTGAGGCGCCCCAGCCGAGGCGCGACTGTTCGAGCAGTACGACTTTGCTGCCGCGACGCGCGGCATGCAGCGCCGTGCTCAGGCCCGTGTAGCCACCGCCGATCACGCAGACATCGGCAGTTACCGAACCGTCGAAATGCCGGGTCGCTACCGACTCGCGCAGCGTCGCCGCATAGTAGGAGGGCGCGTGCTGGGCGCTGGGTGCCAGGGCAGTCGGGTAGGAACGCCGCGGCATGTCACGCCTCGGACTCGAATCCGCTCTTGCCGATCAGGCCCATGCCATCGCGTATATCGGCCAGAATCGCGCGCTTAAGATGCGTGGCATTGCGCTCGCGAATTGCACGGATCGCCAGCTGATGCTGATCGACCAGGTTCGCGGTACCGAAGCGGCCGTAGACCACGCGCATGTACGGCCCGAACTGCAGCCACAGCGTCTCGATCAGCTGCATCATCGTGCGCCGCGGCTGGGCGCGGTAAATCGTAAAGTGAAACTCGAGATTGCCTTCCATGTAGCCGGCGACATCTCCGGTGCGCAGCGCCGTGCCGAGCGCATTGTCCACCGCCCGCAGGTGCTTCAGGCGCGCCGCGTCGATGAACGGCAGCGCCGCGGCCGCCGCCTCCGGCTCCAACAGTTCCCGGCAGCGCAGCAGGTCCTTGAAGCGCGCCGCCGTCATCAGCGGCACGACGATGCGCCGCTTCGAGCGGATTTCGACGGCACCTTCGGCCGCCAGTCGGCTCAAGGCCTCGCGCACCGGCATCTGGCTGACGCCCAGTTCGCGTGCCACGCCGCGCGTCGACAGGCTGCTGCCGGGCATGAACTTGCCGGTCACGAAGCGCTGACGCAGCGCGTCGTAGACGCTGTTGCGCAGCAGCCCAGCTGTTCCCGCCGCCGCCATTGTCAGGCGGCAGCCGGCAGTGCCCTGAGCGCGGGAGTCGCCTCATCCAGCGCGGCCTTGATAGTATCCACCAACCGATCGATCTGCGCGTGCTCGATGATCAACGGCGGACAGAACACGATGGTGTCGCGAATCGCGCGCACCATGAGTCCGCGGCGAATGCAGATGTCGCGCACGACGGGACCGGCGTGGCCTTCCTTGCCGCCGAAGCGCAGGTTGGTTCCGGGCTGGGCGACGATCTCGACGCCGCCGATCAGGCCGAGCGAGCGCGCCTCGCCCACCAATGGGTGGCCGCGCAGCCGTCCCAGCGCCTGGGCCAGATAGGGCCCGGTATCCTCGGCCGTGCGTTCGACCAGCCGTTCGCGGCTGATGATCTCGAGATTCTTCAGGGCCACGGCCGCGCACACCGGGTGTCCGGAATAGGTGTAGCCGTGCACAAACTCGCCGCCCACCTCGCGCAGCGTGGCGATGATCGGGGCTGAAACCCCGGTCGCGGCGATCGGCAGGTACCCTGACGAGAGGCCCTTGGCCATGTTAACGATGTCCGGCTGCACGCCGAAATGCTGGAAACCAAACCAGCGGCCCAGCCGCCCAAAGCCGCAGATCACCTCGTCGCTGATCAGCAGCACACCATACTTGCGGCAGATGGCTGCCACGTGGCTCCAGTACCCGGCAGGCGGGATGATCACGCCGCCGGCACCCTGCACGGGTTCAGCGATGAACGCCGCGACGTTTTCCGGACCGACCGTGAGTATGCGGGCTTCGATGTCGGCGGCGGCGCGCGCCGCAAACTTGACCGGATCCTCGCCGAAGGCTTCGCCGAACAGGTAGGGCTGCATCACATGCTCGATGCCGGGGATGGGCAGATCGCCCTGCACATGCATCGCCTTCATACCGCCGAGGCTGGCGGCGGCCACGGTCGAGCCGTGATAGGCATTGCGGCGGCTGATGAAGATGCGGCGCGCGGGCTGGCCCTTGATGGTCCAGTAGTGGCGCACCAGGCGAAAGGCGGTGTCCGTGGCCTCGGATCCCGAGCCGCTGAAAAACACGTGCGCCAGCGGGGCGCCCAGCCGGCTGGCTATTTCCGCCGCCAGGCGCACGGTCGGCACGCTCGCGGTCTTGAAGAAGGTGTTGTAGTACGGCAGCTCCTGCATCTGCTCATACGCGGCACGCGCCAGCTCTTCGCGGCCGTAGCCCGCATTGACGCACCAGAGACCGGCCATACCGTCCAGGATTTCATTGCCCTCCGCGTCCTGGATCACGCAGCCCTGCGCGCGGGTGATCAAACGGGCGCCGCCCAGTTCAGCCTGCTGGCGATAGTCGCTCTGGCCGGGCAGGTGATGGGCGACATCGAGACGCCGCAGTGCGGCAATGTTCTGGGTGCTCAGTTTCGGTTGGCTCATGGCTATCTCCTCGTTGACAGGGCGCGTCAGGCGGCCAGCAGTTCGTGAACGGCGCGGTGGGCCTGCTCGATGGCGACGTCGGTATACGCGCCGCCGCCGGAATCTGCATTGGCGATGGCGATCTGGCCGCAGCGTGCACGGCCGAGCACGTGTGGTTGGGCGTGCTCCGGCAATTCTGGATCGAACAATGAGTTGAATTCGGGCGCGTAGCCGTGTGGCCAGCGGTTGACCGTGATACCGGTGATATCGGCGGCCGGATCAAAACCGCCGGCGCCGAGCATGCGGCCCAGCTGCTCGCGTATGTTGCGCTCGAAGGTGGCAAACGGCGTCGCCAGCAGTTCGGCGCGCCCGACCCGGTTCTGCTCGTGTTCTGTGAGTCCGGGCTGGCAGGGTATCCGTTCCATCCATAGCAGGGTCGGATCATCCGGCGAGCGGGGGGTCCGGTAGTCGCCGATATCGACAATCGGATTCAGTTGCGCGGTCGAGTGGTAGGCGCCTGGCGCACGGATGTGCCACACGCCTAACTTGACGAACGCCCGCCAGTTCTTGATCGCGACGCTGGTGTAGACCAGCGGCGTCTTGACCAGCGCATGCAGCGCTTGTTTCTGCGGCTCGGGCAGCTCGGGGCACAGATAGGGAATCATCATGTTGTAGCAGGCGAGCACGCAGCGCCGCCCGCGCACGCGCACCGCCCGGCCGTCACGCAGATAAGTGACGGCGACACCCGTGGCGCGCTGCGCGCCACCGATGTTCGCGGCGCGCACCACGATGCTGTTCAGGCGCAACCGCACCGCGCCGTCGGCACGATCGAGCCGGGCATAGTTCACCCGTGCGCCGACCACGTCCTCGACACTGCCACCGGGCACGGCCTGCGGAATCAGACGTCTGACCAGCAAGCGCGCCACGGTTGCGTTGCCATCAGGAAAATGCAAATTGACCGAACCGCCGGTGTCCGCTTGGCCGGCCGGCGTGAACCCCATGCCGGGAATGGACCCGGGTGCGAGCCTGAGGCCCCGGAAACCGGGGTATCCGACTCCCCAGGCATCGAGGGCCGATACTGCGTCGGCGCCTACGCCCCAGTCACCATGCGTGTGCGCCTGGTAGAAGGCGAGCACCCGGGAATCGACACGGACCAGATCCTTGAGATAGCTGCGGTAGCTCAGGCGCTTGAGTCGCTGTTTCTTCTCATCGGAGCTGAGTCCCGGCAGATAGTCGGCGGTTCCGGTCTCGACCCTCAGCAGATCACGCTGCGCAGCCGGCGACAGCGGCGCACCGGCCAGGAATTTCTGCCAGGGCCTGGTGGCATAGCCAACCGCCAGGTGATCGGCGCCGAAGCTCTCGCGATCAAAGAAGAATCCCTGGTCCAGTCCGAGCCCTGAGTAGACCTCCGGGTGCTGGATGGTGCTAGCCAATCGCTGCGCATCGATGCCGAGCGTGCGCAGTACACCCTCGGCAATCGCCGAGTAGGGCCGCGGACTTTCGATCGACATCGTACCGCCGTTCATCAGCCCCAGTTGGCCACCAAGGTCAAATTCGTTGCGCTTGGCGTGACCCCCGAAATCGTCGTGGTTGTCGAGCAGCAGTATCCGCGCGTTTGGATTCTGCTCGCGGTAGAAGTGCGCGGCGCTGAGACCGCTGATGCCGGCGCCCACGACGATCAGATCGTAGTGCTCACCCAGATCGGCAGGCCGCGGCTGCGGTGCACCGTCGCGCAGCGCATGCGCCGCCTCGAAGGAACCAGCATGGCTGCCGCGCAGCCCGGTGCGGCTCGGAGGGTAGTAGCCCGGCAGGTCCTGGGCGCCCGGGGGCAGGGGTGCCGTCTGGGGGGCGCAGCCCGGCAATGCAGCGGCAACCCACACACCGGCTGTGCCCACGGCGACGCCCTGGACAAAATCGCGGCGGCTGATGGCCCGCTCCATACCCAGCTGCCGATCGCCCGACGCGCTGCTGCGATTGCGGCTCATCCTTGAAGCCCCCCCTCATGATTCCGAGTCTGCCCCGACCACCCCGCACCCTAACCAGAGCGCACCCGGGACGTCAAGAATCTGAGATCTCAGATGGCCAATTCTGCCCGTCGCCGCCTCTGTGGTTTGGTGGCAACAGCCACCGCTTGTGGCTGAATCGTCAGTTGCCTTTGCGCTACGATCCGGTTACGGTGCCAATTCGCAGGTATAGCAGCACTGTGATGTCAGGGGGAAAGCGTTGCCAATCCAGAAGGGGAGGTGTCGTGAGAACAAAGCGACTGAATCAAGAGCTTCATGGCCGCCACGACCGTTCCTGCGCCGCCGCCGTAGCACTGCTGGCGCTGGCCGCCGCCTCGACGCCTGGCCTGCTTTCCGCGCAGGAGGCCGCCAGCGCTGATGCCGCCGAAGGGCCGCTGCAGGAAATCGTGGTCACGGCGACCCGCCACGAGGAATCACTCAGCAAGGTGCCAATCAGCGTCACGGCGCTGACCCAGGAAGCGCTCGACATCCGTGGCATCAAGGATTTCCAGGACGTCGCGAAATTCACACCCGGCGTCAACATCGACAACTCGGGCACCAACAACATATCGATTCGCGGCATCGCCTCGAGCGGCGGTGCCGGTACGACCGGCATCTACGTCGACGACACACCGATCCAGATGCGCGCCCTGGCCTTCAACCCGGACGATACGCTGCCCAAGACGTTCGACGTTGATCGCGTCGAGGTATTGCGCGGCCCGCAGGGCACGCTGTTCGGTGCCGGCTCGGAAGGCGGCACGGTCCGCTACCTCACGACGCAACCCAGCCTCACCAAAACGACGACCTACGCGCGCAGCGAACTGTCCTACACGCAGGGCGGGGAGCCCAGCTACGAGGCTGGTGTCGCGGTCGGAGGGCCGCTGATTGACGGCACGCTCGGGGCGCGCGCCAGCGTCTGGTTCCGGCACGATGGCGGCTACATCGACCGGATCAACCCGGTCACGCTGGGACTCGAGGACAAGCATGCGAATTACGATCGCACGGTGCTGGTGCGGCTGGCCGCGGTCTGGGCGCCGACGCAGAACTGGACCGTTACGCCCAGCGTCTACTACCAGGACCGCTATCGCAACGATGCCGAGAACTACTGGCCCATCTACTCCAATCCGGGCAGTGACAAGTTCGTCAGCGGCAACCCGACGCAACGCTTCAGTCCCGACAAGTTCTATCTGCCGTCGCTGAAGGTGGAAGGTGATCTGGGATCAATGCGTCTGATCTCGAATACCTCGTACTACCACCGTCAAAATACGACTGGTTACGATGGCACGCTATACAACCTCGGTTTCTACCAATCCACTTCGTCCAACAATCTGGCCCTGCCGCTCGGTTCGCTGCTGCTCGATGGCACGGGCATTCACCTGCCGACAGCGATTGCCGGCTATCGCTCACCGGCTTCGGTGGACAATGGCCAGCAGAATTTCACGCAGGAAATACGCCTGCAGTCCGCGGACCCGAACGCGCGTGTTACCTGGACCACTGGCATTTTCTACAGTGCCAATCGTCAAAGCTACCTCGAACAGATCTCGGATCCGATGCTGCAGAACTTCATGCAGGCGATGTACCCGATAGCTGGCCGTACACCGCCGGCCAGCGGTGACTATGTCACCGATTTTTTTAGTGTTGGCTTTGACCCCAACTACCCGACCGACTCGTATTTCCTGCACACCAGCGCCAAGGACACGCAGCTGGCCTGGTTTGGGGAGGCCACCTTGTCGGGTTCCGATACCTTCAAGGCGACGATCGGTGCGCGCTACGCGCAGAGCAAGTTCTCCAATGACACGCTGACCGGCGGCCCGCAGCTGTTCCTGGCCAATGAGGCCGTCTCGGTCAGCCATACGGACAATTCCTTCACGCCCAAGCTGAGCCTGGCGTACCAGCACGACCCGAGAAATCTCTATTACGCGACCTATGCCAAGGGATTTCGCCCGGGCGGCGCCAACAATCCGGTACCTCAGGCCGCCTGCGCCGGAGACTTTGCGGCGTTTGGCATCACCGAGTCGCCTCTGACCTTCGATTCGGACACGGTCAACAGTTTCGAGATGGGCTCCAAGAACAATTTCAACAATCGGGTCAAGATCGCCAGCAGCATCTACTACATCAAGTGGAACAATATCCAGCAGACCGTGGTGCCGCCAGTCTGCCAGATCTCCTTTATCGCCAACCTGGGCCAGGCCACCGCCAAGGGCGCCGATATCCAGGCCGACGTGGCCATGGGCGAGCGGGTCACCATGGAGCTGACCGCGGGCTATACCGAGGCACGCTATACCCAGGATTCCAGATTGAGTGCCACCGAAATGAAGGGCGTCGTACAGAGCGGCGATGCCATCGTCGGCCACAGCGGCCAGCCGGGCGCGCCGTTCACGGCCTCCGTGGGTTTCGAGTACCACTTCACGGCCTTCACCCGTGAGGCATTCGTGCGCGCGGACTACGAGTACGAGGGGGAGTCCCGGTGGCCGTCACCCGCGCAGGATCCCAATTCACTGCAAGCTGACGCGGCCAGTTTTGCGCTACCAGCGACCAACTTCATCACCGTGCGCGGCGGCGTCACCGTTGGCCAATGGCAGCTGGCGGCCTTCATCGACAACCTGACCGACTCGCACACGCTGACGAACTACGATTTCTCGATCAACCCGGGTCTCGTCCCCCAGGCGACACGCCTGATGCGCGCCTACACGTTCCGGCCGCGGACCTTCGGTCTGTCGTTTACCTACCGGAAATAGCAGTGCTGTGAGTATGACTTGATTTAACACGAGATAAATGTCTTTAATTATTGATTGTTAAGTCTTTTATAAGCTGGGCGGCCTGGAGTCGACGGCCGGGTCGACGTGGCATGCCGGGGCGCGCGATGCCTTATGATGGCGCTCATGCCGCGGCCCTCCAACCGCTCGATCTCGGTGCCAATCGTTCTCAGCTCGATCGCGGTGCTGCTCACGGTTGCGATGCTGGTCGGCTGGATACTGGTGATCCGCGAGAACCAGTCACTGACCCGGGCCTTCTGGGGCAATCGCTGGCTGCTGGCCGGCGGCATCATCTCGCTGGCCGTGGTCATGTGCGTGGTAGTGATGTTCAGCGTGTCGCTGGTCGGAGAAATCCTCGAGGGCCGACGTCAGCAGACTTTCATCGACTCGGTGACTCACGAGCTCAAGAGCCCGCTGGCCTCGATCAGGCTGTGCCTCGATACGCTGGAACGCAAGGGCCTGTCGGCAGTCCAACACGTCGAATTGCGCCGCATGATGCTGACCGATGTCGAGCGTCTGTCGGTTTTCGTCGATGACATACTGGAGGCCAGCCGCATCGCGCACGGCCAGCGCTCGCAGATCTGGTCGATAGTCGATCTCACGCAGCTGCTGAACGAAGCGATCGCGCGGGTGCGCGCCCGTTACCGACTGGAGCCGGCCGACGTGCATCTTGATGCCGCGCCACACATTGAGATCAGTACCGATCCAACCGCGATGGAAACCATCATCAGGAATATCCTCGACAATGCCGTGAAGTACTCGCCGTCACCGCCCCGGGTGGCAGTCGGCATGCGCCAGCTCGGCGCCGGGCTGCTGGAGATTTCAGTACGCGATCACGGCATCGGTGTGGAGCGCTCGCAGCTCAAGCGCATTTTCAAGCGTTTCCATCGGGTACCCAGCGCCGCTGTGAATGAGCGCAGCGGCACGGGCCTCGGGCTCTATGTCGTCAAGCGGCTGCTGCGCAATCTGGGCGGCACCATTCGCGCCGAATCTGCCGGTCTGGGCCAGGGCACTACCCTGTACATTCGCCTGCCGGTAGGCGTCGCCACGGCCGAGGCCAGCGACGCATGACGGCCAGCGAGACCAATGTTGCAGCCGGCTCGGGTCCTGAAGCCACCGTGCTGGTAGTCGAGGACGAGGCACACCTGGCAGCGGGCCTGAAGCTCAACCTCGAACTGGATGGCTATCGCGTGATCAATGCGCGGACCATCCGCGAAGCGACCGCGCAACTGGTGCAGGCGGCACCGATCGATCTGATCGTACTGGACATCATGCTGCCCGACGGCGACGGCTACGGCTTCTGTCGGCAGCTGCGCGAGGCGGGCCAGTTCGTGCCAGTCATCATGCTGACCGCGCGCGGCACCGCGGAGGAGCGTGTAAAAGGGCTGAACGCCGGCGCCGATGACTACCTGCCCAAGCCCTTTGCATTGCCGGAACTGCTGGCGCGCGTGCGCTCGGCGCTGCGGCGGCGCGACTGGCTGCAGCGCGGTGAGCCGGCCGAGGCGGCGCGCGGCACGCTCAAGTTTGGCGCCGCGCACATCAACTTCGATACCCACGAGGTCACTGCATTCGACAAACCGCTGCGCCTGACGCAGCTCGAGCTGGACCTGCTGTACTACTTTGCGCAGCATCCGCGTCGCGTCTTGACCCGCGAGGCGTTGCTGGAGCGCGTCTGGAAACTGCGCAATGCGCCCAACACCCGCAGCGTCGACAATTTCATCGTCCGCCTGCGCAAGTACTTCGAGGCCCAGCCGGACCGGCCGGTGCATTTTCTCTCGCATCGCGGCGCCGGCTACAAATTCGTCCCCGACGACAGCAGCAATCCGTGACCGGCGTCATACCCTGACACAAGTTTTACATTCGCGTACCGAACCGCGACCCTGACGTACCTGGCAATCACCCAGTATTACTGCCGTGTCATCTGGCGCCTCGGCATGGAGTGATTGGGCATGACCACCGGAAATAACGCTGCGCAACGCACGGTAAAGCGCGACCACCGCATTGACTGGGTGGGCGCCGCACCGTTCATTGCCATCCATCTGCTGGCCTTTGGCGCCATCTGGACCGGCATCACGCCGGCCGCGGCCGTGTGCTGTGTCGCGCTGTACTTGGTCCGGATGTTTGCGGTCACCGGTGGTTATCACCGCTACTTCTCGCACCGCACCTACAAGACCAGCCGCGTGTTCCAGTTGGTGCTGGCGTTCGTGGCCCAGACCAGCGCACAACGCGGCGCCCTGTGGTGGGCCGCTCACCACCGCCACCATCACCTCTATTCGGACCAGCCGCAGGACGTGCACTCACCGGTGCAGGACGGCTTCTGGTATTCGCACGTGCTGTGGCTGTTCGACACTGACGTGCCGGCCACCGACTACCGCAGCATCCCGGACCTGGCGCGCTACCCGGAGCTGCGTTTTCTCAACAAATACTATTTGCTGCCGCCAATACTGCTGGGCGCATTGGTGTTCCTGACGCTGGGCGCGTCGGGACTGTTCTTCGGCTTCTTCGTCAGCACCGTACTGCTGTGGCACGGGACCTTCACGATCAATTCGCTGACCCATGTGTATGGCAAGCGCCGCTACGTGACTTCGGATGACAGCCGCAACAACTGGTTGCTGGCCATCGTTACGCTGGGCGAGGGCTGGCACAACAATCATCATCGCTTCTCCAGCTCGGCGCGCCAGGGCTTCTACTGGTACGAGTACGACATTACCTACTACATACTGAAGGCACTGTCCTGGCTCGGGCTGGTATGGCAACTGCGTCCAGTGCCGGCGGGGATTCTCGAGGAAGGCCGCCGCAGCGAGCGACTGCATGGTGCAGCGGGCGCACCCATTGCCCCGTACCGTGGCGCGGTCGGCGCCGGACCTGGCTGAACCGCGGCGGGTGCAGCGCCGCCTTTGCGCTGGCCACCGCCTACGTCGGCTCGGAGCAGGGCACGGCCGAGTGGATGTCGCAGTTTCTGTATCGCTACCACGGTTACGATCCGTACCTCAGCGGCGCTTCCGCCGTTTCCAACTACTGGGGGGTAGGCGAGTGCGCTGCGAGGCTTAAGTCTTCAGGCTCATGAGTGGCTCGATGAACTTCTCGTAGTGGCGCCAGCGTGCAACCGAGGTCTGATAGATCCTCTGCCGCACCTGCCAGGCGCTCGCCGTCACCACCGGACGCACGGTCTTATGCGGACTCAGGCAGCGCTCGTCCCATTCGAGGCCCAGGAACTCGAGCATCCGGCGCGTCCACACGCCCGGATCTGCCACCAGCTCCGCATACGGCACCTCGAGTATGGACGCCGGCGGCAGCACCGCATGCCAGTGCGCCATAAGGCGCCGGTACTCCCGGTAGTAGTGCGCGAGATCGGACAGGTCCAGTGTAAAGTTATGAACCGGAGGAAACAGCTGGAAATAGCAGGACAGGCAGGTATCCACCGGATCGCGCTGCATGTGGATAATTCGCGCGTGCGGAAATACTGAATGAATCATGCCGAGGTGATCGGCATTGACCGGCGTCTTGTCAACGATGCGCAGTGCATCGCCACCGTGGCGAATAAGCTGCTGCAGATACGAGGCAGCCAGCTCGCGCCTCACACCTTCGCTGCCGGCGCTGGCCGCGTTGCTCCAGAATGCCGATTCACCCATGCCCTTCGCCGCCGGATGCGAGGCGATGATCTGCTCGGCCAGTGAGGTTCCGGAGCGCATCATCCCCACAATGAATACCGGTTTATCAGAGGCACTGGCGCCCGCCGGTTCAGTCGCCAGCGCATCGCGCGTGTACATGCCGATCGTGGCATCGACGCTGCGCGCGCGCGCGTCCCGATCGTAGCGCTCAGCCAGCGTCTTCAATAGCTCGTTGGCGCGATGGTAGCTCTGGAACGCCTGGTCGTACTCACGTACATCGTCGTAATACTTGCCGATCGCGAAACGTATTTCCGCCTCCTCCACGGGCGGGAGCCCGCTCGCGGCGATGTGCTGTGCATCCGCAAGCCACTCGCCATCGGCAACGGTCATGGTGCGGATGCCGGCCAGGGCAGCCAGGGCTCCTCGCATCCGCGGCTTCGCCCTGAGAGCGCTCCGGAACAAATGCTCCGCCCGCTCGAAGCGGCCCTCGAGCCTCGCGATCTGTCCCACGCCAATCAGCGCCTCGGCATGGCCGGGGGTCGCCTTGAGCGCCTTTCTGAAGTGGCTCGTGGCTTCGCCCAGGCGGGCGAGGTGAAGGAGCGTGAAGCCCAGAGCGACCCTAGCGGTGACAAAGTGTGGTTTGATCTGGAGAGCCTGCCGTAAAGAAGCCTCGGCTTCGTCAAACTCTCCCAGCCATTGCAGCACAGTGCCGAGATTGCAATGCGCCTCGGGCGACCCGGGCTTCACTGAGATCGCCTGCCGAAAGCAATCCTTTGCTTCGTAGTAGAGCCCCAGTCTGCAATACGCGGCTGCCAACCTGTTCAGAGCTTCGCCGTGCCCAGGAACATGGCGCAGCACATCCTGATAATGGGAGATCGCCTCCGTATCGGCGCCTCGGGCGACGCACTGGTCGCCGCACTCAAGGAGCTGTGCCGGGGTCGCCGATGGGAGCCCATGCGCTGGTGCGCCAGCCGGATCGTCGGCGCCGTCGGACTCGCTCGTATTCAGCGTGCAGCGCGTCACCAGGCGCAGCGTCAGCTCAGCGGCCAGATCCGCCGAGACACCGCGCTCGAGCAACCGGTATTTGAAAGACGTAGCAAAAACCGCACGCTTGACGAAGTTGAGCTGCTCGGCGCGCACTTCACGATCCAGCCGTCGCCTCAGCTCCTTCGCATCCGGGGCCAAGTGCGGTCCTGATTGCCGGGTAATACGATTGGCCAACGCCGTGCCACCTTTGCTGGCGCGACGGCCCGTCAACCACTCGAACAACACCGAGTGAAAGCCGCCCTCCGCGAGCCTCTGGCTCGACTCCCGACTACGGCGGTCAGGTTTCACCGTGTAATTGGCCGACGGGTCGAGCGCCCGGGGGAGGGCGCCACGCCGACTCAGAGTATTCACGGCGTATCCATGGATATACCCGCCCAATTAAGAGAGACTCATTCACCATGATAGAAAGAAAGCCGGGTACCCGCGAGAGCAGCAAGGCCGAAAAATCAGTGACCGGCGTCACAGTATTGGGACCATTCGGTAGGTCTGCTCGCGCCGTACTCCGGATACGCCAAACCGCCAGACGAGCGAGCATCGGAACCGCAGCCCGCGCCGGACTTCAGCGCCATCCGCCCGCAATACCACAGCGCGGCCAACGCCTGCAACGACCAATGCTCTGCGATTGTAGCCCCGTGCCGAATCGGCATAATGTTGCCATGGTGCGCATTCCATTCAGTTGCAAATAATGGGCCCGCGCGCCGGGCAACAGTCGCGGCGTCAGTGCGGAGGCCAATCGTGCGTGGATTAGTGGTTGGGTGGCTAGTGAGCGCCGGAGCCTGCGTAGCGCCCGCAATTGCGACCGCCGCCGGACTCAATGTCGGCATTCTTGAAGGGTCCGTTTCCGATCCGCCGACCGTGCTGGTAACCAGCGGCGTGCTGGACGCAAACTTCAGTCCTTACACCAGCGCCGATGCCCGACGCCGCAGTGGCAATTACTGGCTCAGGGTTACTCCTGGGGACGCAGCTGCCGGTATCGGCTTGCCAGTGCTGATTGTTCACCGGGCAAGGCAATCGCTGGTCCAGGTGTTTGCGCCTAGCGAAATCACTGCCCTGCGACCGGTGGTACAACTGCCTCGATTTCGCGGCGCGCAGGATGAGGTGTTCGCGCTGTCCGACCGACTCGCGGCGGGGCAACCGCTGTATGCCCATATAGTGTTGCGTGGGATAGGCTCGGAAGAGCTGAGCATCAGCACCGCGACGCTGGATAGTGCCCTGGTCCGCAGCGCCGAGAATGCGCGGATCATTGCCCTGTGTTTCGGTGCGCTGATCGCCATGTCCCTGGCCGCCGTTCTGGTCTGGACGCAGCTCGCCGACAAGGTGTTCATATGGTACGGGCTGCTGTTCTCAACTCAGGCGCTCTACGTGGTCTACCTGTCTGGGCAGGGATTCACCTGGCCCCTGCTCGCATACGCCGCGCCGCTGAATTCATTTGCCTGGAATGTGCCGGCGGCGATGGGCGGCGCCTTCTCCTGCCTGCTCGCCAGAGAGCTGGCCGACCTGCAGCGCTATGTGCCGCGCATTTACCACTCCTTGACCTGGTTTGCCGCCGCCTTCGCCGCGCTCACCGTCGCCAATTTGCTCAAGCTCGTTGGACTTGGCCCCCAGGTCAACCTGGTAGGCAACTTGCTGTTTGTCGCCTGCGCCATAGTCACTCTGGCCGGAGCAGGCCTCGCGTGGCTACGCGGCAGCAGCGCAGCCGGCTGGTTTCTCGTGGCGTGGACCCTGCTCGAGACCCTTACCATTGCGGTTGCGGCACGCCTGCTATTTTCCTCCAACGAAGCCGCTGACCACCTGCTCAATTACTACGGCCTGCCTCTGTCGATGGTCGCGGCCGCCATATTGATTGCCCTGGGAGTGGCTGATCGATTGCGCGCGCAGCGATTGGCGCTGACCGAAGCGGAACGACGTGCCCAGACCGATGCGTTGACCGGTGTATTGAATCGCCGCTCATTGATCGAGCGGCTGCACGCGGCCTGCTTACGCGCCCAGGCTCGCGCTCTGCCAATCTCTTTGTTATTCATCGATCTCGATCATTTCAAGCAGATCAATGACTCCTTCGGCCACCAGGCCGGCGATGCCTGTCTGCGGGCGATTGTCGAACCCATCCACGCGGAATTGCGTCAGTCAGATGTCATCGGTCGCTATGGCGGTGAAGAGTTCGTAGTAATATTGAGCAGCGCCGACTCCGCTGCCGCGCGTCCTATCGCGCAACGCATACTTGATCGCGTAGCCGCTGTCCGGGTCGATGGTTACGGCGCGCCCATCCGCCTCACCTGTAGCATCGGGGTCGCCGCCAGCGATACCCTTGGAGTGTGGGGCGAGCATCTGATCGCGCATGCCGACGCCGCCGTCTATATCGCCAAGCGTTTGGGGCGCAATCAGGTGCAGGTGGCCGCGCGGCTGGCGGCCTGAGACCGTTCACAAATGCCCGGTTGCCGCGGCCTGCAGGTAGGGTTTCCCTACCTTGCCAAGCCGCTGGCGCCTGCCCAAACTGAATCTCATTGGGAAGGGGCGCAACTACGGGTGACGCACGACCGCCGTCGAAGTGCGGTAGGGCCAGGAAGAAATCATGACCCCGCAGATACCAGAGCACCAGGATTGTAATGTCCACCCCGTGAGACGCAGGAACCTACTCGTAGTTGTCTCCCGCCTGGCGCTCGGACTTGCCGCCGCCGGAGCACTGCTTGTGAACGGTGCCGCCATTGCGCAAGCCCAGTCGGCCGGTTTGAAGGCGCTACCACCATTGCCCCCGGGCAGCCCGGCCTACCTGAAAGACACCTGGCGGTCAGCGCTCAGTGCGCCGATGCCGTTCGGCGCCGCGCCGGGTGTGATTCCGCCCACGCTGCCGCAAGCCTTCGCGGATGTCGATCCGCTCGGCACGGTAGGCAGCTATCAGCTCCAGGGTCCCACCCATACCGCCGGCAACGCGTTCTTCCAGCCGCTGGGAACGAACGGGCGCAGCTGCGGCTCGTGCCACGTGCCTTCCCAGGGTATGGGTGTCAGCGTGGATGGCTTGCGGGACCGCTTCGACGCCTTTGGTCCGAAGGACCCGGTATTCGCGCCCGTCGATGGGGCGAACTGCCCGAGCGCGGTGACGCGCTCGCTGACCTCGGCCGCGCCTCTCGGCAATCTGCTCGGCGAAGGTAACGACGATGAGCAAGACCCGCGCCCGTATTCGCTGCTGCTGAGCCGCGGCGTATTCCGCATCTTCCTGCCGCTGCCGGCTAACGCCGAATTCACCGTCAAGGTCGTGCGCGACACGGCCGGCTGCAATGTCAATCCGCAGTACAACCACACCGTAGACGAGAAGGGTCATGCGACGCGGATCATTTCCATCTATCGCCGCCCTAAGGTTTCGACCAACCTGCGATTCATGACAACGACGCTCGCGAACACCAATCCCGCTAATTTTGCTTTCGATCCCTACACTGGCTTACCGCTGCCGATCGACGCCAACGGCGTCGTCGAGAGCGGGAACATCATGTGGGACGGACGCGAGCCGACGCTCGAATCGCAGGCGATCAATGCCACACTCGCCCACGCCCAGGCTCTCGCGGCGCCGACCAAGGCGCAGGTCAAGCAGATCGTCGATTTCGAAACGCAGTTCTTTAGCGCGCAGGCCACTCTGAACCGCGCCGGATCGCTGACCGATCTCGGAGCGCAGGGCGGTCCGGCATTTCTGTCGGCCACACCGGCGGCGTTGCCGACGGACGCCGCAACCAATCCGGCCTACGACCCGATGACGCTGTTCGACGCCTGGAGCACGGACACCGGCACCTCGCAGACCGACAAGATGCGTCAGTCGATCTTTAGAGGCGAGCAGATCTTTCTCGTGCGCCCGTTCACGATCTCGAACGTCTCCGGCTTCAATGACGTTCCACCAGTCAACAACAGCTTCCCCGGCGGCTGCGCGTTCTGCCACTCGCAGGCCGGCGCCGGAACCGATCTATTCCCGCGCTCACAACAGGACATTGGGACGACTGGAACAAGCAGGGCCTTCGGCGGCAACCCTCCGGCGAACGACCTGCCGGTCTTCGAGCTGACCTGCAAGGCGGGAACGAGCACGCCGTACCTCGGCAGTGTGGTCCGGACAAACGACCCAGGCCTCGCGCTCATCACCGGCAAATGCGCCGACATAGGTAAGGTAACAGTCTCAACGCTGCGCGGCCTTGCCTCGCGCGCTCCGTATTTCCACGACGGCTCAGCGGCGACGCTGATGGACGTAGTCAACTTCTACGACCGCCGCTTTTCGATCGGACTGTCGGCGCAGGAAAAGATCGACCTTGTCAATTTCCTGAACGCCCTCTGAGCTGCCAGATCGCGTCCGTTTGGAGCTTTCGCCCAATCCTTCATTGCTCGGCGGCAACCATTGCTGCACGGCGCTCATTACGCAGCGTTCACCGCCTCAACAGTAATCGGCAGCGTGCGTACGCGCTTGCCGGTGGCCGCAAATACCGCGTTGGCAATCGCAGGACCTATCAGCGCAGTAGCCGGCTCACCGATACCTCCGGGCTTCTCTGTGCTCGATACCAGCACAATGTCGATCTGCGGCGCCTGGTTCATGCGCGCCACCTGAAAATTATGGAAGTTGGTTTGTTCGACCCGACCATTCTTGAGCGTTACCTGATGCAGCAAAGCAGCCGACATGCCAAAAATCACACTCGATTGTATTTGCGCGAGTACCGTGTCGGGATTGACCATCCGGCCCAGATCGGCGACGACAACCACGCGCTGCACCTTCACCACACCCTTGTCTACTGACAGTTGCGCAACCTGTGCCATAGAGGTGTCATAGCCCTCCATCAACGCGATACCGCGCGCGCTGCCCGCCGGCAACGCTTCGCCCCAGTTTGCCGTTTCTGCAGCAAGCTTCAGTACATGGCTCATGCGCGGCTTATTTGTCAGCAGGCTCAAACGGTACTGCAGCGGATCCTTGCCTGCTGCCGCTGCGAGCTCATCCACAAAGCACTCGTTGGCGAAGGCATTCATGTTGTGGCTCACCGCGCGCCAATATCCCACCCGCAAGCCACTGTCATGAATGATCAGATCATGCCTGGTGTTTGGAATGTCATAAGGGGCCACAGCAGCCTCTGCCATAAAGGGGTCGAGCGTGTCCTTGGGCAAGCCGAAGGCGCGTTGGGTCACCGATTGCGAAATTACTTTATATGCCAGCGCGACGGGCTGACCACTCGCATCCAAGCCCGCCCGCAACTGGTTGAGCGCCATCGGGCGATAAAAATCGTGGGTCATGTCATCTTCACGCGTCCACAGTACCTTGACTGGCCGGCCCACAGCTTTGGAGACCAAGGCAGCCTGAACGATAAAATCGAGCTCCAGTCGCCGGCCAAACCCGCCACCAATAAAGGTAGTCTGCAGTGTGATGTCGTCAGGTTTGATTCCGAGCGCCGCGGCGACCGCGCCTTGCGCACCTTGCTGGAATTGCGTCGGTCCGACCAGCAGGCACTTGCCGTCCTTGAAGCTGGCGGTGAAATTCTGCGGCTCGAGCGGCGCATGTGCCTGGAGTGGCAAGCTGTACTCGGCCGACAGCTGTCGGGCTGCACCCTGCATGGCTTCGGCAACGTCGCCGACCGGGCTGCGCACCGCCAGCAATTTGCCGCTGTCCGCGGCATTACGTATGCCGTGCATCATGTCGGTGGAGTTCAAGCCTGCGCCCGGGCCTTCATCCCAGACCACTTGCAGGCTCTCGCGGGCTCTTTTCGCGTGCCAATAGGTGTCTGCCACCACGGCAACACCATCGCCGATGCCTACCACGTCGATGACGCCCCGCATCTTCCCGGCTGTCTCGCCGTTAAAACTGACGACCCTACCGCCAATGACCGGGCATTGCTCAATGGATGCATACACCATGCCCGGCAGTTTGACGTCAATGCCGAACACGGCGCTACCATTCACCTTAGAGGGCGTATCCAGGCGTTTGGTGGGTTTACCGACAATTCGAAACTCGCTCGGGTCTTTCAGGGACACTTTCTCGGGCACTGCGAGTATCGCCGCTGCCGCTGCCAGTGAGCCGTAAGTGGCTCGCTTGCCGCCACCGCTCACGTTGCCTCGCGCAGCCTTCAAGGAAGCGCGATCGACGTTCCAGCGACTGGCCGCGGCGCTGATGAGCATCTCGCGCGCCTGTGCCCCTGCTATACGCAGCTTCTCCCAGCCTTCGCGCACGGAAGTGGACCCGCCGGTCAATTGAGCCCCAATCAAGGCGTTGACATAGGCTGCTGCGGGTGGCGCAAAAACAACCTTTACCTGATTCAGTTCGACGTTCAGTTCTTCGGCGACCAGCATGGGCAGGGAGGTGTAGACGCCCTGACCCATCTCGGATCGGGCCACCAACAGCGTGATGACATTATCGTCAGAGATGTGAACCCAGGCATTGAGCGCAAATTCGGCGCCAGCGGGCTTGAGCTCCCGCGCCAGGCCGGGCAGCGTCACGCCCAGCAGCAGGCCGCCGCCGAGACTCGCCGAGGTCTTCAGGAACTCGCGCCGCGTGGGGCTGCTCGGCCTCACCTTAATTGGTCTAATCTGCGTCATGGCGATTCCCTCAAGCCGTGCGCATTGCTGCGGCGGCGTCCTTGATAGCAGCCTTAATACGAGCATAAGTGCCGCAGCGGCAGATATTGCCACTCATGGCTGCATCGATATCGGCGTCCGTGGGGCTCTTGTTTGTGGCGAGCAACGCTGCCGCACTCATGAGCTGTCCGGACTGACAGTAGCCGCACTGCGGCACGTCATGCTCGATCCACGCTTTTTGCAGCGGATGAGAATTGTCCTTCGATAGCGATTCGATGGTCCGGATCCTTTTGTCGGCTATCGCCGACAGCGGCAGTTGGCAGGAACGAACAGCTTGGCCTTCGAGATGTACGGTACAGGCCCCGCACAAACCAGCGCCACATCCGAATTTCGTGCCGGTGAACCCGAGCTCGTCGCGGATCACCCAAAGCAGGGGCGTATCGTCCTCGGCGTGGCTCGTGGCCGGTTTCCCGTTCAACGTAAATTTGATCGTCATCGGCGTCCCCTCTGCCCCGAGCCTGTAGGCCGGACTCTACGACTTTGTCAATCCAGCGGCTAGGCCCAAGTCCTGGACCGGCGCGCGCTCCACCCGGTGAGTTCGCGGCTCCTGCGATGCGTCGCTATGGACTGGTACTATTGTGCCATGACTGCCACTCCGCTGGGCGACTCGCGACGTCGATCGCCTGGCTCATCGGCACCTGGAAACATTACAGTGCGATGGACGAAGCGTGGACGCGCTGATAAATGAACTGATGCCGTTGTTTGAGCGCGAGCGGGCAACCCGGCGACCCATGGCGCTGGCCGTGGTGTTACAAACGGCAGGCTCCACCTATAGCAAGCGCGGAGCGCCACTGCTCATCACTCGCGAGGGAGACTACTCCGGTTTGCTTTCCGGCGGTTGCTTGGAGGGCGATCTTTGCACGCACGCCCGAGAAGTCATCGATAGCGGCACGGCGCGCCAGGTCAGCTACGACTCGCGCGGGCCCGATGACCTGCTATTCGGGTTGGGGGCGGGCTGCGAAGGTGCTATGTCGATCTTCCTAATGCGCGTTGGACCAGAACAGGGCTGGCAACCGCTCGCACACTTTCAGCAGGCCTTGGCGGCACATCAGACCACCGCCGTCGGCCTGGTCATTGAATCAGTGGCCGCCACGCCGCGCCCCGGCGAGGTCTTGCTGCCGGGCACGGCAACGGAATTCGATACCTTGCTGGCCGACGTGGCTCATTCCGGTCAACCGGAATGGCTACCATCGGCATCGCCGCTGCGTGTCTTTGCCATGCCGCTGATTCTGCCGACGCGCCTGCTGTTGCTTGGCGCGGGACCGGATGCCAGACCCTTGGCAGGACTTGCTACGCTACTGGGCTGGAGCGTGTCGCTCTACGATCACCGCCCGGCTTTCACCGAGGCAAAAAGCTTCCCTGCGGCTGTTAGTGTGATGCTCGGCCGGCCCGAAGCGCTGCCTGAAAATGTTGATCTCGGTTCTTACGACGCAGTGGTGATCATGAGCCACCATCTGGAATCTGACGCGGCGTATCTGCGGGCGCTGGCCACCAGCAACGCGCCCTATGTCGGGCTGCTCGGACCAGCGCCACGCCGGGAGCGATTGCGCGAGAGTTTGGGCGCCGAGTTCGCAGCACTCGGCGACCGACTCCGCTCGCCAGTCGGGCTAGCGCTCGGGGGACGGGCGAGCACTTCGATTGCGCTCGCGGTCGCGGCAGAGATCCACGCCTGCTTGCACGGCTGCAGCGGTGGACCCTTTGGTGAGCGGACCGGCGCGCGCGCTGCACCGTCGCCACGGCCGGGAGTGGCGTGACGGCTTCGTCAGACTTACACGTGATCGTGCTCGCGGCGGGCGCCAGCACGCGTTTCGGGGCACCCAAGCAACTCGCCAGGATTCAGGGCGTGCCAATGCTGCAGTTGGCGCTGAGTCACGCCCAGTCCCTGGCTGGTCACGCTGTGAGCGTGGTGATTGGCGCGAATGCCGCGCAGATCGCACCGGCGTTGGCGCACTCATCGGTCACGGTAGTCATCAATCGCGGCTGGGCGGAAGGCTTGGCAGCCTCGATCCGAGCCGGTATCGAACGCTTGCCCGGCCAGTGCGCCGGCGCATTGCTATTGCTCGCTGATCAGTGCGCGGTAACAAGCGCCGATCTTCAACGGCTCGCCGACGTCTGGCACCGCGATCGCCTGGCGATTGTGGCGGCGCAGTACGGCGACGGCTGGGGCGTGCCGGCAATCTTTCCGCGCCGCAGCTTTCCGGCGCTACTGGCATTGCGCGGCGAGCTCGGAGCGCGCGCCCTGCTGCACCACCCAATCGGCCGGCGAGTCGGCGTACCCATGCCCAACGCCGCGATCGACATCGATACCGTGCAAGATCTGCAGGCGCAGGCGCGTATGCCATTGTGATTGGGACTGGCTTGAGTTGCAGGATTCGTCCGACAGCTGCGCAAACGGGTGAGCGTCGGATGAATCCCCAACCAGGGAGGAAACCACTCCATCCGTATCGAACATTCAGCTTCGATTCCAACCCCGTAGCGAGTCCAATGGGGTCCTGATTGGCAAACTCCCCGTGCATGGTGCCAGGAGCCGGGGTCACAGCTTTGCAGATTCCGGCGTGCGCAGCGTCGACGCGATCGTGCCGACCGCTCACCTGTGCTGGCGACGCCACCCCGGACGGCTGCCAGCGCAGTCCGCGACACGCCGCCCTGTATCAGGAAAGCACCAGTCCATATACAGTGCTGTCCCCTGTATGACACGTGTTGCTCCGCAATCGCGCCGGCGGCCCTGCGCGAGCAGATACAGGCTCGTGGCATGGCAATTGCTTGCCTATACGGCAGGACTTGCCGCTCGTACAGTGGGATCCATTAGGGGCTGCGGTGGCTATTCGGTTCTGGAGGATGCACATGACCTGGGAAACACCAACGTTTGTTGAAGTAAAGATGGATGCCGAAATCAATTCCTATCAGGACGATTTCGGCGGCGAACGGGACACGGCGCCCCTGTTCTGAATAATTCATGCGCCGGCCGGGGGGGCGATGGGCCACCGGCCGGCGCGCGAGCTTAGGGCCTGGCAAACCTACATCATGCATGTTCGGGTGCTGGGCGCTGCGGCAGGCGGTGGCTTTCCGCAGTGGAACTGTGGTTGTCCCAACTGCAGGGGGGTTCGTGCCGGCGCGGCAGGGCTGCAGGCGCGTACACAGGAATGCGTTGCCGTCAGCGCCGACAGCGACCACTGGTTCCTCCTCAATGCTTCCCCGGAAATTCGTTCACAGATCGAAAGCTTCCCGCGGTTGCACCCGCGCCAGGCGCGGCATTCGCCGATCCGCGCGGTAATACTGACTAATGGTGACATGGACCATGTGCTCGGCCTGCTTTCCCTCCGGGAGTCCTATCCTGTCGTCATCTATGCTACCGACTGCGTACGCCGTGGTTTCGTGTCGGACAACGTGCTGTATCGAACGCTGGAGCGGTTCCCCGGCCAAGTCAGCTGGAGGCGCCTGATACCCGGCCAGGAGTTGGACTTGATGGGCGTTGAGTGCGAACCCAGCGGACTGGCAATCACTTCGGTGCCGGTGCCGGGCAAGCCGCCCGTGCATCTGATGGGAACCGGCGCAGCCGACCCTGAAGAGAGCATCGGCCTGGTGATTCGCGACCGGCGCACTGGCGGGTCGTTGGCCTATTTCGCCGCGGCCGGCGATATTACCGAGGCCATACGCCACGCCTGCTGGTCGGCCAACGCCGTGTTCTTCGACGGCACCTTCTGGTCCGGCGATGAACTCATCCGCTTAGGGCTGGGCACGCAGCGCGCCGCCGACATGGCGCATCTGCCGGTCGGCGAGTCGGGCGGCAGCCTCGAACGGTTGCGCGACCTCAGCGCCGCACGGCGCGTCTACATACACATCAACAACACCAATCCGATGTTGCGGGCCGATTCCCCCGAACGGGCCGCAGTCGAGGCGCGGGGTTGGGAAGTTGCCTACGACGGCATGGAGTTCACGCTGTGAACGGGTCCGCAGCAGATTATCTGCCGCGCGCGGAATTTGTCGAGCGGCTGCGCAGCGAGGGGCGGCAGCGCTATCACGATGCTCATCGCTATCATCAGCTCATGCATGAGGGCAAGCTGACGCGCGAGCAGCTGCAGCAATGGGTGCTCAACCGCTATTACTACCAGACGCGCATCCCGATCAAGGACGCGCTCATCCTGTCCAAATCGGAGGATCCGGCCTTTCGCCGCCTGTGGATCCATCGCCTGCGCGATCATGATGGCGACACTGAAGGCGAGGGTGGCCTGAGTTTGTGGCTGCGTCTGGCCGAAGGCGTGGGTCTTGATCGCCAGGAAGTGGCAGGATGCGGCGCCGTATTGCCGGGAGTCCGCTTCGCGTGTGACGCGTACGTCGAGTTCGTGCGCCACTCGAGCCTGCTTGAAGCGGTGGCCTCGTCGCTGACTGAATTCTTCGCGCCGGATATCATGTCCAAGCGCATCCTGGCCTGGGAGCGGCACTACCCCTGGGTCAGTGCCGATATGCTCGGCTATTTTCGCGCGCGCGTGACCCGGGCGCGCCTGGACGCGGAGGAAGCCGTGGACTTCGTAGTTCGGCATGCCTCCAGCCCGGCGTTGCAGGAACTGTGCGTGGCGGCGTTGATCCGCAAAACCGAAATACTCTGGCATCTGCTCGATTGCGCGTACGCGGCTTACGTGGAACCGGCCTGGGGCCCGGCAGGCGCGCGTGCTTGAGCCGCTCACCCCGGAAAGCCGGCCGTGCCTGGCCGCCAAGGTGCGTCTGCGTCTGGATCGCAAGACCGGACAGCACATGCTGCTGTATCCGGAGCGTGGGCTGGTGCTCAACGCCACCGCCACGGCGGTGGTGACGTTGTGCACGGGCGAGCGAACGATCGCGGCGATCATCGGCCAGCTGGCGGCCCAGTACACGCAGGAGCAGACTGCGCTCGGCAAAGAGGTGCTGCAATTGCTCAATTCACTACAGGAGCGCGGGCTCATACGCGTCGCCGCATGAATGCGCCTTATCGACCTTACACCCTGGTCGCGGAATTGACCTACCGCTGTCCACTGCGCTGTCCCTATTGCTCGAATCCACTCGACTGGGCGCGGCGCCGCAATGAGCTCGATACCGAAACCTGGGTGCGCGTGCTGCACGAAGCTGAGGAACTGGGCGTGGTGCAGCTCAACCTCACGGGCGGCGAGCCGCTGCTGCGCAACGATCTGGAAACCCTGATCGGCGCCGCGAAACAGCTCGAACTGTACACCAACCTGATCACCAGCGGCCTGCCCCTGACCCGCGAGCGATTGCAGCGCATCCGCGATGCCGGCGTCGACAATATTCAGGTGTCGATCCAGGACGTGACCGCCGCCGCCTCGGATCGTATCGCCGGCGTCGCCTCTTTTGAGAAGAAACTCGAGGTCTGTGCCTGGGTGAAGCAGCTGGGCCTGCCGCTGACGCTCAACGTGGTGCTGCACCGGGACAATCTCGCCAGCGTCGCGGCGATCATCGAACTGGCGGAGCGCCTGGGCGCGGATCGGCTCGAGCTGGCGAACACGCAGTACCTGGGCTGGGCCCTGGTCAATCGCTCCGCGCTGCTGCCGCAGCGCGAACAGCTGGCGGCCGCGCGCGCACTGGCTGCGGCTGCGCGCCAGCGGCTGCTGGGCTGCATGGAAGTGCTGTACGTCACGCCCGATTATTACGCCGACCAACCGAAGACTTGCATGGATGGGTGGGGGCAACGATTCATCGTCATCAGCCCCGAGGGCCTGATGCTGCCGTGTCACGCCGCGCATACCATACCCGGATTGTCGTTTCAGAACGTGCGCGATCAGCCGCTGTCGGCAATCTGGTCGGACTCCAGTGGCTTTAACGCCTTCCGCGGTGAAGGCTGGATGCGCGAACCCTGCCGCAGCTGCGAGCGGCGCAGCGTCGATTTTGGCGGCTGTCGCTGCCAGGCTTACCACCTCACGGGCGATGCGGCCGCGACCGATCCGATATGCACGCTAGCACCGACGCATGAGTTGATACTTGCGGCGCGCGCCGCTGCCGTGAATAAAGTGGCACCACTGCGCTACCGTTCGGCGGCCCGCGTGGCCGCCCCGGAATGAAACGCCGGCTTATGGATGCCAGTCTGTGGGTGCTAGTAGGCCTTACCGGCGCGGTCCTGGTCTACGCCTTCCTGCGCAATCCGTTTTTGCCAATGCAGGGCCTCATGGCCAGCGTTCGACTGTTAAATGGTGTTTGGATCGAGCTGGCACTTGGATTCCTGCTGGCAGGGCTGATTGATGTCCTGGTGCCCGCCGGCACGATTGCCACCTATCTAGGTTCACAACGAGCGGGGCACGGCATCCTGATCGGCTGGGTGGCCGGCCTCGCCATGCCCGGCGGCCCCTACTTGTTCTTTCCGGTCGCCGCGAAATTGCTGGCCAGCGGCACTTCGCCGGCCGCCCTCATTACCTTTCTCACCGCCAAGACACTGTTGAGTCCGGTGCGCATGCTGACCTACGAGGCCCCGCTGCTGGGATGGCCGTTGACGCTGGCGCGGTTCATACCTGGGGTTCTCCTACCGCCGCTGATGGGCTGGGCAGGACAGTGGATCTATCTCCTGATCAGGGCAAAAAAATAGTGGAAAAGCGCAGTGAACAGGCGTGTTTTGGTGGCCGGATGGGTTTCTATACCCACCGCTCGGACGCTACCGGCTGCAATATGCGCTTCGGCGTCTATCTGCCGCCGCAGGCGGAGCGCGCCGCGGTACCGGCCCTGTACTACCTCGCAGGGCTTACCTGCAACGAAGAAACCTTCATGACCAAGGCAGGCGCTCAACGCCTCGCCGCCATGCACGGTCTGGCGCTGGTGAGCTGCGACACGAGTCCGCGCGGCCTCAACCTCCCAGGCGATGGGGAGTCGTGGGACTTCGGCGTGGCCGCGGGTTTCTACCTGGAGGCCACCGAGGCCCCCTGGTCCGCCAACTATCACATGGGTCGTTACCTCGACGAGGAACTGCCAGCGCTGGTGGAACAGCATTTTCCGGTGAGCGGCGAGCGACGCGGCATATTCGGCCACTCCATGGGCGGTCACGGCGCGCTGGTCACGGCACTGCGCAATCGTGGGCGTTGGCACTCGGTGTCCGCTTTCGCTCCGATTTGCAATCCGGTCGCGGTGCCTTGGGGCCGCAAGGCTTTTGCGAATTACCTGGGCGCCGATACTCAGCGCTGGCAGGAATGGGATGCGAGCGTGCTGATGCGCCACCAGCCCTATCCGGGTCCGATCCTTGTCGACCAGGGCCAGGCGGACCAGTTCCTGGTCGAGCAGCTCAAGCCGGAGGCACTCGAAGCGGCTGCCGCGGCCTCCGGGCAGCAACTGACGGTACGCCGGCACGTAGGTTACGATCATTCCTATTGGTTCATTCAGAGCTTCGTGGCCGATCACCTCGTCCACCATGCCGGGCAGTTGCTGTAAAGACTCTGGGACAGTTTCGGCACTTGGCTGTAGCGCAGACGACCCAGCGTCAGCGGTTCGCTGTGCCTCGGAGCGAGCGGGGTTTCATAACTCGCTGAAAGATATGATGAAACATACGCGGATTTTGGTTGCGGATTGCTGGCATGGCGTCTGCAACCAATGTTGCCTGGTAGACCCCGCCGGCACAACCGTTGGGGGGCGGGGTGATACAAAAATGGGACGCGAGGAGAAAGCTCATATGGATTCCAAACTGAACAGCAAGTTGCGGACATTCTGTGCCGCCTTTGCACTGACGGTGATTTCGGGCGCGGTGATCGCCGATGAAGTCGCCGATCGTGCCAAGGACCCAAATCTTTGGGCGGCGCCAGGTGGCGATCAGGGCCTAACGCGGCATAGCCGCCTCAAGGACATCAACGCGACAAACGTTGGTAAATTGCAGATGGTGTGGTCGCAATCGAGCGGCACACTGCGCGGCCACGAAGGTCAACCGCTGGTTGTCACCGTCGATGGCACGCCGATGATGTACATGGAAAGCGGCTGGCCGAATATTGTCCAGGCACTCGACCTGAGCAATCCCGATCACCCGAAGGCCATGTGGAATTACAAGAAGACGACCGATCGTGACGAATCGGCCGTGGCGCGAGCCTGCTGCGATACCGTCAACCGCGGCATGTCCTATGCCGATGGCAAGCTGGTGTTTGGCACCCTAGATGGCTTCGTCATTGCACTCAATGCCAAGACCGGCAAAGAGATCTGGGTGGTCAAGCAGGCTTACCCAGACAAGGGCGAAACCATTACGCCGGTACCATTGATTGCCGAGGGCAAGGTCATCATCGGCTTCGGTGGCGACGAGTTCGCTGCGCGCGGTCGCCTGACGGCCTATAACCTGGCCAATGGCAAGAAAGTGTGGGAGTGCCACAGCACCGGCACCGACAAGGACGTCTGCCTGACGGCCAATACCAACAAGGCGCATCCTGAGTACGGCACTGCCGGCCACGACCTGGGTGTCAGCACCTATCCCGGTGATGAGTGGAAACGTGGCGGCGGAGCGCTGTGGGGCTTCTACAGCTACGACCCGGAACTCAAGCTGGTGTACGCATCGACTGGAAACCCTGGCCTGTGGAGCCCTTCCTATCGCTGCTCTGAAAAGACGCATGAGGCTTGCAACACCGGTAAGCAGGACAACAAGTGGTCGATGACCATTTTTGCCCGCAACGTTGAGACCGGCGAGGCGGTCTGGGCCTATCAGATGACGCCATTCGACCAGTGGGACTATGACGGCATCAACGAGAACATGCTCGAAGACCTGACTGTCGACGGCAAGATGCGCAAAGTCCTGATCCACTTCGATCGCAACGGCTTCGCCTATGTGCTCGATCGTGCAGATGGCACGCTGCTTCGCGCCAACAAGTACGTGACGACCAACTGGGCAGAGAAGGTCGATATGAAGACCGGACGCCCGATCAAGGTGAAGGAGCATTCGCCCTTCGGCCCGAACGGCAATGTGCAGGCCTGCCCCTCAGCCATGGGTGGCAAGGATCAGCAGCCGTGCGCGATTGATCCAAGCGAGCCTGGCATGGCCTATTGCCCGACCAACAACTGGTGCATGGAAGACGAGCCGCAACAGCGCTCGCACACCCAGCAGGGCACTGTGTACGTGTTCGCCAACGTGTTCATGTACCCGGAAAAACCCGGCACCACGGGCAAGTTCAAGAAGTTCAATGTTCTGACCGGCGAAACGGTGTGGGAAATTCCTGATCCGTACCCGAATTGGGGCGGCGCGCTGGTGACTGACGGTGGCTTGGCCTTCTACGGCGACCTGCAGGGCGACTTTCGCGCTGTCGATCGCAAAACAGGCAAGGTATTGTGGGAGCGCCGCTTGGGCTCCGGCATTATTGGCAATCCGATCACCTATAAAGTGGCTGGCAAGCAATATGTCTCGATCTGGAGCGGTATTGGTGGCTGGATCGGACTGCCGGTGACGGCGGGTCTCGATCTGAGCGACAAGTTCGGCGCCATTGGCGCGACCGCGATGACCAAGGCAGCCAATCTCGACAAGATTCCAATGGGCGGTACGCTTTACACCTTCCGTGTAATGTAAATCGCCTGCTTGTCGCATGTGAGCTGACATCAGCGCCCGGTGCCTGTCGAGGCACCGGGCGCTTGATGGTGTCGAGCGGGTTGGGGCAAGACCCCGGTTTCAGGGTATCCTAAGTTCTGCATATGCCGCGGCAGCGTACGGGTGTGCGAAACTGCCAGGCGTGTCCAGCGGTCGAACCTGCTGAGGCGCAATCTGCCAAATAAATCGATTGCACGGGGATGGGCAACTCATGGTCAGCTCGCTACGTTTGAGTATTGCAGCCTTGCTGGTGACGCTAAGCAGCGCCGCCGTCGCCGGTAACCTGAGTGTCCTCAGGGTATGTGCCGATCCCGGCAACATGCCGTTCTCAAACCAGCGTGGCGAGGGTTTCGAAAATCGCATCGCGCACGTCATTGCCGATGCGCTCGGCGCCAGCGTGCAGTATTACTTCCGGCCGGGCATCGAGCGCGGCATGACGCGCACGACGCTGGGCGCCGAACAGTGCGATGTCATGCTCGATCTGACCCCCGACGCCGAGGGCGTGATGGAGACCAGCGCATTGTATCGCAGCACCTTCGTGCTCGTGAGCCGCAAGGAGCGCGGATTGGATTTCAAGAGCCTGGACGACGATCGGCTCAAGACGCTCAAGGTTGGCGTCTACCAGACCTCGGCGATTCGCGATGCGCTGGCCGAGCATGGAGTGCAGAACAACACCGTCGTGCACTACCTCAGTCACGATGCCGATCTGGTGGCAGCCGACGAGCCCGTCAGCCAGGTACAGCAGGTCGTCGATGGGCGGCTCGATGTGGCCGCCATCTGGGGGCCTTTTGCGGGCTACTTCCTGACGATGAAACACGCGCCCCTGATCCTGGAGCCGGCCAATGTGCTGGAGGAGAGCGTACCACTCGAGTTCGACATGGCGCTGGCGGTGCGTGCCCAGAACCGCACACTGCGCGATCAGATCGATCAGGTGCTGCACCAACAGGTGGACAAGATTCACGCGATCCTGGTGGAGTTTGGCGTGCCCCTGGTGAGCTGCGATAACTGCCTGATCCACGGCGATCTGCCCTCGCATGGGCCGTACGCCGAGAGGAAGCCGAAAGGCGCGCTCGGCCCCGCCTCGCCACCGGTCACCATCGCGATGCTCGAACAGTGGTTGAAGGAGGGCGCCCGGGTGAGCAACGAGCTCAGCAATGCCGTGATCGCCGATGATCTGGCGCGGGTGAGCTACCTGATCGAGAAACGGCACGCCGATGTCAATGTGCGCGACCTGCAAGGCTACCCGCCACTGCTCAACAGTATTCGCCGCATGTCACTGGAGATGGCCGACTACCTTATTGCGCACCAGGCCGACGTCAATCGCACCGACAGCGATGGCTGGACCCCGCTGATGACCGCGGCTTGGGTGAACGACGGTGAATTGATCCAGTTGCTGGCCGCCCACCAGGCGGTGCTTACGGCGCAGAACCGGCAAGGCATGACTGCGCTCGGTATTGCGGCTCAATACGGCAAGGATGTCGCTGTGGTGGCCTTGCTGGCCGCGGGCAGCCATGTCGACCAGCGGATGGGCAGCGATTACACGCCACTGATGCTGGCCGTGGTAGGGCAATCCAGTCGTTCAGCCAAGGCGCTGATCGATCATGGCGCCAACGTCAATGCCAGGAACAGTGGCGGTGTCACGGCATTGATGATCGCCGCGGCGTCGAATCAGGAGGATCTTGCGGCGCTGCTGATCCGGTCGGGCGCCGATGCCTCGGCCACGAACGACAACGGACAGACGGCGCTGGGCATCGCGCAGGACAAGGACAACCAGGCGGTCATTAAGCTGTTGGCGAAGCCGGCGCCGAGCGCAACCTGACAGGTAGCTCGGTCGAGCTGATATTTAGGAGTAGTGACGTGCGAGCAAGGGGACTGATTTACGGGCTGATCGTCGCTGCGGTTGCGGTCGTGGCCTGGGCGCAGGAAGCGCCGGCGCCGGCTGATGCAAGTGCCACGAGCACCACCGAAGCGGAGGCGCCGGCGCCACCACCGAGCCTGCCGCCCGGGATGCTCTCACCAATCGATCGCGTCAACGCGAGCCCGCAGGGCACGCTGAAGAACACCCACTCGTACGATGACGCGGCTACCGCGGCTGAGGGCGAGAAGATCTACTTCAAGTACGGTTGCAATGGCTGCCACGGCGGCAATGGCGGTGGCGGTATCTGCCCGCCGCTGATCAATGACACCTGGGTGTACAACGGCGATGACGACACCTTGTTTCGCCTGGTGACGCTCGGCAGCATCGAGCTGCAGGCCAAGGGCTACACGCGCCACGGGCACGAAAATGTCGTGGCGCCGATGCCGCCGTTCGGAGGCATCATCTTCAGCGACGATGAACTGTGGAAGGTGCTGGCGTTCGTGCGCGCGCACTACAACGGCAGTCCGGCCAGGAAATTCGGCACCTCGGAAGCGGAGAAAGCCGCCGCTCTGGCCGCCGAGGAAGCCGCCACCGGCGACGCGCCCGCAGTCGAGCCGCCCGCGACGGATGCGCCAGCGACGCCCGCCGCGCCCAGCAAAGC
>Ga0075018_10000010_pt1 | contig 38328 bp, 36 predicted proteins | sample ColStrG_CSR_2014_FD_71471 | JGI IMG/M metagenome (GOLD analysis project Ga0075018, IMG submission 71471) | Freshwater sediment microbial communities in response to fracking from Pennsylvania, USA - Cold Stream Run_MetaG_CSR_2014 | ecosystem: Environmental > Aquatic > Freshwater > Creek >... | reverse complement strand
CAGCACCATTCGGACAGCGCGCTCACGCACCTCCGGCGAGAACTTTTGGGATTTCGAATCGTTCGTCATGGCTCCAGTCTCTCAAGAGTTGGAGCCTCCGGCAAACCCGGGGCGGTTCAGTCGAAAGCCTCGCCTTGGCGTTCCGAGCCCCGTGCGCGTCCGGATGCTGGTCTATGAGTACTTACTGAGGCTGGCATTAGTCCATGACTGGCACCACGATGTCCAAAGATCGGATGAGTCGCCTAGTTGGGCGCCAAGGGCGCTGCTTGTGGCTTCTGCGTGCGATGCCAAATCACTCGTGGCGGCTTGCCTAAACGCCGCAATGCCGGAAAGCTAGCGAATGGCCGTGATACTGATTGTCGAGGACGACGCGCTCATCTGCGAGATGGCCGGCATGTTGATCCACGATTTTGGCCACCACATCGTGCTCGCCAGCGATGTGGGCGAAGGGCTAGCAATCCTTCGGTCCTCGCAACGGTTTGATGCTCTGTTTACCGATATTTATCTCAAGAAGGCGATTTTCGGCGGTTGTGACCTGGCTCGGCAGGCAAGGCTGATCTGGCCGGAATTGCGCATTTTGTACACCACGGGCAACGCCATCACCGACTCCTTGAAAGCGGTGTTTGTCGGTGGCTCACACTTCCTGCGCAAACCTTACACTTCGGCCCAGCTTCAATCCTCTATCGAGTCCCTGCTCGCGACTTGATTTCCCGAAAAGACAACCCATGAGACACCAACGGTGACCGACTTGCCCGCGAGCGACATCGTCGAGACCGTGCCGAGCGCGCTCATCGTGCTTGACCGGAATTTGTGCATCCGGTCGGCCAACCGCGCCTTCTATCAAACCTTCCGTACCAGCCGGGGCGAGACTGAAGGAACCCTAATCTATGATCTGGGAAACCGGCAATGGGACATCCCTGCCCTGCGCACCCTGCTTGAGAGTGTCATACCCCACCGCGCGTCTGTCGAGGGGTTCGAAGTCGAGCACGATTTCCCAACCATTGGCCAGCGCACCATGCTGGTGAACGCACGCAAGATCTTCCGCCCCGGAGATCACGCCGGTTTCATCCTGCTCGCCATCGAAGATGTCAGCGAGGAACGGGTGGCCCGCAAGGAAAGCCGGCGAAACTCACTGCTGGTGCAGAGCATTGTCGACACCATCCGCGATCCCTTGGTCGTGCTCGAAGACGACATGACGGTCGTTACCGCCAGCAGGGCGTTCCTGACGATGTTCGGGATCACCGAGGCCGAGGCAAGCGGCCGGCGCGTGGCGGAACTGGGGCAGCACCAGTGGGACGTGCCCGCGCTCCGCAAGTTGATGGAAAAAGTGCTGCCGGAAAACAAGCCGTTCGAGAATTTCGAGATCGAGGAGGAATTTCCGGGGCTGGGCCGCCGTGTCTTCAATCTGAACGCGCGCAAGATCTCCCAGCCGGGCAACAACGCCCACCGGATGCTGCTGGTATTCGAGGACATTACCGACCGCAAGCAGCGCGAGCGTGATGCCGTCAGCCTCAGCAATGAAGTCTCGCACCGGATCAAGAACAATCTCCAGTTGATCGTGGGCTTGATCGCCTATGAGGCCAAATGGACCGCCGAGCCGTGCGTCCAAGGCTACCGGGCCATGCAGTCGCGCATCGGCGCCATCGCCCAGCTCTACGACCTTATTTCGCAATCCAGCCACGGCCATGTGGTTGCGGTGGACGACTACTTGCGGGAAATCGCCAAGACCATAACGGTGAGCCTGCTTGGCGACACCTCGGACATCAAAATCGAGGTCAAGGCCGAGCCGCTGGAAATTGACGCCGACCGGGCGGTGCCGTTCGGGCTTCTGGTCAATGAGCTCGCAACCAACGCCATCAAGCACGCATTTCCCAATGGAACAGGCACCGTTATCTTGAGCGTGGCGCCGGTCGATGGTGCATTTGAGCTGTCCGTGGCCGACAATGGCGTGGGCACGAGCCCCGAGATTTCGGCCAAGAAGTCGGAAAGACGTGGCTCCGACTACGTCGCTATTTTCGTGCGCCAACTTGGCGGCAGCGTCGTCCCCAGTCCGGCCGGAGGCACCGGCACCACGGTTACGATAAGGCTACCATTGCTTCTGGTGGCAAGGGACAGTGCGCCGCACCAAGCCGCATAGTGTGACGCACGGCCAAACCCTAAGCCTGCATCACCACGAGTTCGGCGCCGACCGGCACGCGCTTGTAGAGATCAATAATGTCCTGGTTGAAGAGGCGGATGCAGCCGCTGGAAACAGCCTTGCCGATGCTCTGCGGCTCCGTCGTGCCGTGCAACCGGAAATGGGTATCTTCGTTGCCGCGAAAGAGATAGAGCGCACGCGGCCCAAGCGGATTGCCCTCGCCGCCTGGCATGCCCTTGGCATAGGCCCGATAGCGCGGAATGCTTTGCATCATGCTTTCAGTTGGCGTCCACGCCGGCCATTCCGCCTTGCGGCCAATCATGGCCGAACCCTGGAAATTGAGCGCCTCCTCTCGCCCGACCCCGACTCCATAGCGCAGGGCCGTGCCGTCTTGCTGGATCAGATAAAGACGGCGCGCCGCAATATCGACGATGATCGTCCCTGGTCCGTGTGGGCTGCTGTAAGCCACGGTCTGACGCAGCAATTCCGGGTCCACGCGGATGAGGTTGATGGCAGGCACGCGATAAGGCTCATCGGTGATCGGCCCATAATTCGCCGCGCTGCCAGTAGTATCGGACGGCTGGCTCACCTCCAGCCCGGACTGCGGTTGCTGTGCCGCGCAACCGGCAATCACAAGCGGCAGTCCCATCATCACCGTGCGGCGGCTGAGGGCGCTCATTGGTCGCCATGCCTTTTGGTGTTGCCCCACTGGCGGCTCCCCGGCAAGAACCATGTGAACGTCTTTTGGAGGCACAGGCAGTTGCTAACCTGTGCCCCCGCATTGCGAGTGGTCAGACTCAGATCGCCGGAAGCGCCTTCACTTCGGCTGCGGTGAGGTTCAACACGACCCGGTCACCCTGCAGCTTGAACTGCGGGGTCATCAGGTTGACGCGCGTCATGCCGAATCCCCAGAAGCCGCCGACATCGGCGTGCATGCTGATGACGCCATTGTCAGTGCCGCGCTGGAAATCGACGACCTTGCCCAGGTTTGCGCCATCGAGGCTGTAAACCGGCTTGCTGACCCAGGCCACGCCATCCTGCGCGCTCAGAGTCATGCTGGCGCCTGTCGCGGCAGTTGCGGCCGGGCTTGCGGCTGGAACCGTCGCCGCAATCGCAGGCGCTGCGGCTGGTGTGGTGGTGGCGTCGGCGGCAAACGCCGAGGCGGCGAGCACCGAAGTGAGAACTGCGGCGAGGGTGAAAGAACGCATCATGATGTGTACTCCAATTCTTTGATCTTCGAGAGACCCACTTGCACATGCGCGCTGGAGCACCACCAGCGCCGGAATGTGCCTAGGGGGCCAATAGAGAACCAGCCCCGGCCAAACGGCGCAGCGCTGCCCTTGAGTAGATTCCGAAACTGCCGCCCACTTCCTTGCATGGCGTAACGTCCTCTCAAACTTGGCGTTATCCTGGTGAATCGTATGGGCAGGTCCGTCGTGTCAGCTCCTCTGGGAACGGAATTTGACGCATTTCTGTTCGCGCCGGTCAAAGTGGAACTCAGTGGAATGACGCTCACTGTTGTTTCGGCTCTGGCGCGGCTGAACATCGACCCCTGGAGCGAGGCTGCCGAACTTGCGCGGTTGCCAAGGGAGCGCGCGAGCCAGCGATTGGCCGCGATGATAGGAAAATTGCCAGGATCGGTACTGGCGGGTGGGCACACAGAGGAGATCGCCGATGGCCTTGTCTCACTTCTGCCGCGCGGCGCTGTGGCTCCATTGCGGGTTGGCGCTCAGGCCTTGCCAAGTCTGCCCGAAAGGACCAAGGCGATTTTGGTCACCTTGCTGATTGTAGCCGCCGCACTTGGAGTCCTTGGCGTAGTAAGCCGCGGTTCCTGGCAGTCTCTTGCCAAGTTCGAAACCTCGGCATCAAGCAATGCTCAGTCGCCGAACTAACACCGGAGACCGGCGGTTCGTGAGCAGATCGGGCAACCGACTTACGCCAAGATAATCAACAGGGAATTCGGCGCGCCCGCAAATTGTCGTCAAGTCCACAAGGCCCTAATACCAAAGAAAGCCGTATCCTTGACTCGCCGGGCGAAAGCCTGTGGCCAGCTTGCGTTCGGATTGCTGCAATAGGTCATGCTGATCATTACGCGCCGCTCGCCCGCGATGATCGGCGAAACCTTGTGCAGAACCTTGGCGCCCTCGAAGAGCACCATGGTGTTTGGAGCAGTTCGGATTTGCTGTTCTTGCCCGTTGATGCGTACAGATAGTCCGGCATGAGACAGCCCATCAACCCTGCTGCCCGTGTTGACGAGAGCAAGCAGAAGCGTGAAATGGCGTCCCCGGTAGAAGTTATGGTCATAGTGCCAGCCGATGTGATCGCCAGGCCGGTCGTATACGAGCACGGACAGTGAGCTTTGGTCGCGCAGCGGCGTGGGCTGTACGGCCAGGCCGACGGTTCTGCTGACATGGGCCCGCAAATCGGCCGAATGGTACAAACCGGCGATATCAGGGCTGTATTTGAGGATTGTTTCGTAGGCGAATGTGCCGCCCTTCTTGTGCGTGGGCACATAGCTTCGCTCGACATGTGACAAGGCGTCGGCCTGCTCTCGCAGGTGGCGCAATTCCTGCCACGGCAGAAAGTGATCCTCTGTCACCAGATGGCCGGCAAAAGGCGGCATGTCCATCGCGAAGCAATCGCACAGGCTAAGATCTTGACGTGTATCCGATTGCAGCATCGCTCTCGCTCACCAACTCTGAACTGTACTCTCGCTTACAACCACGTTGCGTCATCCGGCAGGGGAGGTCACTGGTCCAAACGTCCGGGTTGTGACTTGGTTCCCGGCCGGGCGGCGGCTACACCTCGATAATCACTTTGAGTGCGCGAGTGTTGGCGGCGTGCGCAAAGGTCTCGTAAGCATCCAGAACCTTGTCGAGTTTGAACCTGTGGGTGATCAGCAGCTTCGGGTCAATTTTGTGCGCCCGCAGCACGTTAAGCAGCATCGGCGTGCTGACCGTATCAACCAGCCGGGTGGTGATGGAGATATTGCGGTCCCAGAGCTGTTCGAGGTGAAGGTCCACCTTCTTGCCGTGCACACCGATATTGGCGATGGTGCCGCCCGGTGCCACGATCTGCTGGCACAGTTCGAAGGTTGCCGGAACGCCGACGGCCTCGATGGCAGTGTCGACGCCACGTCCGGCCGTCATCTCCATGACGGCCCCGGCGGCCTTACCGTCGGTGCTGTTGATCGTGGCCGTTGCGCCAAAGCGCTTGGCAACCTCAAGCCGGTTATCGTCGAGGTCGATCATGATGATCTCGGCCGGGGAATAGAATTGCGCCGTCAACAGCGCCGCAAGCCCAATCGGGCCCGAACCTACGATTGCCACGACGCAGCCCGGCTGGACCTTGCCGTTGAGCACGCCGCACTCAAACCCTGTGGGTAGAATGTCGCTCAACATGACAAGAGCTTCCTCGTCGGAACCGGCGGGAATCGGGTAGAGGCTGTTGTCGGCGTGGGGAATGCGGACGTATTCGGCCTGGGTGCCGTCGATCGAGTTGCCGAGAATCCAGCCGCCGGTGGTGCAATGCGAATACATCTGCTTGCGGCAATAGACGCACTTGCCGCAAGCGCTGACGCACGAGATCAAGACCCGGTCGCCCGGTTTGAAGGCGGTGACAGCCGTGCCGATGGCCTCGACGATCCCAACACCCTCATGACCAAGGATGCGGCCGGGCGCGCAGGTCGGCACATCGCCCTTGAGAATGTGCAGGTCGGTGCCGCAAATCGTGGTTTTCGTGACCTTTACGATAGCATCGGTAGCCGCTGCGATCGCGGGTCTTGGCCGCTGCTCCAGGGCCTTCTTGGACGGTCCTTGATAGACAAGGGCTTTCATCTGAGAATCCTCGGGTTACCGCTGTTCAGCGGTACCAGCCGGCCACCTGGCCGGGTTGGCGATGGCGAATGATGTACACCTCGGTCATGTCGACCGACTGGCACGGTGACCGTGGCCCTGGTTCCGGCAAGGGCGTTAGAGTCGGAAACTACTCAAGCCCTCAATACCGATGGGCGCCCCCGCAGGTTGCGGCTGCGCCCCAGTATGTCCGCAACCAAACCCAGGGTTTGTGCGTTTTAACGACAGGGGCTGCCGTTGGCGGCGCCGTGGAGGACAATGAGATGTTGACGTTTCAGCCAGAGGCTCAGTCAGTTGACTTTAGCGGCAGCAGTAACCGCCCGGCTTTCCAGCCAGTCGAGGCACGACCGCGCTGCAGCTTAGCCGATTGCTTGCCAGTTACGACGGTCCGTACACTTCGAGCACAGCAGCATTTGTTCCGCGAGGGCGATGAAAAATCCAATGTCTACCAAATCCTCGACGGAACGTTTGTTCTGTACCGGCTGCTGCCCAATGGTCGGCGGCAAGTCACCGGCTTTGCGGTCAGCGGCGACATCGTCGGACTTGGCACCGGCAAGCATCATCTGTTTTCGGCGGAATCGAGCAGCCAGGCACAAGTGCGAGCCCTGCCAACCATTGTTCTGCACCGCCTGGCGGCAGAGGACTCCAAGCTGGGGTTGATGCTCTACGATGCGATGTCGCGAGAACTTCTGACGGCGCAGGATCACCTCGCCATGGTCAGCATGCTCTATGCGGTCGAACGCGTGGCGATGTTCCTCGTGGGGCTTTCAAATCGAAGGCTGGATGCGACGCATCTCACCGGCTATATCGAATTTCCAATGACACGCTATGACATCGCCGATTTCCTCAGCCTGACGACCGAGACGGTGAGCCGGTCACTGACCAAGCTTGTCAACAGCAAGGTTATCGCCCGGCAGCCTCGCGGCATTCGCGTTTTGGATCGGGTCTCATTGCTTGATATGGCCAAGGGAGAGTTCACAAGCTGAGCGAGGTGGCCCGCTGCCAATCCATGTCAAATCTTGATCGCTCTCAATCGCAGGGCATTGATGATCACACTGACCGACGACAGCGACATTGCCGCCGCTGCCAGGATTTGCGACAGCAGGATGCCAAAGCCGGGATACAGAATGCCAGTCGCAATTGGCACCCCCACTGCATTGTAAATAAACGCAAAAAATAGGTTCTGGCGAATGTTGGTCATTGTCGCCATCGACAGATGCCGCGCCTGCGCGATGCCGCCGAGGTCGCCTGCAAGAAGGGTCACGCCGGCGCTTTCCATGGCAACCTCGGTTCCCGTGCCCATGGCAATTCCGACATCGGCGGCGGCCAGGGCCGGGGCGTCATTGACGCCGTCGCCAGCCATCGCAACGATGCGGCCCTCGCCGCGAAGCCGCGTGACTATCGCACTCTTGCGGCCCGGCAGGATGTCCGCCTCGACCTCGGTGATCCCGAGTTTGCTGGCAACTGCACCGGCCGTCGTGACATTGTCGCCCGTCAGCATCACGATGCGCAGGCCCGCTGCCTTGAGTGCCGCGATGGCTGCAGGCGCAGAGGTCTTGATCGGGTCGGCGATACCGATCAGGCCTGCTGGTTTGCCATCAATCGCCACAAAGACTGCGGTGCTGCCTTCGCGCTGCATGGCTTCGGCGTCAACTTCAAGCTGCCCCATGTTCAAGCCGGCTTCGGTCATGATACGGCGATTACCGATCAACACCTTGCGGCTTCCGGCCATGCCGCTGACGCCCCTGCCGGAGGGCGCCTCGAACCCGGTGACGGCGATCAGTTCGAGCTTACGGCGGGCTGCGGCGCTGACGATAGCGGCCCCGAGGGGATGCTGGCTGGAACGCTCGATGCTGGCAGCAAGCCGCATGAGCTCGTCCTCATCGATACCGCCGGCGGTCCTGACGGCGACGACGGCCGGCCGGCCTTCGGTCAAGGTCCCCGTCTTGTCGAGAACAACGGTATCGACCTTCTCCAACCGCTCCAATGCCTCGGAGTTCTTGATCAGCACACCGTGTTCAGCCCCTCGCCCAACGCCGACCATGATCGACATCGGCGTTGCCAGTCCCAAGGCGCACGGACAGGCGATGATGAGAACAGAAACGGCGGCGATGAGGCCGAAGGTGAAGCGCGGTTCGGGACCAAACACCGACCAGGCGGCAAAGGCGGCGATGGCAATCGCGATGACCAGTGGCACGAACCAGCCCGCCACCTGATCGGCAAGGCGCTGGATGGGCGCCCGGCTGCGTTGCGCGTCAGAAACCATCTGCACAATGCGGGCAAGCATCGTCTCGCGCCCCACCCTGTCGGCGCGCATGACGAAACTGCCCGTCTGGTTCATGGTGCTGCCGATGACCTTGCCGCCGGCTTCCTTGGACGCTGGCATCGACTCGCCCGTGACCGTGGACTCATCGACCGAACTGCGCCCCTCAAGCACGGTGCCATCAACCGGCACGCTCTCACCCGGGCGCACCCGAAGCCGGTCGCCGGCCACGACCGCTCCCAGCGGCACGTCTTCGTCAGCGCCGCTTGCCGTCACGCGCATTGCGCGCTTGGGCGCAAGTTTCAGCAGCGCCTTGATGGCCCCGCTGGTCTGTTCGCGTGCCCTCAGTTCGAGAACCTGGCCCAGCAGCACCAGCACAGTGATGATCGCGGCGGCCTCGAAGTAATTGGGCACCGCGCCGGCAGCATCGCGCATCGCCGCTGGAAATGCCTGCGGCAGAAGCGTCGCCACGACGCTGTAGGTCCAGGCAACTCCGGTGCCCAAGGCAATCAGCGTGAACATGTTGAGGTTGCGCGACTTTACGGAGGCCCAACCGCGCGTAAAGAACGGCCAGCCTGCCCACAGGACGACCGGCGTTGCCAGCGCCAATTGCAGCCAGTTTGACAGGGCCTGGCCGACGATCATGTGCAGTGGCGTGAGGTGGCCGCCCATCTCGAGCCCGAACACGGGCAGCGCCAGCGCCAGCCCGACCCAGAATCGCTGGGTCATGCCGGTCAGTTCGTGGTTCGGGCCGCTGTCGGCGGTCACGGTCACGGGCTCCAGCGTCATCCCGCAGATCGGACAGGATCCCGGCCCGGCCTGCCTGATCTGCGGATGCATCGGGCAAGTGTAGATGGTCCCTCCGGGCGCCGGCGGCGTCTCGCCAGCCTTGTGATCCAGGTACCGGCCTGGATCGGCGAGGAATTTGGTCCGGCACCCTGAGGAACAGAAATAATAGGTGTGGCCGGAGTATTCCACCGAGTGTTTGGCCGTTGGCGGATCGACATCCATGCCACAAACTGGATCTCTGCCGTGGTGGCCCGAATTGGTGGCTTGGAGCCGGTTGCCCGCTGGATCTCTCGGCGCGGCATGATCTGCATGGGCCATCAGCGTCATGAGATTGTTCCTTGAATCGCGGGCGCCCTTCGGCTCTACGATCGGCTTACTCTGAGGGAAGCGTCCGCTGCCATTAGGCCGCCACGCATGGCGCCCGCATATCCGCCGGACACCGTATAGGCCGAGCTGAGCCATAGGCCCTCGATCGACGTGGCAGCACTCGGAACCTGTCCGAACAGGCGAGAGGGCGTTGGACGAAAGCCGTACACTTCGCCATGAGGCGTACCGAGACGGCTCTTCATTGTGCGGGCGGTCGCGATTTCTGCCTGTTCCACCGCGCCGGAAAAGCCTGGATAGCGGCGGTCGACGTCGGCAACCAGGGTATCGATCCAATGCTTGCGGCGGGTCACTTCGGCAGCTTCATCCAATCCCTCCCACCAGGCGAGGCGATCGACCCCGCAGAGTGTGACAAGGTGCAAATCTTGCGGTTGGCGTAAGCCCGTGTTCAAGCGCCCGTAGTCGGCGATTACGTAGGGCGGCATGGTGCCCCCGTGCTCCCTGCCAAATCGGGCCGATGCGAGTGGATATTCGGAATAGGACTGCATGTCGTCGGGGTAGATGAAAGTCGAATAAGCCGTGATGCCGAACTCTGAAGCTGGTTTTGATAATCCAAGCGTCACGTTGAACAGCGAGATCGATGGCTCAAGAGTCTCATATCTGCGGTTGAATGCAACACGTCTGTCCACCGCAAGCATGGCTGCGAGCGCGGCTGGTGCGGCGCCGGCAAAGACGACCGGAGCCAATTCCTCGCAATGCGCCCCTGCCGGATCCTGATACGCCACGCCAGCGGCGCGCCCCTTGGCGTCGAGGAGAATGGAAACGACGTTGCACTTGTGCCGGGCCTCGCCTCCCAGCTCTCTGACATGCTTGAGCAGGGCAAGTGCGAGCGCGTGCGAACCGCCTTTGAGATAGTACGATCCGCTCTCGGCGTAGCGCGACCATACACCGGCAAACAACAGAAACGACAATTTTGCCGGATCGTCATCGAAATAGGCGATGGGCGCACCGAGTGCGAGTTTCAACGCTTCGTTGTCGCCGAACAGGGCGTCAAACCGCTGCGATACTGTTCGGCGCGCATCGCCGATCAATTCGAACAACCGGCCGGAGAACAGCAATTCGAGGAGGGCTGATGGACCTGCCGCTCCCATGTCCTCGACATCGCGAAGTGAGCGGTAAAGGTGCTTCAACTCCAAAAAATAACCATCCAAGACTGCCTTGGCTTCGGGGAATGACTGCCGCAGCGACTGGTGCGCTTGCTCTAGGCCTGTGGGCACTTGAACCGGCGCTTTCAGCAAGCCGCCACGCGCTTCGTAGAACTCCTCCGTAGCGATGGCCTCGATGCTGCCGGTCAATCCGAGCCCGGAAAATACGCTGCCCGGGCCAAAGACGGTATCGCCGTCGGTTTCGTGCAGCGACGCCTCCATCGTCAGCGATCCGTGCCGGTAGACAGTTGCCGCGCCGCCAAAATTGGCGAGCCGCTCAAGCACGAGCACGCGCTTGCCGCGGTTGGCGAATGCGGCGGCCGCAGAAAGGCTGCCGAGGCCGGACCCGATGACGATGGCGTCCCAGTTGGTTGTTGCGATCATGACGTGACCACTCGAGATGAGGCGCCAGAGTTGGACAGTTCAGGCAAACATTGGATCAAATGAATCGATGACGGGCATTGAGCAGGATCAGTGGCTATCGCTCGAGGCTTCCCAACTCTCGATTTGGCCCTGAAAATAAATGTTGTTCACGCCGCCGATTTCCCAGCCGACTTCGCCAGCGAACGGAATCCAAAGGCCCTGGTGGCGGCGGTAGTCCGAGAACCGGCCACGCCAGGGCGTCAACAGATAAGGCGGCTTGATCGAGCGCGCGCGGTCAGGGGCGAACGCCCCGGCAATCCGCCCCTCGCTGTCGAGGTTGAAGACAATTTCGGCCACCGTCTCGCCCGAGCCTGCGTTCACCGCCAATATGTCAGGTCCGTCCTGACGCCAGCGGAGCTCCGTATTGAGCAGAATAGCGTCGGGCGCCCAGGCAAGCTCGGCAAGATACCGCATCAGCTCGCCGCGCCGCAATTGCACGGAGCTTTGGGCGCGCAGAATTGGAATGAAGCCGAGCGCCTTGACCGAAAGTTGCCCCTCGCCGTCTGTATACGCATCGCACACACCAATCATGCCCAGCGGCCCGAACCGTGCCCGCCAGTCGAAGCTGCATGTCCGGGTCGCCATCGTCTGCGTTGCACGGAACGGCCTCCACTTGACCGCGCCGATGTCCTTCATTCGCCCGGTCTGGCGGATGCGGATGGTTGACCGGTTCAGCGCCGGATTGGCGCCGAGACGGATTGCCAGGTCGTAGGCGGCTGGTGGCAGACGTTGCTGGTGTTGATGATCGTCCTCCATCATGCGACGACATCCCGCAAAGGCCGCCGAACCGAAAACGGCATCGCGGCGCCAGTGCCGAACCGCATGACGAGATCGGGCCGGCGGCCTGGCAAACCCACGAGCGCCGCAAGTTCCTGGCGGAAGCGTGCGACCTCGACAGGTTGATTGACGAAGGCGTGCTTGAGGCCGAGCGCCGTGGCCTGCAAAGCGAACCTTTGGGCGGCGCGCCCCGCCAAGACCCAGTGCTCGGGGTTGTCCTCAGCCGAGACGAAGATGGCCACGCCGGCCGACGAAGCAAGCTGGCGGGCATATTTGTCATTCTCGGTTTTGGCGTTGTAGAACCAGTCGAGCATCGGTTGACCGAGCCAAGCCGGCAGCGTTGGATTGCCTGTCAGGGTGCTGAACAGGCCATCGCCGGTATCCATCGCTTGTTGTGGATTGAAACGCAGCCAGGTCCTCAGCTCCCGCACGAATGCCGGGTCACCCATCTGGGCGCTGTTGGCAGACAAGACCAGGTCTCGCACCTGATCGATCCGGGGACGCTCGGTTAGGAGCACGAGTTCAACACCGGGCGTCTTGGCCGCGTTGGCCAGGGTCGCGAGGTCTGCCGGGCTCACGGACCGCCCGTCAAAGTCGCTGCGCGTTGATTGGCGCAAGGGTATGGCGTCGAACAGCGGCGATCCCGCAGTCGCGCCCGTGCCGAACGTGAACACGATGGAGCCAGCGCCGCCGGATTTGAATTGCAAGTCGCCGGCTCGGCCGCGTGCACCGGCCGCTAGCGCCAGGTTTTCGGCGGCGCAACCCAGGCTGGCGAAGATGTGGTGGTCATCGGGATCAACCACCGGGATTCGGCGGGAAAAGTCGGGCAGGATTTCGATACTGCTTGTGCTGGCGCGGAATCGCCAGGGCTGAGTGTTGTGGCTATTGGCGGCCAGCGTCGCAAAGCGAATTAAGTCGATGGACTCGGGGGATGGGCTGAGTGCCGCCCGCGTTGCTGCAACCGAGGCGTTGTACTCGGCCATTGTACCCATCTGGCGCACGCTCGCATACGCAGCGCCGGCGCCAGCGATCACCAGCACGCCGCCGCCGAACATAAGGCGCCGTCTATCCATAGCTTTGTACCTTAACGGGATTTTGCGTTTGCAAGCCCGTAGACTCATGGCCGGCTGCAACTTCCGGGACCAGAATCGGAAGTTACCCATGGACCTGCGCGGCTGCGTTCGTTGCTTGCGGACCCGATGACTGAGCTGAGTAGAATCCGAAGCTGACGCCTTTTCATCTCTCGCGTTTAAGTTGATCCACGACAGTGTGCGCCTGGCGCCGATGGGTCAGGCTGAGTCGCCGAATGATTTTAGTCCTGCGGAACCACCATGAGCCCAAAAGCCAGCCAACTGTTCCAGCCCTTCACGCTCGGTGATCTGGTGCTGCCAAACCGCATCGTCATGGCGCCGCTGACACGCAATCGGGCCACGCACGGAACTGACGCTCCCAACGATCTCAATGCGCTCTACTATGCCCAGCGGGCGAGCGCCGGTCTGATCATCTCCGAGGCGGCACAGATTTCCCGCCAGGGTCAAGGTTATGCCTGGACTCCAGGAATCTATTCGGACGCCCAGATCGCAGGCTGGAAGCTGGTGACCGAGGCTGTCCATGCGGCCCAGGGCCGGATTTTCGCACAGCTTTGGCATGTCGGCCGCGTTTCCCATGTCTCCCTCCAGGAGGCGAACGCCGCTCCGGTCGCCCCCTCGGCCATTCGCGCCAATACCAAGACCTTCATCGAGACAGGCTTTACGGAAGTCTCGATGCCGCGGGCGCTGGACATCAGCGAGATCAAGGCGATCGCCGTGGACTATGCCGATGCGGCCGACAACGCCCGCCGGGCCGGTTTCGATGGCATCGAAGTTCATGCCGCCAATGGCTATCTCATCGATCAGTTTCTCAAGGATGGAACTAACAAGCGCACTGACAGCTATGGCGGTTCGGCCAGCAACCGCGCCCGGTTCGGCCTTGAAGTGATCGATGCCATACTCAAGGTCTTTCCGAAGAGCCGGCTTGGCGTGCGTATCTCGCCGGTCAGCCCCGCCAATGATGCGTTGACGAGCGATCCGGCGGAGGTCTTTGGCTACTTTGCCGCCGAGTTGGCGCGCCGCAAGATTGCCTATCTGCACGTCATCGAGGGCGCGACTGGCGGCCCGCGCGACAACGCCCCGTTCGACTATGCTGCGTTGCACCGGGAGTTCAGCGGAGCCTACATTGCCAACAATGGCTACACGCGGACGAGCGCCATAGAGGCTGTAACATTGGGGGCCGCCGATCTTGTCGCCTTCGGCAAGGCCTTCATCGCCAATCCCGACCTGGTTCAGCGCCTTAGGATGGGTGCTCCGCTCAATATGTCCAACAGCCAGACATACTATGGCGGTGGAGTGTCGGGCTATACAGATTATCCTGTGTTGGCCGAAGCGGCAGAATGAACTTCATCTCAGCGACTGTCTGAGTAGTTTCCGGCGCTGTTATATCTTGTGTATTGCCGTCTATGATTAGAGGTGGAAATTATCTCTAATTGGAGTGGCAAAAATGAACTTTCTCACCTCGACCGTTATGTCTGCAACCTTCGCGGTTGCCTTGCTGGGTGGCGCTGTGGAAGCCTCGGCGGTTCCGTTGGCGCCGCCGGCAACCACCGCCGCTGTGCTCGCACCGGCAGGAGCCTATGTGGAACAAGTCCGGATGGGGCGCCGCTCTGGTCATCAGGGAGGCGGCTTCGACGGCGGCGGGATCGGGTTGGGTATCGGAATCGGCATTCTGGGCGGCTTGCTATTGGATAACGCCATAAACAATGGCGATTTCGGCGAAAGCGAGTGTTCGCGCCGGTTCCGCTCTTATGATCCGCGTAGCGAGACATATCTGGGATACGATGGCCGGCGTCATCACTGTTCGTAGGCGATCGTTACTGAAATTGCGGCCGATTGGAGCCGGTTACAGCCCAGTCGGTCAGACTCTTGCTGAATGACATGGGATCTTGGCCGGGTTCAGCAGGCGGCACTGCCTTGCCAGCCTGCCCGCCCGTCAAGCCGCAAAGTTGAATCCAAAGGCCGCTTACGATTTCGCTTGCGCCTCGATCAACTCAGCGATGCGCGTGCGAACATCCTCGGGCTGCGCCTCGATTGCCGATAGCACCGTGCGCATCGACCGCCGGACCGCGTAGAGCTGATCCATCAGCGACAGCATCACCGGCAGGCTGTCCTACTCGATCCGAAGCTCGTAGTGCAATTCGTAGATGAGGCGCACGCGGGCCACGTCCGAGGCATCGAATTGCGGCCTGCCGCCAACCGACTCCGGCCGCACCCAACCGAGATCGATCCAGCGGGCAAGAACTTCCTCCTGCAAGTGCCCCATTGCCTTGATGAGTTCGGCTTCGGTCATCTTGCCGGCCTTCCATCGGTGGCTCGAGGATTGTTGGGATGCTTGGCCTCCCACTCCGCAACTGCCTTGATCAAATCATCGCCGGGATGCTCGGGCAGCATCACTTGAAGCTGCACGAAATGATCACCGTGGCTGGCCTTCGACTTAACGCCCTTGCCGCGCAGGCGCAGGGTCGTTCCGGTGTTCGAGCCCTTGGGGATGGTGAGTTGCACGGCGCCAGCGACGGTATCGGCCTGGACCTTGGCTCCCGCCAGCGCTTCGCCCAACGTCACGGGCAACACGGAGCGAATGTCGTTGCCGTCACGAGTAAACAGCGGATGCGAATTGACATGGATCTCGACCAGCACATCGCCAGGCTCGCCGCCGCCGCCGCGCCCCGGCTGCCCTTGACCGCGCAGGCGCAGCGTTTGGCCATCCATCAGGCCGGCCGGAATGCTTATGTCCAGCGTCTTGCCATCGGCCATCGTCACGCGCTTTTTGGCGCCAAGCACGGCTTCGGTGAAATCGACCGCCAGCGTGTAGTGGACGTCGGCCCCCGGCGCGGCTCCTCTTTCGCCGCGGCGGCCAAAGAGCTCAGCGAACAGATCGCCATCGTCGAAGCCGCCTCCGCTGCCATTCCAGGGCCGTTCATATTTAAAGCCGGGATGGGCTTCGGCGTGCTCACGGTAGAATTCGCGCTCGGGCGGCTTTTGCCGCTCGGCCCCGCTGGCATCGATCTCGCCGCTATCGAAGCGCGCGCGTTTCTTATCATCGCCGACGATGTCGTAGGCAGCCGCGATCTCCTTGAACCGGGCCTCGGCGGCCTTGTCGCCCGGATGCAGATCGGGGTGGTTGCTCTTTGCCAGCCGGATATAGGCCTTGCGGATCTCGGCCTGCTTGGCCTCACGGGTCACGCCCAGAACTTAATAGGAATCTGCCACCAGGGTTGACCTCATGTCTACATGCGAAACGCAACCATAGACGACAACCAAGGGGCGGGCGAGACAAGTCTCGCCCCTACGCAATTGCGGCCGGAAGTAGGGGCGACACTTGTGTCGCCCGCGCTAAATGCGTGAGAATTGAATGGCGGTGGAACCTTTCTTGGACCTGAGTAGTTTCCGATGCTGCTTGTCATCGATCAATGCCAGCTAGGGTCGATGAGGCCAAATGGTTTGCGTGAAGAACAAACCGCAGAGACGCGCAAACCGCTCAATCCAAAAGGACACTCACATGAAAACCGTCGATTCAACTGTTGCTGTTTTTGACAACCACTCTGGCGCAGAAAAGGCCATCAAGAAGCTGACCGCGGCGGGCTTCGATATGAAGAGCCTCAGTGTGGTGGGCAAGGGCTTCCACACAGATGAGAAGGTCGTCGGCTTTTACAATGCCGGCGACAGGATCAAGTTCTGGGGCTCCCAGGGCGCTTTCTGGGGCGGCTTCTGGGGCCTGTTCTTTGGCGGGGTATTTGTCACCTTGCCGGTCATCGGGCCCGTCATTGCGCTTGGCTATGTCGCGGCGATCATCATCTCGGCGGTTGAAAGCGCCGTGCTGGTTGGCGGTCTCAGCGCGCTGGGAGGCGCCCTCTACAGCATTGGCATTCCCAAGGACAGCGTCATTCAGTACGAAGCCGACCTGAAGGCTGATGGCTTTCTGGTGATGGCGCATGGCTCAGAGGATGAAATCGCGCGGGCCAAGGCGATCCTGGGTACCGCCAATCCCAAGCGCATCGACACGCATTCGGGCGCAAAGGCGGGCGAGCCTGCTATGGCGTAGCCCGCCCACAAGTCACACAGCGGCCAGCGCCGTACGGACCAGCGCTGGCACCGACTTAGAACCGGTCTTGCGCATGATGGCGGCGCGGTGATTGTCGACAGTACGCTGACTGATGCCAAGATCAGCAGCGATATTCTTGCTGGGATGGCCGGCAAGCACCAGGTCCAGGATCTGCCGCTGCCGGGATGTCAGGCTGGAAATGCGCGCTGTGGCGGCCGTTTGCGATGCCTTGGCTCCGCCCACAAGCAGCGAGGCCTCAATCGCACCAGCGATCGCCGCCAGCAATTCATGGTAGCGGACCGGCTTTTCGATGAAGTCCACAGCCCCTGCCTTCATGGCTTGGACAGCCATCGAGACGGCGCCGTTGCCAGTGATGACGATGGCCGGCAAATCAATGCCATCCTGCTTCAGTCGCGCAACGACCTCGATCCCGCTCACGCCCGGCATAATGGCATCAACGAGCAGGCACCCCCTCTGCCCGGGACTATAGCCGCTCAGAAAGGCTGCGCCATCGGTGAACGGTTGCACCGCAAAGCCGCGCTGCCGCAGCAGCTCGCACATGGTCTCGCGCAGAGCTGCGTCGTCATCGACGACGAAGATTGTGGACGCCCGATCTGCGGCGGGTTCGAGTGCAGAATTTGCGGCATCGCTGGTGATTTGCCGTTGCGAAGTTGCAAGCAGACTGGCCGCCACCCGGATCAATTCAGCGGTTTTGACGGGCTTGTTCAGATGCAAGCAGGTGCTCTGCCCGATGTCCCTGAGGCTGTTGGTGGAAATGTCGCCGGTCAACACGATGGCCGGGATTTCGCGCTTAAAGCGCGACCGCAGCTTGGCGATCAGTTCGAGACCGTTGGGGCCAGCCGGAAGGTTGTAGTCGGCAACAACCAGGTCGGGTTCGCAGGCCTCTTGTGCCGCCAGCTCAATTGCGGCTGTTCCATCTGCGGCAACGATTGTGCGGTGGTCCTCGGCATCAAACAGCATCTGCAACATTTCGCGCACTGACGGGTCGTCATCGACAATCAGAACGGTGCTGGCCTTGGTCTTGGATGGCGGCACAATGCGATGCACCAGATGCTGACTATCGGGTTCGCTCAAGGCGCCAAAGGGCACTTCAATTGAAAACATCGAACCTGCATCAACGCGCGAGCGAACGTTGATCTTGTGCCCGAGCAGATCGGCAAGCCGCTGGACGATGGCAAGGCCCAGCCCAAGTCCCTTGCTGCGTTGGCGCGCCGGATTGCTGAGCTGATGAAATTCATCGAATATGGCTCCGAGCTCAGCCTGCGGAATGCCCGCACCCGTGTCCCAGACCTCGATGCTCACCTTGCCGCCGCACCGCCGGCAGCCAAACAGGACTCTTCCTTTTGCGGTGTATTTCATCGCGTTGGATAACAAATTACGGACGATCTGCTCCAGGAGGCGGGGATCGCTGCGCACCAGCAGGCCGCTTGGCACGACGCGCAAATCGAGGCCGTGCGACTCGGCGGAGTGGGCAAAATCTGCACGCATTTCATCAAGCAACTGGCTGACGGGAAAGTCCCGCACCACTGGCTGCACGACACCGGCTTCGAGCTGATTGATGTCGAGCAACTTGTCCAACATGCTCGACATCGTGGTCACCGTCTCGTCGAGCCGGCTCAGAAGCTTTTTGGCAGGTTCGTCCTGCGCGTGCCGCTCCAGCAGGCCTTGCAGCAGGCTGATGGTTTGCAGCGGCTGGCGCAGATCGTGGCTGGCGGCAGCCAGGAAGCGCGATTTGCCGGCGTTGGCCCGCTCGGCCTGCGACTTGGCCGCCTCAAGCGCATGGCCCTCGCGCCTGGCGTCGGTAACGTCAACGATCGCTATCAGGATCTTGCGGGTAGCCGACGGCGCTTCGTGCAAAATGCGGGCGTTCATCAGAAAGGTGCGCCGTCCTGCTCCCGGCAGCTCGATTGCAACTTCGTGGTCGGTGACGGACGTTCCCGTCGCCTTGATCGAGGTCAGAAATTCGCCCAGTGACGGCACATTGAGATGATCGGCCGCTGCCAGCAGGGGCTTACCGATGAGGTCCTTGGACTCGACCGAGAACACGCGGCGGAACGAACCCGAGATCGACACGACCCGCAGGTCGTCGTCCAGCACGACCAATGGCTGCTGAATGGTGGCGATGATGCTGCCAAGATAGGCGCGCGCCGCTTCGATCTCCTGCTCCGCAGCCTTGATCTCGGAAATCACCGAGAACGTTATGACCACGCCGCCGACGCGGCGGTCGTCGCTGCGATAAGGCAGCATACCGCGCATGTACCAGACGCCATCGTTGCCCATGACCTCCTGCCGCAGGGTCTGCCCGGTTCCCAGAACCGTGCGGGCGTCGTTGAGCAGCGCGGCATCCTCGAACCGACGGTTGAGGTCGGCGAGCGGGCGCCCCACATCGCTGTCGATGACGTTGAACAGCGACTTGGCGGCAGGGGTGAAAAAGCGGATGTTGAGCGCCGCATCGAGGAACAGCGTAGCCATGTCGGTGCTGGCCAGAATGTTCTGCAGATCGCTGGAGGTCGCGCGCTGCTGCTCGACGGTCTCGTGCAATTGGCCGTTCAGCGCCGATAGCTCCTCGTTGAGCGACTGCAACTCCTCCTTGGACGTCTCCAGCTCCTCGTTGGTCGACTGGTACTCCTCGTTGACGGACATCGCCTCTTCGTTGACGGCCTTCTGCTCCTCATTGGCCATTTCGAGATCAGCGACGGCGCTTTGCAGGTCCTCGCGCGAGGCCTCGAGATCCTGCTCGAGTTGGGCAATGCGCGGGGCGTCTGCATCGGTCCCGGTGGTTTGGGGCAGGGTCCGCTTGGGCGAAGCTTCATCCACAAAGCTGATCAGGTAGGCGCCTTCACCGTCGTAGGCGAGCGGCCGGACGGCGATCCCGACCTGGGCCTGGCCACCATCACGATCCATCTGTGTGCTGCTGACCAAAACCGGCGCCTGGGTTTCCTTGGCGCGCAGCAGGGCCGATCTCAATTTGGCGCGCAATCCCTCGCGCGCCATGGCGAACACATCGCGCGTGGTCTCGCCAGAAGCGATCTTCAGGTAGCGATCAACGGGTCCAAAGTGAAAGAGGCACTCGTGCCTGGCGTTGACCAGCACGGAGGCCGGGGCATAGGCCTCCAGCAGCGCCCGCTGCGACAGCTCGGCGACACTCGGACGCCTGGGCGCAGGGTGTGGCGGCGCGCCCTTTACCGGTGGTGCAGGCGCGCTGCCTGCACCAAGCGGAAACTGAACTTCGCCAGGACGGCTGACGGCGAGGTGGCGGTAAATGCGGTGCTTTTTGCTGATCGGGCTGAACCGGCTTGAGACATTGCCGACGGCCTCAGCCGACCCGAGAAACAGGATACCCCCCTCACGCAAGGCAAAATGAAAGAGGGACAACACCTTTTCCTGCGCTTGCGGGCTGAGGTAGATCAACAAATTGCGGCATGACACCAGATCGAGTCGCGAAAACGGCGCGTCCGCCAGCACGCTCTGGCTGGTGAATATAACCGCCTCCCTCAGGTCCCTGACGACCTGATAGCCCTTGTCTTCCTTGGTGAAGAAGCGTTCCAGGCGCTCCGCCGTCACGTCCGCCGCAATGGACTTTGGATAGAAGCCGGCGCGGGCGACCGAAATACAGTCAGCGTCGATATCGGAGGCAAACACTTGTAGTCTGATCGTTCGCTTGGCCGCCGCGATGTGTTCAAGCAGCAGCATGGCGATCGAATAGGCCTCTTCGCCGGTACTGCAACCGGGCACCCAGACGCGGATCGGGCGGTCGAGTGCGTGTCCCTGTACGAGTTCGGGGATGACCTTCGTGTCCAGCTCGGCAAAGGCCGCCGTATCACGGAAAAACCGCGTGACATTGATCAAGAGGTCCGCTGCAAGCAGCTTTCGCTCAGGCGCGGAAACGCGCAAAGTCCGCAGATAGGTGGCGCTGTCACTGTGGCTGGAAAGGGCTATGCGCCGCTCGATGCGGCGGTGGAGGGTGCCAGGCTTGTAGGCCGAGAAATCGTTAGCGGTGGTCGCGGCCAGCAGGTCAATGATTTCGGCGAACGGCTCAGTGTCCTTGGCCTTGGTTCCGGGGTAGGCGCCATCGGCCGTATCGAGGGTCCGGCGGCCGTGCTCAACGAGCGCAGCGGCGATGCCAGCCACGGGTAGCACCATGTCGACGCCCCCAGTCGCGATGGCGCTCAGTGGCATACCGTCAAATGCCGCCTCCTTGGGGTCCTGCACGATAACCACGCCGCCTTGCTCGCGCACGGCTTGCAGGCCAACGGCGCCATCCGTGCCGGTCCCCGACAGGACAACGCAAATGGCTCGTGCCCCCCGGTCTTGGGCCAGCGAACGCAGGAAATAGTCGAAAGGCATCCGCGCGCCGTGCCGTTCCACCGGGTTTGACAGCCGCAACATGCCAGCTTCGATGGCAAGCGAGCGTCCCGGTGGGATGAGGTAGACATGGTTGGGTTCGATGGTGATGCCCTCGATCACCTGCCGCACGGGCATGGAGGTGTGGCTGGCCAACAGATTGGCCATCAAACTCTCATGCGTGGGATCCAGGTGCTGGATCAGCACGAACGCCATGCCTGTGTCGGCGGGCAGCGCGTCAAACAACTTGCTTAACGCTTCAAGCCCACCTGCCGATGCGCCAATGCCGGCCACGGCAAATGCAATGTCACCATCTTGGGCGGATGTGCCTGTATTCGGCGCGAGCCGCGCTAGGCGGGCTGGCCGGGCCTTTGACTTGGTCAAGGTTTGGGCTTTCAGGGGCTAACGTTTCCGCGCCGGAAAAATCTTAGCCGGTCAACCTAGCATACTTGGCGGCCCAAGACGATTTGTGGTTGGCCGGTGGGGGCAACGCGCAGCGGAACGAAAGGTGCCACGGTGCGCGCCGCTGGTCTGGGGAATTTTGCGGGCCCGAATTCATCACGGCCTAATAGTGGATGGCGCCAACAAGATGCAGCAGCACGATGGCGACAACGGGTACGCCCAAAAGCCAAAGGGCGACATCGCGGAACATGGGACCTCCATACAATCAGTGTCGGGTGAATCGGGAGCGGGGACAGGCCCCACCCAGGCGGTAAATGTCACAGTGCTCCGCGTCGAACGTCTGAGATGACGAAGCGGGCCGGGATCGCGTTGTCGCGATGATGACCGCCCCTTTGGGCTGCCCACCAGGAAGCGGCAAAGGCGACCAGCAAGCTCAGAGCGGTGACAAAGCCGGTCAAGATGCCGGCGCGGCGGGCCTTGTCGGCCAGATCCTTAGCTGCGGAATTGGTAACCGCGAACGAGTCGGTGACCCGCTTGACGGCCTCAGCTTGAGCCAGGCCGGTTCGCTGGCTGACGATGCCGGCAAGATAGTCCCGGTCGGCATCGGATAACGTGCCATTGGCAATTGAAACCGCGTAAAGCCGCGAGACTTCGTTCCTCAGCTCAGGGTTCGCTGCCAGGAGTGCCGGAGCGTCCTTGCCGGTCGGGCGAAGCAGCACGTCAATCTGATAGGCATTGGGATCGGACCGCGCGATTGATGCTGCCGCACCTGAGTTCGCAAATTGCGTGCCCGCACGGGTGACGGCTCCGGCCACTGAGAGCAGCAAGGCAACCGTGATGATGATGCTAACGGCCCAAACCAGCCCGCCATGCAGCCCATCCCTGAACTCGACTTCATGCGAGGGCGCGTCGCCCAAGCGCGAGCGCATCCGCCCGGCGACGTAACCTCCCACCATCCCCGCGCCAATCTGCTGGGCCATTGTCCAGAAGATCGCCAGACTGCCGATCACGGCCATGGACGAGGCCGTCGTGGTCCAGGGTGAGACGAACGATAGGCCAATCGCCGAGCCGAACGACAACAACACGAACGAGAGCGCCGCGGCCATCGCGCCGCCAGCCAAGACCGCACCCCATTCCACAAAGCTCGTGCCTGGCGCAGGGACGTTGCGCGGAGTACTGATCACCCCGATACTCATATCCGTCATTGCAAATACCTCCTGTGACATCAATGCAAACCAATGGCGCTAAGAACAAACATAACGATGACGACAAGTCCGACGAGATAAATGATGCTGTTCATGTTGAGCGTCCTCACAGCGCACAACTGACCAGACAGCCCGATCAAGTTGTGCAGATTGGATCGAAATTGCTGCCGTATAACGCATGGGCGGGCAGCGAGTTCCCGGTACTGCCAAACTTTAAGGGTAACGCGGGTTTGGCCCTGCGCCGCGATTGACGCGAGCGCACACGCCGACGTGATGGATCGGATGGCCAGCCCGCGCGTTGGGCTTTCAGAGCGGCCTGATGGCGTGCCGCTGCGGCGGCTCACCGGGTTGAAACAACCATCGGAGTTTGAAAATGTCGAAAATACTTGTGACGGCTGGCGCCATCGCCATCGGTCTGATGACGGCAACATCAGCGTTTGCCGCGATGCCTGTAGGGACCGCACAGCCCGGCGGGATCGCCGCTATCTCCCAATCAAGCAGCGGCGCGGAGGCCGTCAGCTGGCGCCGGCACCATCACCGCAACCACTTAAGGTTCTTCTTTGGGCATCAAAACCATCGGGATTACCGGTATTCAAATCGTCCATATTATGGCCATCCGGATTATGGATACTACGATGGACCAAGGCTCTATTCGAATTCATATTTCCATCACCACCGCTATTACCGGCCGAATATTGGGTTTTCCATCGTCTTCTGATGCACAATGGAACATAGATGCGCGCGGCCGGCCCTTGGGCGGGCCGCGCTTCCATGTGTTGACCCTGCTCATAGTCTGCTAGCAGACATAGCTGAGCGACGGCGAGCTGCTTGAGCCAGCGGCGGCCCAGACGGGCTCATACCGGACAACGAAAATTCTGGCTCGCCGGTGCCACCTCACCCTGTCCCACTCCCCACCGGGCCTTCGCCGCGCCGACTCGCTTTCGCTCCGACGGAGCTTCAGCGTAGTCGAGAGCGACTTCGGCTGCGCAGGCGGGTGAGGGGGCACCGGAGGAATTGAAGCTTACGTTCGCCGGTATTACTGGGCGGCCAACAGCTCCGGGAGAGTCAAGGTCCGCACCAGCGCCTGGCTGACGCAGCGCGCCGTATCGCGATGCCGGGTCGGGCGCTCGTGCGCGAGATTACCTCAACGTGACGCCGTTGCTCCGTTCCCGGGCGTCAGGACCGGCTCGTGCGCTAGAACCAAACGGACGGCGCTTATGACCGTGTTCAAGCCAGGCGATTGAAGCTTGGGCAAGTACAGCAATACGGATTGTGGCAAGGACCCGGGGGATGAGCTGACCTAACTCTTCTTCTCGCCCCGCTGAAGTGCGTCCAACAGCTCGCGAAAGCGCTCTGGAACCGGCTCAAGCACGAATTGCTCATAGGAGGCCTTCAGTTGCCGGCCTATATGCAGTTGGATGCCGTCTTCGATCGCCGGCTTGATGCTGGGCTTGGTGGCGCCGTTTCCTGGAAGTTTCTGCATATCCATGTTTCGCCGCCGCTAATCGCATCTGTTGTCCAGCCCTGAACCGCAACGTGTCCATCAGTTCAAGGTGGCTCTGCGTCCAATGACCTGCAAGCGCATATCCAAGGCTTTACAACACCTGGCCGGCACAAAAGGTTCCGGCGGTGTGGAACTTTGCTGCCGATACCGCGTTTTACCTTACGGTTAGGGGCTGTTGCGACTGCGAAAACTGATCGGCAAGAAGGAAGACAGATATGTCGGTTTCGGCCAGAATCGCTCCGCATCTGCCCTATTTGCGCCGTTTCTCGCGTGCGCTCACGGGCAACCAAGAGGGTGGAGACGCCTACGTTGTCGCGCTTCTGGAATTTTTGGTGGCTGCGCCTGAGAGCTTTCCGGCTGATGACGAACCCCGGGTTGCCCTCTACCGCAATTTCCTCAGGATCTGGAATTCGGTTGGCGTGATTGCCGGCGAGTCAGGCGCTGATTTCGGCGCTTCAGTCGACTCTGGAAACCTGGACGCGCTGACGCCGCTGCCACGTCAGGCGTTCTTGTTGACGTCAGTTGAGGGGTTTTCGCCAGCTGAGGTCGTGTCCATCCTTAGTGTGCCGCCAGAGACCGTGACCGATCTCATTTCACAGGCTGGCCGCGAGATTGCCGAGCAGGTCGCGACCGACGTACTCATCATTGAAGATGAGCCGTTCATTGCGTTCGATCTGGAAGAGCTCGTGCAAGGCCTCGGCCATAGGGTGACGGAAACGGCGCGCACGCAAACCGAGGCGGTTGCCGCAGCCAAGGGTAGCCGCCCTGGATTGGTGCTGGCGGATATTCAGCTAGCTGACGGAAGTTCGGGCCTCGACGCCGTCAACGACATACTGCTCGATTTTGATGTGCCCGTCATCTTCATCACGGCATTCCCCGAGCGTCTCTTGACCGGCACGCGGCCCGAGCCGACATTCCTGATCACCAAGCCTTTCGAGGCCAATACGGTGCGCGCGATCGTCAGCCAGGCGCTGTTCTTCGGGATGCGGGCACGATCTTCAAAGTCCGCCGCCGCAACGGCATAGCGACGGCAAACTGATCTCGAACTTCTTTATGACGCCCCTGCTGAAGCGTAGGCCTTGCGAGTGCAACGCTTACGCCGCGTCAACGCTCCAGGTGTCGAATGGGTTGCATGACGGAGCGAGGAACCAATCCACTAAGCGGTCGCTCACCCAGGCGGGCCAGGAATGTCCGCAATTAACCCCCTTAAGGAGTACCCATGCTCAAGACACTCATCATCGCCGCCGTCGTGTCGGCGTTCGCCAGCTCAGCCTTTGCCATGGATTGCACAAAGGTCGAACTGGACAAACTGGACGGGCAGGTCAAGGCCATGACCGACAAGCCGGCGCAGGATGGAGCCATGAAGGAAATGCAGATGGCCCAGGACGCGATGACCAAGAAGGATATGGCCGGTTGCGCCACCCATATGGATACGGTCACCAAGGCAACCATGGCAAAGTAGCTTGCGAAAGAGGCCGTTGCCGCTGTGCTGATCGCCGGCGATGCCGGCACGTGCTCTGGCGCGTGGCGCCGGCGCACTGAGTGCAAACTCAACAGTTGAGCGCCAAGGAACCTTATTGCCGAAGATGCGTTTTGTGAGTCCGGGCATCAGCGAAGTTGGGGTCGAGGCCATTGTGCGCTCTGCTTCATGCCCTCGCTGAGCGGTATCGCAACACGGAGACGAAACCCATGCGTTCAAAAGCTATAAGCGTTGGAATGACAGGATTGACGCTCGCTGCGCTTGCCTTCCTGGCAATGCCGGCAAATGCCGAAACTGTGAATTTCAAGGCCGACCTGGCGGCATCGAGTTCGGTCCCGCCCAACACCAGCAAAGGAACCGGGGTGGCTGACGTCACCTATGATACGGCGAGCAAAATGCTCACCTGGACGGTCACCTTTTCGGGGTTGAGCGGCAATGCGACGGCCGCCCATTTCCATGGGCCTGCCGATGTTGGCGCCAATGCGGGTGTGGCGGTGCCGATCCCTGGCACGGCCAGTCCGTTGGCGGGTTCAGCAACCATCACCGATGCTCAATCGGCCGATCTTATGGCAGGCAAGTGGTACGTCAACATCCACACGGCGGCCAACAAGGATGGCGAGATTCGTGGCCAGGTGCTGATGGCGAAGTAGTTCCCTGCCGTCAACCTCATTTGGCCCGCCGGGGATGGATCCGTGGCGGGCCATCGGTTTGCGGAACGTTGTCGTAGCTGTGGCCGCGTATCAACCGGATGCGACGGTGATGAGGAACGAAGTGATGTTTTAGGATGTCTCACTTCGGCCGGCGAAATGGCAGGCGAGCCCCTGAGCCGTCCGCACGCCACAGCGTCGTGCGTGCCGGGATCAGCCGGTACTCACACCATTGCCCCAATCGCTGGCGCTTGGGTGCGCCACCTCGCCGACGTGTCGACGATAGGCGCGGTCATGGTCCAAGCCAATCCACCCTCCGCGTAGCTGGTCGAGACGGCGCCATTGACCGCCGCTTCCACCATGCGTCCGGTAACCATCTGGCCAAAGCCTGAATGGGTGGGTGGGGCAACGATGGGCCCACCTTCCTCCAGCCACGACATCGAGAACGCAGGCGCTTTCAGCGGGTTGGTCTGCCAAGTGACGTGCACGCGCCCCGCGTCGTTGGAGAGTGCGCCATATTTTCCCGAATTGGTCGCAAGTTCGTGCAGCGCCATGCCGATGCCCTGGGCATGTGCCGGCGTCAGGCGCATGGGCGGGCCGCCGATGAGCACCCGCGTGCCAATGAGGTCCTTGAAGTGGGCGAGCTGGGCCTTGACAAGATCGGTCAATTCCACGCCCTGCCACTGGTTCTGGACCAGCAGATCCTGGCTTGCAGCCAGACCCTGGATGCGCTCGGACAGCCGGGCAACAAAAGTTGCCGGATCGCCCCGGCGCGTTTGCTGGGCAACCGATTGCACCACCGCGAGCAGGTTCTTGGCCCGGTGGTTCATCTCGAACATGATCAGCTTATTGCGCTCCTCGGCCGCCTTGCGCTCGCTCATGTCGCGCTGGATGGACACCCAATGGGTGAACCAGCCTTTCTCATCGGCGACCGGCACGATCTCCAGTTCGACGTCAAATTCGCTGCCGTCCTTGCGATAGTTGACCAATTCGACGCGAACCGGCTGCCACATGGTCAGCGAAGCCCGGATCTTGTCGAGTTGGTCGCGGCCGGTCTTTTTGCCCTGCAGGAAACGCGGGGTTTGCCCGATGGCCTCCAAGGCCGTGTAACCCGTCATATCCGTAAACGCCGGATTGACATAGAGGATGCGCGGCCCCGGCATATCAATGGGTTCGGCCTCGGTGATCATCACTGCATCGCGCGTATTGAGTACAACTTTTTCGTACAGGCGCAACTGCAACTCGCCAAGTCTGCGCTCGGTGATGTCACGGATATTGCATTGAATGACGGGTTGACCGTTTTCGTCGTAGAGATTGGCCACGACCTCGACTTCCCGCGTCAGGCCGTTCCGGCTCTTGAGAGGCAGGTCTTCATACCGCACCTGATGCGTGGTTTTCAGCTTGTCGAACATTTCCCGGCTTGCGTCTTCATCCTTGAGCAAGCCGATCTCAAACATCTGCTTGCCAACCAGTTGTTCTCGCGGGTAGCCGAGCAGCCTGGACATGAACGGGTTGGCTTCGGTGATCTTGCAGGTTGTGGGGTCGAGCAGCAGCACTCCATCCTGGGCCGCTTCAAACAGCCGCCGGTAGCGCAATTCCGAAATCCGGGTCTTTTCTTCGGCTGCGGCGTGTTCGGAAATGTCGATCAGCGCCAGCAGTCCTGTCGCCGCGTATGGTGGCCCGCCCCCCTGCGGGGCCGCAAATTCGATCTGCTTACGCATACTCAGCCATCGCGTCGTTCCGTCCGGGCGGACGATGCGCAGTTCAGCGGTCATGAACCCGGAACCGGTTGGGTCGAGAGCGTCCGCCATTTTGGCCAGAACGGCGGGTGCATCGCCGGGATGGAAACGTCCGCATATATCGGCGCGCGGTACTGGCGAATTGGCCGGCAGGTCAAACAGCGCGGCCGCTGTTGCATCCAAGGTGATCGTGCCGGAACGGTAGTTCATTTCACCCAGGCCCATTCCGGCCATGGCGACGGCAATTTGCAGCTTCGTCTCGCTGTTGTGCTGGCGCCTCTCGGCAAGCTTTTCCTTCGTAATATCGATGTAGAACGAGGTGACAGCCGGGCGTCCCTGCCACTGCGAGAGTTGCGCCGTCGATGACACCCAGATTTGTTTTCCGTCTGGTCGATGGCCTCGCCAGCCCGGATGCGGCTGGACCTGAGCGCCGCCATAGACGGCCGCTGTGCGCGCGCGCAAGCGCTGCCGGTCGGCCTCGGCGACCAGATCGTCAAAGGTGTCCAAGCCGTGCATCGCCTGTGCGCTGTCATAGCCGAACAGGTCCGCCATGGCCCGGTTCGCATAGACGATTTTGCCCTCTTGTTGAACGACGATGCCGTGCAAGGTGCCTTCGATGATGCTGCGATAGTGTTCTTGCGAGTTCTGCAGCCAGGGCTCGGGCCCGGTTGGTTGAGACTTATCCCGGCACAGGATGGTGACAGCCACCGCGTTGCCAGCGGAATCGAGTACAGGCGAAGCTTCGAGGCTGACCGGTATCAGGAGGCCAGTCTTGTGCCGAAGCCGCAAATACTGGAGTTCCGGTTTCCTGCCCGCATATATCGCGGCGATTGTGTTGGCTGACGATCCGTTGACGTTGGTCGGGGCCAGGAGCGTGTCCAGCCGGCGGCCAACTGCTTCAGCCGCAGAATAGCCAAACAACTGCGTGGCGCTTGAATTCCAGGTCTCGACGACCTGGTCGAGTGTCGTGCGAATGATTGCGTCATGGGCAGCCAGGACAAGCGCCGCAATTTGCTCTGCTTGCTGGCTGGCAAATCGCAATTCGCCCTCGGTCATGAGCATTCCTTTTCCAATTCCAGCGCGCGCGCAGCCGCTGGAACGGGATGGCATAAGCCAGCGGTCACGTCTGACGCAACGCGATGGCGGCAGAAAAGTTCCATGATCCTGCCGGTGAAACTCTTCTAGCACCCGGACGGGCAGGATGCAGCGCCATAGCCTTGGGCGCTTCCAGGGACGTGGTGTAATATCCAGCAACGAAAGATTCGACTCGCTTCTGCCCCCTCACCCCGGCCCTCCCCCCACAGGGGAGAGGGCCGGGGTGAGGGGGGATCTGTGGTCAGAGCTTTCGTTGCCCAGTATCACCCGATTTGCCGTTGGGCGTTGGACCTAACCTGGCGCGCCAGAACGGTTTCGCGGCCTCGAGAATGACGAGCATGAGCGCGCCTGCCCCGAGCGTCAGCGCGAGATCGTCCCAGTGCAAAGGGCCGAAGCGGAAGAGCCCGCTCGCGAACGGCCAGAGCAACGTCAGGCTGAGCATGGCAGCAACCGCAACGAGCACCCAGACCAGCGCCGGATTCGGCCGGCCGAGGGCTGTGATCAGCGAAGCGCTGAATGAGCGGTTGACGAAGATCAGACTGACAATCGTCATGATCAACGCAAAGAATGCGAGTGCCCGCACTTCCGTTTCAGGCATACCGTGCCGGTAGCTGATGACGAACATGGCGGCAACGAGCGCGAACGCGAACCCGCCCTGCAGGAGGCTCCATTTGATCAGGTGCCTGAAGAACAACGGCTCATCGGGTGATCTGGACCGCCGCCGCATGACATCGTCTTCTTCCGTCTCGGCCTCGAAGACGAGCGAGCACACCGGATCGATCACCATCTCCAGAAACGCGATGTGCATCGGCCCGAACAGGATCGGCAAGCCGAATATCAGCGGCAGCAGGGCGAGGCCGGCAATTGGAACATGCACCGCAAAGATGAAGCCCATCGCCTTGCGCAGGTTGTCGTAGGTGCGGCGGCCGAGCCGGATCGCCGTGATGATCGATCCGAAATCATCGTCGAGCAGAACGATAGAGGATGCCTCGCGCGCCACGTCGGTCCCGCGTCCGCCCATCGCGATGCCAATGTGGGCGGCTTTCAGCGATGGCGCGTCATTGACCCCGTCGCCGGTCATGGCGACGATCTCGCCGTTTGACTTCAGCGCGTTGACGATCCGGAGCTTCTGCTCCGGCATGATCCGCGCGAACAGGCTCGCGGCCCGCACCCGCTGCGCAAGCTCGGCATCGTTCATCAGCTTGAGGTCGCCGCCGGTCACCACGTCGCCGGCATCGAGGCCGGCCTGGCGAGCGATCGCCTTGGCGGTCGCTGGATAGTCGCCGGTGATCATGACCACCTTGATTCCGGCGGTCCAGCATTCGGCCACCGCGGCAGGTACGCTCGCGCGCAGCGGATCGGCAAGGCCGACGAGGCCGGCGAACTCGAACGCAAAGCCGTGCTGTGACTCCGGCCAGGCCGTTCCCGCGAACTTGGCGCGAGCGACGCCGAGAACCCGAAGTCCCCCGGTGGCCATGGCGTCGATTGACGTCTTCAACGCGGCGCGATCCCCGGAACCGAGGTGACACAGTTCGGCGACGGCCTCGGGGGCGCCTTTGACCGCGACAACATACTCCTGTCCGCCATCAGTGGGCTGCCAGATCTGCGACACGGCAAGGAGATCGGGCCGGAGACCATAGGCGTGGACGAGCTTCCAGTCCGCAGCGTGCAGGTGTCCGGTCCCGGCGAGACGGACTTGCCCAAGCTCATGGAAGGCTTTGTCCATTGGATCGAAGGGTTCTAGCGCACTGGCAAGAAGGCCAAACTCGGCAAGGCCATGAAACGCTTCCGGAAAGCTCTCTTCTTCAGCCTCGCGCGGTTGGCACGTCTGGTTACCCGGGAGCCTTAGCTCAGCGATGGACATCCGGTTTTCGGTCAGAGTGCCCGTTTTGTCGGTACACAGCACCGTGGCCGAGCCGAGCGTCTCGATGGCCGCCGCTCGCCGTGTCAGCACACGCGCCCGGGAGATGCGCCAGGCGCCCATTGCCATGAAGACCGCGAGCAGGACCGGGAATTCCTCGGGCAGCATCGACATGCCAAGCGCGATGCCGGCGAGCACTGCATCGAGCCAACCGCCGCGCAACATGCCGTAGAGGACGACGGCAAGGACGCTCACCGCGCCGCCGGCCAAGGCGAACCCCTGCACCAGCTGTTGGGTCTGCGCCCGCAGCCTTGGCGGCTCGGTCTCCAAGCTGCTAAGCGACTGGCCGATCTTGCCGATTTCGCTGAGGGCGCCGATCGCCGTGACCTCGCCGATGCCGGACCCGCGCACGGCCAACGAACCGGAAAACACACAAGGGATGTCATCGCCGCCCGGCCTGTGGTCCGTGGAAGGTGCGCCAGGTTCCGCCACAACTTTCCGCACAGGCACTGACTCGCCCGTCAGGAGCGATTCATGAGTTTGCAGGTCGGAACATTGCACAAGCACGGCATCGGCGGGCACCCGATCGCCTTCGGTCAGGACAACAAAATCGCCTCGCACCACCTCCCGGCCGGCGATGCGTTTGCGCGCTCCGTCTCGAATGACGAGCGCACGCGGACTCGTGAGGTCGCGCAAGGCCTCGATGACGCGCTCGGTGCGGCTCTCCTGGACGACCGTGATCGCGACTGACATAGTCGCGAATATCAGCAAAATGACGGCCTCCTTCAGGTCTCCGAGCAGAAGATAGATGACGCCGCCACCGAGCAGCAGAGCCAGCATCGGCTCGCGCAACACTTCGAGGATGATGCGCAACGTCGTTCGTTGATCGGGGCGGGGCAGCTCGTTGAACCCGCCGGACGCCTGCCTGACCTTCACCTCGCCAGCGCTGAGACCTGAGAACGGTTCAGGCGATGATTGTGCTTCGGGCATTTCAAACCGTCCGGTCTGTATCAGTGTGACAGTTGATCCATTGTCGTGCGGCATCACGCCAGGCCGCACAGCCAGGCCGCAGCCGGCAGCCTCATCGCGCATACCGAAACCGGGCCAAAGTGGCTGGCCCCCAAAGCGCAACGATTGCTCCGGCCGCCAGCGTCAGGATTACGAACGTTATGAACGGGTCGTAGAACGATCCGTAGTTCGCAATGACACTCCAGGGGAGATTAATCATGGTGTGAAAGAGCACTGCGATGAACACGCTTTGACCTGTGTTCACAAAAAGCCAGACTGTAATGATGCGCAAGGCGACAATGCTCAGGCCATGCCAGAAGATCCAATCGGCTGCGCGGCCCATCTGCACAAATGGGACGACATGCCAGAGCGCCCAGAACACGCCAAGCAGCACAGCGGCGATGACCGCGTTATGGTTGGCACGGAGTTCCGGGTATGCATAGCCCTGCCAGCCAAGCTCTTCCCCGATTGCGCCAACGAAATACATCACCAAGAAGGCAGGTATCCCTCCAATCGCAAATTGTGGCGCCAGCAGCCTGGTTCCAATCAAGCGCAGCGCGAGATATTGCAGGATGGCGACGGCCGGCAACAGGCAAACGGCTGCCGGAACCCAGCGCACGCTCCGGACCCGGTTGAAATCCAGAACACGCTTGAGCAGGTTGGTTGCTCCATCGGCGCCGCGTTCCCGGTAGACGAGGATCAGCGCGGCGGTCATAGGCATAAACGCCATCAACGCGCTGGTTGGCTGAGCTGTCAGGACCGGAAGCCGGCCACCCGCCGCGCCCAGAACGTAGAACGGAATTGATAAAAGGAGCACCAACAGGAAAAAAGTCCATGGCACTGTGTGGCGTGCGGGGCTCATGGCGCCGATCCTGCCGTAACAAGCAAACTTTGTTGTGCGCCAAATGTTCTATGCTGTTGCAAACATCCACCTCGCGAGCGTGAACACTATCCCCGCCCCATAGAGCGCGCCGAAGATCAACTGGTTGTGGCGCGCAAGCCATTCGGGGAGATAGATGTCGAAGTTATCGCGGCGATCAACGGTATAGCGGGCGGCAAGCGATGTGAGAGGGCAACGAAGCCCGTTCGCGGCCAGAATCACGACCTCGACAAGAACGACACTGATCGCGAGTGCCGCGTTTAAGAAATCCGCCCGCCAAGCCAAGACCCAGATGGCGAGGATGCTGGCGGCGAAGAAGGCCCACACAAGAGTGTGCACCGCCTTGATCGCCGTCAAAATGGATGCGGATGACGTCATGGCGCCAAGGGCGATGCGAAGCATCGTCATGAGCAACTCCCAATGCGCCGCCGCGCTGAACCGCCGGCCGCCCTGTCCGCCCGTCGCGCCAAATGATACTGCGCGTGCAACGCTACGGAACTACTTTAGCAGCCGTCAGTATCGGAAATTACTCAGACCGGCAGATTGATGCTCCGGCCGTGCAATAGCGTCTACAGAGCACTATCGCCGCCTGCCCGCGGCCTAGCAGAAGAATTCATCAGCAAGTCCTGTATAGGTGGATTTGCGTTGGAAGTTGACCTGCCCGATTGAATGAGGGGAACATGAGTACCATCATTAACAGTCGTCTCGCCCATCTCGGTGTCCCCGAGAGGTTCCAGTCAGAAATTGCAGCGCGGCGGGCGCCGCGATTCCACATTCTGGTGCACCTCGCAATCATCCTGGCTTCACTTGGCGCCGCGGTCGCCGCGATCGTGGTCTGGTCGCGCTATGTGGCCGCTGCTGCGCTGGAAGCTGCCAGATCGGCGCACGCGCTTCTCTATGACAGCGATTTCGGGGCCGAGTCGCTTGGCCTCATTCTGACTGTACTGTTTGCGGCAGGATGGCTCTGCGGAGCCATCACCTGGCGGCGCGGCAGCGAGGGGGCACGCAACGGCTGGGCCGCTGACCTCATGCACGAGCCTGCAAAAAACAAGGCCGTCACCGACTGGCTCTGGCGGCAGATGATCCGGCGATATGCGGGTGCGGCTGACAGCGCGGACGATTTTCTGGACCGGCTGGGCAAGGGAGTGGTGCGTGACTTGCGATACGCAGCCCTGGCGATGCTGGTGTTGACTGCCGGGCTCGGCGCAGCCCTCCCCGCGCGGCTGTCCTACGCGACAGCCGCCGGAATAGCGGAACTTCCGGTGTTGCCATTGGCGCGCAGCACCGTGCGGCCGGTCGCGGCTGTTGCGTCTGTCATTTCGGGTTGCCCCAAGCTCCCCAAGGACGGCAATACACTTGTTTACCGGGTCCGATTCGAGGATGGAGCGGAGGCAAATCTCGGGTCTTGGAGCTCTCTCAGTGGCAGCCGTATTGCTGCTCTCGAAGCCATCGAGGCCAGGTTGCCGGCCGGCGTCACTCGAAACCGCTTTTTCAACGTCATCGGCAGCGATCCGATGTCTGCTGAATGCCTGAAAGAGTTTGCGAGCAAGGAGGGCCCGGATGGCCCTGAGCGATTGCTGCGGCTCTTGTCGCTAAGCGGACCCAAGAGGAGGTGACTGACGGGCTCGCCCTGACAACAGCAAGTCTGAAAGCGCCAGTTCGGCAGCAATTGCGTTCTGCGAAAGGCCAAGGCAGAAATCCGACTTCAGCAAAACACCGGAAAGCAGCAGCCATGCTCCCACTCTCCATCCTTGACCTTGCTCCTGTTTCCGAAGGCTCAACCCCCGCCATCGCCCTTCAGAACGCCCGCGATCTGGCCCAACATGCGGAACGCTGGGGCTACCGCCGCTATTGGGTGGCCGAACATCACAACATGGCGGGCATTGCCAGCGCGGCCACGTCAGTGGTGATCGGATTCGTCGCGGCCAACACCTCAACCATCCGCGTGGGCGCCGGCGGCATCATGCTGCCCAACCACTCGCCGCTGGTCATCGCCGAGCAGTTCGGCACCTTGGAATCACTCTACCCCAAACGCATCGACCTAGGATTGGGCCGCGCGCCCGGAACTGATCGCCAGACCATGCATGCCTTGCGTGTTGACCCGATGGCATCTGAGCATTTCCCGCAGGATGTGCTGGAGTTGCAAGCCCTGCTCGGCCCCTTGCAGCCGGGCCAAACCATTCAGGCCGTTCCTGGAACCGGCACCAATGTGCCCTTGTGGATTCTGGGGTCAAGCTTGTTCGGCGCGCGACTCGCCGCCTTGCTCGGCTTACCCTATGCGTTCGCTTCACATTTCGCGCCTGACTCCCTGATGCAGGCGCTGGAACTCTATCGCGCCAACTTCAAGCCTTCGGCGCAACTGCAAAAACCCTATGCCATGGCCGGCGTGAACATTATCGCGGCCGAAACGGATGAACGGGCGCAACATCTGTTCACATCGTTGCAGCAACGCTTCGCCGATATGGTGCGTGGCGCGCGAGGGCTCTTGAAGCCGCCCATCGATGACATCGAAGCCTATTGGTCACCTGCGGAGAAAACTCAGGCCCAGCGGATGCTCAAATGCTCGTTCGCCGGTTCGCCTGCGACGCTGCGAGGCCACCTCCAGGATTTCTTTGCTAAGACCGGCGTTGACGAACTCATGGTCGCGACCGCCGTCTACAACCACGCGGCACGGCTGCAATCCTACGAATTGTTGGCTGAAATTTAGGGTGGGCACCCTGCGTCCCAAACATTTACAACGCTAGCGTACCATGAGACTGAGCAGGGCCTTCACTCTCATTGAGCCGGGGCCGGTTGTGCACGTGACGACATTCTGCGGAACCTGGAATCGGTTGATTGAATCACGAACTCGGCACGCCAACGCGATACGCCAAGCAGCGAACGCGACCGGCAGAGCATTTCATGACACCAACCGCTGATCGGCCGATATAGGTTCGTGGATACGAACGACGATCTCGCGCTCACGGCCGGCGTTTGGGTCGGGAAGGTGGCACACCGGAGCGGAGTGCCATTCTGGCTTGATGTGTTTGAACCAGCTTCCGTTCGGGCTGATTGACTGCGGCAAAACGACCGGTGTCAAAGCTTTCGCGCAACAAACTGCGCTACAAACCATCTACGCTGAACAGAAAAAATTATTATTTTTCAGCGTGCTGCGCGGCTTCCGGAAACGAATGCAACGCCCTCCCCATCCGCCAAAAGCACTTCGCGTTTTGGTCCGAGATTGACCGCAGAAGCCCACAGAACTCCCAAAACAAGCCTTGTGAGATAGACAAAACACCCGAATTGGGTTCGGTGCGGCCCTTGCCTGTTCGTTCCAATCCGTGTTTCATGGGTGGACATCTGTGTGAACCGAGGCACCCGTCCACCCAGCGACGACGCACCGAACACAGTGCCGCTTGCCAAGTCCCGCGAGCTGGCGGCAGCGGCTCGGCTCAACGTTCGGGGCGGCAGCAATCCGCTTGAGGAGAAGCGCGCCGCGCTGGACGCTCGACGCCGCGACGTGGAGGCGCATCAGTTTGCGCGATTGAAACGGTGCAGCCTCGGCCAAGTTGCCGACCCGATCGAGTCCAAAGGCGGCGGCTGGCGCAACGCCAAGCACGGCGCGCAATGGCAAATGGCGCTTGAGATTTACGCGGCCCCGCTCCGGAACCTTCCCGTGGCCGAAGTTATGACCGAGCGCATTCTCACCGCGTTGCAACCGATTTGGTGTGAACCGGCATATAATTTTGACCCCTGTTGAGGGGTGATCGACGTCCAATTTTGCCCCCTTGAGGTGAAGATCCCGCTGCAGCGATTCGCGAGCGCGGGCTTGAAGGGGGATGGTGACGGTGGACCCGATCGGCAGGGTGAGGCGGGCGCATTTCGTTCAGGGCAGGTCGATCAAGGCGATAGCGCGGGAGTTTCGGCTGGCGCGCAACACGGTGCGGGACATCGTGCGTGGTGGAGCCGAAGGCGAGACCGAGCGGCGCTATGTGCGTCGCGCACCGCCGGCGGCGATGTTCTACTACTCGCGTGACCGCGCTGGCGAACATCCGCGTGTCCATCTGGCCAAATGGTCCGGCCGGCTGCAGGCCGACGCCTATGGCGGCTACATGCAGCTTTACGATGCTGATCGCACACCGGGGCCGATCCTGGAAGCGGCGTGCTGGGCGCACGCACGCCGTCCGTTCTTCGCTTCGGCCGACATCGAAGCAAGTGCGCGCCGTAAAGCCGAGGGTAAGACGCCGCTTCCGATCTCGCCGATCGCAATTGCACTCGGAAGAAAGCCGTGGCTGTTCGCTGGCTCCGATCGGGGCGGCGCGCGGGCCGCTGCCATGTACAGCCTGATCGTCACCGCCAAGATGAGCGATATCGATCCACAGGCGTGGCTCGCCGACGTGCTCGCCCGCATCGCCGGGTATCCGGTCTCAAGGCTCGACGAGCTGCTGGCGTGGAACTGGATTGCCGCAAAGGTTGGCGCCCAGGCTGCCTGATCGCAGGCGACCTTCAGTGCGGGCGGCTGCCGATTGCGATCTCAGAGAGACCACTGTCCCAGATGCATGTGCCGCGATTGGCCAACCAGGCTGTCGATGAGAACGAAGCGGCTGACAGTCCAGCCGATCGGCTCGATGGCGAAATCGCAGATTCGGTTCTCGTCATACATCATGGTCAAATGGGGCGAGGAGCCCGACTGCCGCGGGAGGCTCAAGCCGGCCTTCATCAGCGCGTGCTTCAGACCTTCTTGGAGCCTCAGGACGCCGGCAACACTGTCACCATCGCCTGTCAGGACCAGCGCTCGTTGCCCATGACTTCCCGAGAAGCTCGCGACGCGATCGAACTCGACCTTGAAGGGCGCCATCGAAACACTGCCGGCTGCCCTCCTTGCCGCTTCGATGACCGCAGGCGGACATGAACCGGAAAAGCCACCGACGGAGAGCAACGAGACATGGAGCCGCTCCGGCGGGATCGGCGTTGCCGCCAGCCGCAAGCGTCGACGCACATCGCGCGCAATACCTCCTGCACCGGCGCTCATCGTCGCGTCCGGCAGGGCCGCGAAGAACACGTTGTGCAGCGTCGCATCCCTGCTCAAAAGCTCGAGCTGCTGATCCATCGTCTCGACCCCTTCCAGCAACCGGCACGATAGCTCCGTGGCTCACCGACAAAAAGCGGCACCGATAACCTCGCACCGCCGCGCAGTCCCGCCAGGGCGCTCATGCGCCCTACTCCGCTCATACCTGCGGTCCTCACCGGAGGCTTAC
>Ga0075018_10000009_pt1 | contig 38535 bp, 41 predicted proteins | sample ColStrG_CSR_2014_FD_71471 | JGI IMG/M metagenome (GOLD analysis project Ga0075018, IMG submission 71471) | Freshwater sediment microbial communities in response to fracking from Pennsylvania, USA - Cold Stream Run_MetaG_CSR_2014 | ecosystem: Environmental > Aquatic > Freshwater > Creek >... | reverse complement strand
GCATTGAGCGTCGGCTCGACGTTCATGGAGCCCTTCCAGACTTGCGAGCCCTGCTCCTGCGTCAGGCGCTCGAAGTCGAAGCGATCGAGATTGGTCTGGAAGTCGCGACCGAGCACGGTGGACAGCAGATTGCGGTCGCCGATGCGGTAGATTTCGATCGCCACGGCGGCGGTATTGACGCTCACCACCGGGATGCCGCGCTGGCCGGTGCGCGGCAGCACATAGGCCTTGTCGGAAAAACGCACGAAGGGCTTGCGGTCGCGCACATAGATGTTGAACTCGGCGGTCTTCGCCAGGGTCTCCTTCACCACCGAGGGAATGCCGGCCCGCATGGTGACGGTGTAGCGCTCACCGTGCTTGAGGCCCTCGACGCAGATTTGGTGCTCCTCAACCGACAGCGCCGGCTTGTCCTGCCCGCCGACCGTCACGAACGGAGAAAGGTCGGTGCGCTTGCCCGGCAGGTCTTCCGAAAACTGGAAGCAGGCGCGCGGCGCGGCCGAATCCGCATCCACCGAGTAATCGAGCAGGCGGAAGCCGTGATCCTCGCGCATGCGCTCGTATTGCTGGCGCACGTCGGCGACCTCGCGCAGCTCGAGCGAAAGTCGCATGGCATCGAGCGAAGGACGCCAGCGGCTGCGGTCCGCGTAGCTGCGCGCTATGACCAGAAGGCTTTCCGCTTCCTCGGCCGAATTGCCGGTGCGCTGATAGGCGATATAAGCCGCCGTGGCGGCGCGATCGAGCAGCGCCGAGCGCTCCTGATCGTTGCTGGGGCGAATCTGCAGGACCGCTTTGGCGAGCCGCAACCAGTTGGCGCTGTCATTGGGCGCGGCGACGACGATCTGCCCGAGAATTTGCAGGCCGGTGCGGAAATCATTGCGGCCGAAGGCCGCGTCCGCGTCGCGCCGCAGCGCAGCCGCCGTCTTCGATACCTGCCCCGCATCGCTCTTGATCTTGGCCTCGAGCTTGATCGCAGCATCGGCGAGCTCGTCGCGCTGGTAGGCCTTCTCGGCGGCTGCCGGAGCTGCTGCGAGCATGGGCAATAGAATGACGAGCGCGGCTGCGATGCCGGCGCGAACGAACGTGAGCATGGGTGGATCTCCTCCCGGTCGGGCGCATTGGCGCGCGGGCAATTCAGAACGGGCGCGAACAGTGATCTCGCAAAGGTGTCGCGGTCATGACCGCACCACGCCCTACCCCTGTCAAGACCACGCTTTGGCGCGAATCGCGAGCGTCAATGTCAGTGAAGCGCGGCGGCCGCACGCACCGCTGCGCACGCGCCGTCATCGGTGCGCACGCAACCGCACCGGTGCGCACAGATCGTCATTTGGGCGGACGGAATCGCAAGCGCATGCCGCGCGGGCTGCCCCGATGCGTGAGCTGTCGGGTATTGATTGAGCCTGAAGCTGACCGAGATATCCCACCAGGAATATGCTGACTGAAATCGGAAATCGGCGTTAGGAATACAGGGCGTTTCACTCCTTCTCCCCGTGGGGGAGAAGGTGGGATGAGGGGCTCCGGCGGTGCGATACGGAACCATCGTAACCCCCACACCCCCCTCTCCCATCAGCTCATCTTGTACGACAAAGGCGGGTGGCTCACGGGAGCGGGCTGGACCGCGACCGGCGGCGGCTCGCCATCGGCATGTGGATGCGCGGGCGCGGCCGGCTTGGCGTGATCCTGCAGGTTCCGCATCAGCAGCGGGACCAAAGCCGCGATGCTGGCCCCGAGCCCGCCTTCACCGCCGACCGTGAGGGCGAGATTCTCGGGCATGAAGTGCTGCGTGCCCTCCGCCAAGGCTTTGATGGCGTTGACGATGGCGGTCTGGTCCTTGCCGATCGCCACCTGCTGGGCTTCGAGGCCGGCCGCCACCGCGAGACCCTGCTCCCGGGTCTTCACGGCGCTGGCCTTTCCTACCACATCGAGCTTATAGGCTTCGCCATCGGCGGTCTTCTTCACCGCATTGGCATCGTTCTCCGCGATGTTGATGCCGATCGATGACTTCGCCAGCAGCGTCTGCATGTCGGCCCGGCCCTTGGAAGCTTCCACCTCGAGGCGCTGATCCTGGGCGTTCCTCTCGGCCTTGAACGTCTCGACCTGCTGGGTGGCGATTTCGCGCGCGGTCAGCACGCCCACGATCTGCTCTGGCAAAACGACATCCTGGATGTAGACGCCGCGGGTCTCGACCATGTAGTCGGCGAGCTTGCGCTTGATGTGCTCTTCCGCCTCCTGCTGGACCTTGCCGCGCTGCTGGATGAACTCGACCGCGCCCATGCTTTGAAGCTTGTCGCGGAAGTGGTTGCCGACCGCCGCTTGCAGCACCTCGTTGACCAGGTTGAACATGGTCCCGACCATCGAGATCACTTTCGGGGCTTCGGTGTCGGGGACATGGATCTGCACCTGCAGGTCGAGCTGGAACACGAAGCCTTCCTTCGACTTGGCGACGATCTGCTTCAGATCCTTGTCGAAGTTGTGCGCCTTCGAGGAGGCATCCGCCCAGTTCAGGGTGAGGATCGCGGTCGGCACGATCTCGACGCTGTAGCAGCGCGGGTTGATGGCGTATTTGCCGGTGCGCAGCGAGTATTGCCAGATGCCGCGGTGTCCGGGACGCACCAGCGAGCCGAACTTGAACGCCGCGCCCGAGGTGTCTTCGGTGGCCAGGCCCACATAGGCCTTGACGACCGCGACCTCGCCCTGATTGACGACCAGCATCGGCACCATCTCGACCGCAACCAGGAACGGGTTGAGCGTATAGGCGCCATACATCAGCGGATCATGCTGCAGTCCGATGCGGCCGCCGTTGTCGAGGAAGCGCTGGAAGTCCTGATAGTTGTTGTGAACCTCGTTCTTGACCGAGAGGATCGCCTCGACCAGCGCGCTGTCCTTCGTTTCAGCATCGCGCTCGAGCTCGATGATATCGTCGAAGCCATCGAGCCGGTTGGCGATGGCACCTTTCGGCAGCGGCGCGCCTTCGAGGGTCGTGACGATGCCGATCATGTCGATGATCTTGCCGTCGTGCTCGGCCTTGGGCTTGATGCGGGTGACCTCGAGTTGCTCTTCGGTGAGGCCGAACGACGCGAAGCTCAGCTTGCCTTGGCCGGCGAGCCGCACCAGCTCCTCGGACACCGCGATGCCATACACATGATGCTTGCTGATCACCAGAAAGCCGACCGGATGGATCGCCGCGACGGTGCCGGGCGACAGAACGAGCCGTTGCAGGCCCTTCTGGCCGCCGCCGTCCACGAACGCCTTGAGGTCGGTGAAGTTGCCGAACTCCGGCTTGTAGACCGCCGACTTGGCGCCGACCGGCAATTGGGCGCCGACCTGAGCAATGACCACGGCGATCTCGCCCGCCGGAATCTGCGGGATCGGCCGCCGCTGGACAGCGTAAACCAGCCAGAGCTTGAAGCGGATTCCGGTCCGCAGCAGCTCGGCCTGGTAGCCGGCCTCACCCCGAAAGCCGACGATATTGCCGCCATCGAGCTTCTTGAAGCCGAAGCGCTTGCGCACCAGCCCCATCTCGGTCGGCCCGATCTTCCAGAACGACATGTAGAGAATGAACACGACCAGGGCGACGAGCAGGAAGACCGTCAGGCCGTTTGTACCAATATCCCAGAGCGTCGAGACCAATGTGACGGCCATATCCATGGATCGACCTTTCCTTCATGCTGTCCACCGCGCCGGAACATAGCATGGCGCGGCGATGGAAGGTGCGAGTTATATGATCGAACGCTGCAAGCGCGTTGCTTTGGCTGGAAATTGGTATCAAGCGATCCTGCGAATCGCGCATGCGCGATCCGATCGGCCACAAGAGCGCCGGGCGGGCAACAGTCGAAGCGCCCCTACACGATCGTGCGCGCAGCTGTGTGACGCTGCGGCCTTGGAGTCGATCCCGGTCATATTGAGCCGATTCGGAGTCGTTGCCGGGCTTGACCCGGCAATCCATCTTGCGAGATGGAAGGACCCGCGCCCGCGGGGTGACGACCGAGGTAAATCCATCCGAGCGCGACATCCTCTACGCGGCGGAATTGCCGTTCCAGCACAAGAAACCGCCAAGGAAACTTGTACCCGAGACAGACCCGGCCTAAAGAACTCCCCGTGGCCCCGTAGCTCAGGGGATAGAGCAACAGCCTTCTAAGCTGAAGGTCCCTGGTTCGAATCCAGGCGGGGTCGCCAATAAATCAATGACTTAGCCGAAGACTGAATCAACAAGTGGATAAGAATTAGCCGCCGTAAGTGGACAAACGTTTCGGGTTTGATCTCTCCTCAAGCAATCGCGTCAGCGCCCTACGCCGCTGATCCATGGTGCCCTTGCGATAGATGTCCAACGTGGCATCAGTCTTGGCACCGACAGCATTGACATCCGCGTCAGATAGGTCTGCGTCACCGGCTGCGGTAAAGCCGCCGTGACGAAAGGATCGAAACGTAATCTCGGTTGGTAGATCGGCGGAATCTCTGATCTCCCGCACGCGATGGATGAAATCCGCAAGCGAGCCGGCGCTCGCGCGAGAACACCACGGCCGATAGACGCCGTTTGCATTTGGCTTGTCGCGCAAGCAGATGAGCGCGCCCCGCCTGGGAGCAACATCGAGGCGGGTCATCAATTCTGGAAATAGGGGTCGCCCATCGTCAGAATAGAGCGGCAACGCCACAGCCTCGTTCGTCTTCGGATGTTGGATGACGACGCAATCAGATTTTCCGCTTGGCCGGAAGTCGACCCAGAGAAGCCCGGTTACTTTGCCATCCTCGCGTGGCATTCCGAGTATATGCTCCTGACGTTGAAACCAGAGGAAGCTGACCAGCGCGGCTGTTCCGATAGACCAGTCGCCAGCGGCATCGCATGCGCGGACGAACGCCAGTGTTTGATCCCACGTCGCCGGAACTGTCTTGCCAGCCTTGGGCGCCTCGACCTCGGCCTTCTCGAATGGATTGGCGTTGGGCACGGTTACTGGCTCGATGCGGCGAGCAACATTCCAAGCTCGGCGGCAGGCTTTCATTGCTTCCTGAGCCCGGCGTAGTCGTGGGACTTCGCGCAGCACCGGATTGCCATCGGTATCACTGACAGGTTGCCCATCAACGTCGAGCACGGCGACGCGATCGACCTTGATTGACGCATATAGCTTGTCCACGACTCCCGGCGAAATGTCCGCCAACCGCAGCTCGCCGAAACGCGTCAACCCCCTCGGATTCTCCTTGAGCGCATGATCGGACGCTATGCGCAAGCCGTACTCGTAATTTCCCTTCTGCCGGCCGCTGAGTTTCACGTATTGCGGCGCGCCGCGATAGAGCGACACCATCCAATCGAATGAGCCGCGCGGAGGTCCCTTGGCGACATGACCCGCCAGACCGCCCGTGCGCCATGCATCGAACTGCGGGAGCAAGATGGTTTCGGCCCGCTGGACGGCAGCAGCGTAGTCCGTCCCCAGCGCCTCGCTTTCGACCGAACAGGCGCCACGCGGATCATCGGCTGCGGCGTTCCTCGCCCACGATGGAACGTTGAACAGATAGGACCATGCCTGCTCGCGCCTGAGCCAGCGGCGCTCCACGTACCTCGGCAGCGGCAGCGCCGACCGCCTCATTCGGGTTGTCATCACAGGAACTCCGATGCGTCGAATGCAGGATCATTGTCGTTCGCGGCCGGACCAGAATAGTGCCGGCGACGAAGGAACGCATCACATTCCGACCGCAACCAAACCGGAACACGGCGGGCGTTGAACGAGCGCGTTGCCGTTGGGAGCGGCGCCTCGCCCCGGTCGATTGCCGCCAGCAGCTTGCCCGTAGTCGCATGATCCAGATATGCGGCGGCCATGTCCGCACGCATTTCGGCAGGCCATGTCTCGCCGGAAGGATATCTCGCGGGCAGGGAGCGTTCCATCGCTATTGCGCCTTTGCTTGATAGCCGCGATCTCCCCCAGCCGCCAGATTGCTTTATTGCTCCCGTCTCTCAGCGTGACCACCGTTGCCGATCGTGTGCAATATTGAACACATGGAACCTTTTGCCGACTCGCATATTAGGATTCTTTCTTATTAGAGATTCTTTCTTATTAGAGAATAGATGATCCTAAAGATTCGCCATTCTCTTACGTCGGCTAAATTATAAAGACCTCTCCTGTTCTAAAGAAGGATATACCGCGCGCGCGAGGCCAGCGTGTTCGCACACCCATCATTGGACGAGCTTGTCGATTCCGCCGGGAGCGGTGCAAGGAGCGGTTTCCCACGCCGGGCTCCGAACCTACCGGGCGCTGCCTGTGCCTCAACCGGCGCAGCGATGCCGGCAGAAGTAAGGGCTCGCAGGCGACAACCTTTGGACCCGGACTTGAATCCTCTCGGACGCCCGGTGACCGGAACGCCGTCATTGGTCGGTTTTATCGATTTCGGCCGGGAGCGCTGCAAGGAGCGGTTTTTCCTCAGTGGGCGCTACCTGACTAGCGGACCGAGCCGGCACCTCAACCGGCGCAGCGATGCCGGCAGAAGAAAAGGGCTCGTAGGCGACGAACATAGGTCGTCGACTCGAATCTTCCCGGACTGTGAGCTTGGCTGCCGCGCCGATGGTTGAACGCAAACACTCCACGTCCGATGACGCCCGCTGCATGACGATCACGGTTTGCGGGTCTTCGCCGCGAGCCAGCAACGCACGCGCCGCATCCAGAAATGGAGTCTCGGAAACGGCGATCGGCTCGCTTTCGCCGAGCAACCTCGCCTCGTAGCGGGGATCGAACCGACCTCGTTTGCGCGGCGCCTGATTGACGATAATCGTGCGGACGCGCGTCCCTGCTGTCACGTGCCCTCATCTGCCCCATCGCCATAGGCTTGACCCAATGTCTGTGCTTCCAACTGACTAGCGCAGCGAATCCAAGCGATGGTGGCACTGAGCGGCGTGCCGCCATCGGCGGCTGCTGTGATCATGGGGATTCCCTTCATGACGCACGAGCCAATTTCATACGGGCAGAGGCAATCCGGGTATACGCCGACCACCACGTCGGCCCTCGAAGTCGCGAGTTCCCATGCGTCACGATCCATCATTGTCGTTTCTCCATTGTGCTGACCGCGACACCTGACCTGAGCATTGACAGGACGGGGCCGCGCGGTTGTCTCATTCGATCGCGTCGATTTGCTCTTGCGTTGCCGCCTTGCCGCCAGTCGCGGCCACGTGGTCCTGGTGCGCGTAGTGTGGCAACCCGGACCATCCGCATGGGCACTTAACGAAATCAGGCGGCCGTCTCCTTGCCGTCCAAGCGCGGAAGCCCCGCTCGCCGCAATGGGTAATTGTCGTGTGAATTACATGGTTATGGCAAAGCACGCGGCCATCTCCGATCGACTTCGGAACATGAAACGCGGCGATGTAGCGTGTGCCGTTCTTCGTTTGTTTGTACATTTGAGTGCGTCGACTCCACTTCGGCCCGGATAACGTTGAGTGCAGCAGTGTCCGCCGCCATAGCGGGCTCCCGCGCGAATTTCATTTATGGGCGAAGTGGGATGGGTCGTCTCAGACTAACCGGCCAATTTTCTGGCCGGTTTCACTGAATGCAAAGATGGCGGGGCACCCTTGCTACGAGAGACCGCAATGTTGATCTACCTGACGCTCAGTCTGGCGTTACAGAACGCCGCTCCGCAGCGCGAAATTTTAGTGCGGCGGCCACAGCAGCCGGCAACGAGTTTCCGTCGTCGTCATCGCCTGGCCAGCCGATGTCCTTAAATACGTGGGAGACGAATTTGACGAAGTCCGAATTGGGGCCGCTGGAGGCGCGCCTCCTCAGTGCCTCCCATATGTCGGCTAATCTGCAAATCAGACCTCTGCGCAAAATAAATGGTGGCCGGCCACCTTTAGATTTGCCCCAAGATCGGCAAATCTCCAAGTACATAGCGAGGACGTTTTCTGCCGGATAGAGGAATGTCGGAACCGACGTAAGCGGATTCCTCTCCATTGAGCGTTGGGTTTGGCACAACAACCATGGATTTACTCCTGCGGACTCGCTGCTCACCAGGGAACGGGGCGCCTGAATAGGGAAACTGGAGACAACAAATGTGACGGGGCCGAACTCGGAATCGGTTTCCACCAACCCAGGGGCCAAAGTCAAAAGCAGACCGCGTGCTTTTTTTATGGCCGACAGGACGGATTTCAGGCGGCGGAGAAATATTCGGCGATCAGGTTGGGTTTTCAGCGCAGGCATCATGCAGCCAATCGTCAAGATGATGTCATTGAGCGCGAATTGCAGGACTGCTTGGACGCGCTGAGGAAGTTTGAAGGACGAGCAGATTGCCTCCGCGCTTGCGTTCGAGATCAGGTTCGGGATTTGCAGTTCACCAGATTGGGGTCTAGCCATGATTTATCCCCGCGCAGTTGCGACGTAATAGAGACTTCCGGCCCGTTGATTTCGTCTTGAGAATGGCGCCCCTATCATGCCGGACGGTGCTCGACAAGCGCTGTAGCTGGGATGGCATCTGGTTTCCGCGCCGTCGATGTTTGGACAGGCAGAGCCACCACTCAACTTTTGCGGCGAATTAATTTATCGTGACAACCATATTGCGAAGATCGAACGTGCCCACTAGACTCGTGTGATGGATACGCTCAATGTTCAAGATCGGTTGGAATTTGCGCGCTACGCCGCTGCCGTTCTTCGCGCGCTCAAAATTATCGACAAAACGATGCGGTACAATGAATTCGCCAAAGCGATTGGCCTGATGTCGGACAGTGACCAATGGGAGGCGCGGCATCGGCAGCAGGTCGAAGCAATCTTGCACATAGTGGCCGCCGTCGAGCGGCAGCAGTGGGGCGGCGGCGGCACCGACCTTGAGCCCTTGGAGTTCGAGCGAATCGTGACTGAGGACGGACAGCCCGGTACTGGGATCGTGAAGAATAGCCGGATTGTCACGGAATAGTTGTGACCGGGCCAGCGCCGCTGCCGATGGCCGCCGTCATCGCTGGCGATCATCGCGGTGATGACAGGCGACCGCAACCTTGGGAGCCGCAATCAGGCCCGCCGCTGCCGGCAATGCGGTCGTCAACCGCGCGCGATGGCGTCGCTGGGAGCTTCGGGGTGCCGCGATTGCCCTTTGATAGGTGTTGGGCTGTTCCGGCTGCTCCAATCACGGTTGCGCGCTGGAACTCCTAGGCGGCGTCGGGGGAACGGTTAAGGAATGAGTACTGCCCACTTGTCGACGAGGAACAGGATTGCTTGGACAATCGCAGCGCCCGACGCGCAAAGCGCCGCGCGAGCGTTCCATTTCGCTTGATGACTCGGCAGCTCCTCCAATGTAATCGCCCGTGGACTTTGCCACGGAAATTCGACGGACTTCCCATACGCCGCCGCCATCCAAAATCCACCTGCGAATAACGAAAAGATCGCGCTGAGTGCGCCTAGCGGGATGCCCCACATTTAAATCCTCCTCCATTCGGCAACCGTCATAGTTCGCAGTCCCGACAACGGAGCCGGATCAAAGCGATCTTAAAATCGCCTCGCATCGCCGCAGTCTCCGTTCACTCAAGCAACAATTGCGAACGGAAAATACGGCTCGCTCCGGGTCTTCTCGATTTGGGGGTTTTGCCGATTGTCCGTTAAACGCTGAACGGCTTCGCTTGCTCGGTCGTGTGCGCGTGGCATTCCAAAAATGGCATATTTCTCCGATAAATCAGTCGTATTATTTTCGGCCCAAGTCTCAGCCACGTCGATCAGGCTATAAGCGTAATACCCTCCGCGCGTACTATCGTCGTTGGCTCTCTCATCCAAATCGCAGGAGTGCAACACGATCCGTGCCGCTGGACACTCGGAAATTTCTCGTTCGTAGAGACGCCTACACCGTGATCCATTGAGCCGCCGAGCAGCAGCGTCCATTTTGGCCAAAGCATCCTCAGCTAACATACGACTGGGTCGTGCTACAACGCGACAGCAATCTAATATCAACGTGTGCTTTTCCGCTCCCGCTCGAAGCTCCATCGAGTCCATTTCTTCGTCGCCACGCAGGCAAACGATGGTGGAGCGTCGATCAGACGTAACGTACCCATGGCCGGAGAATAGCACCAAGGAATAGTCGGCGGACTTTAAGGTCAGAATTGCAGCACGAACTTTAGAGGCAGGCGGATCATCGAGCGTGACGATTTCACTCGAATACCACCAGCCCCCTAGCGGTGAATCGAGAAATCGGTTGTAGTTGGTAAGATCGCGCGCCACTCCACCGAGATAGTCGTCTGTGCCCGGCTTTCCGGGACAACCAATCAACAGAGCTTTTCTATCCACCGGACTGGTCTCCTCTGCGATTGCGGCCACGCCCGGCTGCAACATGCGTTGAGTCAAACGTCGAAATGATCGACGTTGCCAGTCGTTCGCCTGCACCGGCCGCGAACGCGGCGAGCATTACAACAATAATGGAGTCTCCGTTGCGTGAAAGCGGAGCTAACACAAATCCTGATTTCACGGCGAGCGCGACAAGGACGCCAGACAGCGCACCCGCCCATATTCGTGAAGCCCCCTCAAGATAATGAAGTCCTTCGCCAGCCGAGCAATCGAATTTGAGTTGTCCACTTCGCCCAATTACGGACAACCATGCGCCGCACGAACCTGCAACTGCCGCAAGACAAAGCCAAATGAAATCGGCAGTAAGATAAGCACTAATTGGCTCCCGAAAAATCCAAATCAATGCGCCAATGACAATCATGAATGCTGCCATGATCGAGCTTGCTGACAGATACCAGTACCGCGAGATTTCTTCGGAACGTGCGCGGATATACGCCCTTGCCTCCTCTAACATTCGTCGCGCGGTGTCGTAGTCGTCCTCGAAATTGAACGATAGAGCTTCGCCGATGAGGCGCTTGTATTGCTTCTTTATTTCATTCGACAGCCCGTGACACGGCGCGCACTGGAAAGCAACTCCCTCGGAATATATAGCGTTGTGCTGTGGTTGATCCTTGGCACCGTGTTGGTCGTATTGAGGCGTCGTGAGCCAGTCGATGTCGTGATCCTCATCGAGGTACACGATAAATTCCTTGTCGCTCCGGATCAGGTAGATGGAGTCGAAATCATCCCCTATTTGGTCGCGCCAATAGTCGCTGTAATCGCTCTTTTTGGATGGTCTGTTGGCCATGGTGTATGTGTGCCCGGCTTGCACGTCGTTGCGGCGAACAAAGAAAAAAATTTAAGCGATGGATTGTGCGCGACTCGCCCTCATGCGCGCACTGAAAGTGCAGCACTCGCAAGAGGAGCGGTCAAGGATCGACAACTCCCGATTAGTGCCCTGACTCCCGATTAGTGCCCTGACTCCCAATGGCCAGTGTACACGATTTGTTCTATGGGAGTCGAGACCATCGGAGAGGCTTTTTCGCTCGGCTGGCGCGTCGTGGCGCGGTGCGTCCGGGGCCGCGTAGATGGCCCCGTGTCGCGGTCTAGTCGCGAGTGCACCTACCGCCGGGAATTGGATTTAGAGACGCTAGTGTGCACGCGCGGCCGGGCGTTCCCGTTGTCATCGCTCGAAAGTCGATTGCGCTGCCCGCGCTGCGGTAACAGACGCATGATGGTGATGTTTGAACCGCCGCCACCGATATCCACTTTATCAGGGCCGTTTGAGCCTGCTTGATCTTTTTGCCGCTCAGGCCGACCGGTGCCTCTACAGGAGTGTGAAGCTCCCAATATTCACCGTTCGGCGCTCCCCCAAAATGCGCCATGACCGGCTCGAATAATTCCCGACTGTGTACTTCCATTTCAATCTGATTCTCAAAGGGCTCGATGCCGGTGTGCTCGAATGCGTAAAGCTGCCTTCCGACCGTGCAAACATAATCGACCCGCCGGTCTTTATCTGGGTCACGCTGATCATCAGGTGACCAGCCATCATCAAGTCGCGACGCCCCCTCGCGCGCTTCGATGCACCGAAGCACGGCATCAATCACTTTCCCCTCGTTGTACTTTTCAGCCATTCCGAAACGGATTCCAAAGTTCGACGCCGAACGCGTAGCGGAAGATTATCACGACCACGCCATACATCAGCGTGAGAACAAAAATGCCGGCGATCAGGCGCAGCAACATGAACAGCGCCAAAACAAAGAGCGTGGTTGATAGCTTGGGCTCTCGGGCCGGCTCCGTCATAAACTCAAATCACGTTCCAGGGCGACGGCGCGAGGAATACCGGGCGCGGATGCTGATCGATCCGTGGCGCAACGCTGATCCCATGGCCGCGCACCGCGTCGAATGCCATACCGCCGCTAAGACCCACCGACCCGTTAGACAAGTTTTGCGCGGCGAGTAGCGGAATTTTGTTCGGCGCATCTGGGGGCGGCGCGGTCGGATGCGTGACCACCGCGAATACAAACGGCGCGGCAAGGCCGGCCGCAACAGTGGTAGCAAGCAATTTGGTCTTGTTCATTCGATGATCACCCATGAATGTAAACGACCCGCGATCCTACCCCGGCCCGAGCAGCCCGACAATGCGCGGCAATCCACCTTGTCTTGGCTTATCTCGGAGTTTCAACGACTTTCAACGATTATAGTGCCCCGGCAAAGTCGGCGGCGGTCAAACCGAGCCGCCCGACAATCCGTCCGCTGGTCTGCTGTTGTGCCGTCCGCATCGCGGGCCGCATGGTCAGGGCGGGCCGCGACACGTAGCCGGCGCCGATGAGATTCGCCGTTGCCGGATTACACGGCGTCCATGATCTACAAACTTGGCGACGGCATGGTTGGTGATAGCCAAGCACCACAGCGAGGTAACCCTTTGTTGCCCCCACCCGGCAGGCGAAATTCCTATAGGATTTCATTTTTTTTGGCCGCGCCGTCGCCAACCTACCTCATTCGCGCCAGCAGGTTGCTCACGGTCATCGCTTGCCATCGGCCCCCGCGCGCTGTTGCGATCCCGCGAGCGTTCAGCGCCTCCGCAATGGCCCGCAGTGACCTAGGGCCGGCCTTCTGTATCTCTCGAATGATCGGCAGCACATTCGCTGCGTGACGATCTGCATTGGTCTCTATGGTCTCCGCTGCGGCCTTGCGGGCATCGGCCAGTTTTGGGCCTCCAAGCTTGACGCCGCGAGCCTTGGCGCGGGACAGCGCGTCGCGAGTCCGGGTCGCGATCATCGCCCGCTCCTTCTCGGCAAGGGCGGCGAACAGGTGCAAGATGAACGGGTCCACGTCGGCGCCAAGCTCGGCCACGATAAACTGCACCCGCTCCGCCATCAGGCCGGATATGAAATGAACGTCGCGGCTCAGTCGGTCCAGCTTGGCAACGGCGACCGGGCACTTCCGGCGCTTGGCCTCCGCGAGGGCGGCGACGAGCTGGGGACGGCGCGCGAGCGCGTCCGCACCCTTGCCGGTCTCGACCTCAACGAACTCGCGGGCGATGTCGAAGCCTTCGGACGCTGCGAACCGACCAAGGGCCTCCTGTTGGGCCTCCAGCCCGAGACCAGACCGCCCTTGAGCCTTGGTCGACACCCGGCAATAGGAAATGATCGGTCTTGCCATCGCAGCCTCCGCTGTCAATGATCTTAACAGGCATATACATTATTGACAATGACTAAACCATGCTGCCAACGCAGTGAGCGGTTGGCTCACGCTCATTGGAAACGCGCACGGCAGGGGCAAGATCGCGCCCGCCCAGCCTAACCCAGCGCTGAGAAATCCTCGAAAAGCCCTCTGGAACGCCGCCAATACGCGATAGGATATTAGTCCTAGTTAGCCTCGGACGCAGGGGAGCGGGCCGGTCAATGAATAGCAACGTATCGCTCCAATAAACGGGCGCTGCGCGGGATCAGCGGACAGGGTACTCCTAACAACAGTTCACGGGATCATCAACTCAGACCCTGAAATCCGCGAGCTTTGAAACAAGCAACAACTTTATCCTTTTCAGCAGCTATTAGCTTCCACTTGCTATCCAACCACTCCGCCGTCAGGACGTCACAGAATTTAACTTCGACCTGACAATTTACCGGCTCGCCGAATTTCCACAGCGTATAGGGCAATGAGGGGGGATCGGGAGCAACAAGCCTCCCGTGAGCAATCGCATCGCGCATTTCAACGATGTCTTCGGAAATCGCATATTTTGGGCGTTCTTCCTGCGACAGGCCGCTGTTGAACTTTCTAACCCACTTGCGAAGCTGACAATAGTTTGTGAGCGAGGTGCTCGGCACGTACCGATCTCCACATCGTTTGGGGAACGGGTGCTGCTCACCATTCTTGCGGAAGAAAAAGAACCGGATTACGGTCTCCAGAGCCTGCAGATTCATGATGATGGCTCCAATTTTCTTGTTGAAATCATCAGGAGTCAACTCTGGCATCCGACCCTCCGTTTTACGCACCTCGAATGTGTGGGTGTGGATGCGTCGTGGCAGTGCATCACCCGCGTAAGGCGTGGTCAAGAGGTTCGACAACCTTGCTCGAGTCGACTGCGCCCGCTAAGATTGCACCGCCGCATGGGCTAGGGAGGCTTACATGGCACGTCCGCCTCCACAACGACCCACGCTTAACAATCAGCAACTTAGGAACGGCATCGAACGGCTTCAGATGCGCATCCGCGAGGTTGAGCAGCTAGAGCCCGAAGGTTTAGAGCTATATGCCCCCGAAGTTGATGCTCTCCAAGCTTCGATCGACGACACCTTATCTCGCATATTTGGTCACGACACTGTGGAGTACCATCGCTATCACGAGACGGTGGATTTCGCTGCCGACATACCATCGTTCGGCGAACCACGATTGCTTGGGCAGTACCAGCTAGATGTAGAGAAGGGGCGAAGCCGCGTTCTAGCTATGCTTCGGCAGGCCGCGCAGTCCCTCACAGAGGAACTAGCAGAGCACGACACTGCGGACACCAGCACGAAAACCTCGACATCATGGAGACCGTCAATGTCGCCGCCAACGAGCGCAGAGCGTCGCCGGCTAGTTCTAGCGTCCACTTCGATTCTGAAGGCGCTTGGGCACGCAGGGTTTGACAGAATGTTGCTTGAGTTGGGCGTACCGGAAGATGTTGGTACGGGCTCCGGCTTGCTGGCAAGGTCAAACTCGCTTGGTCGGTACGTTCTCAGCAACCCAGACGCCAAAGCGTTCGATGGAAGCCTGCTTTCAGATGCACTGATACGACGAGCACAAGACCTTTTTGATCGAGGGGTCATGTCCAATGTCAGCGAACCGGAGCGCATGGAGTATGAGCAGGCCGCGCAAAACGATCAAGCGGGGCGAGATACGATCTCGCCAGAACCTTCAGCAATTGTTCCGGGCACTAGCAGCAACCCCACTCATGTTCCCCTTGCTCGCCCGAAGGAGCGGCGGAAGGTCTTCATCGTGCACGGGCATGATGAAGGGCCACGGGAGGCGGTCGCACGATTTCTCGAAAAATTGAACTTTGAGCCGGTGATTCTCCACGAGCGGGCAAACAAGGGACGCACGATCATTACCAAGTTCCAGCAGGAGGCTGCGGACGTTGGATACGCCGTCGTTTTGATGACTCCCGATGATCACGGCAGCAAGATTGGCGAACAAGCGAAACCGCGAGTACGTCAGAACGTTGTTTTCGAGCTTGGCTTTTTCATCGGCGCGCTTGGCCCTGAGAAGGTAGTCGCATTGGTCAAGGGAGACATAGACCGCCCCTCTGACTTTGATGGTGTTGTCTACATTTCGATTGATGACAGTGGATGGCGATTGAAGCTCGGAAAGGAACTTGAGGCTGCTGGGTTCACCATCGAATGGGCAAAGATTGGATAAGTGGCGGGGCGTATCGATCAGTTGCGCCAGTTGCGGTCAAGCCCGGAACCGGCTAATAGGAAAAACATGGCGTTGGTTCCCGCGCGAGCGATTCGCGCTCGCGGCCCGGTAGAGCAGCCAAACTCCTTACGGGATTTTCAACATGCTCAGCGCGGCAACGAGCAATTCATTTCCTCATCCGCACCAGTGGCCCGATTGGCTTGACATAGAAATTTGGCCGCAAATTGGGACCGTGATGCTTCACGACGCATATTTCAAGCTATTTGGTCGCGCTCGCGAACTCACCGGACAATTTAACGGCGGAATCGCAAGCCTTATTGAGATGGGCTACGTCACTTCTCAAACCATTGCCATTCGTCGGCTCTGTGACAAGAGAAGGGATGTAATCTCTTTAAAGCGATTGCTGGTCGAGGCATCCGACTCTAACAGGCAGCTTATCAACCCGCTCTTAGATCAACTCGACCGCTGTACCCACGTTGTCGATCTAGTGAACAACTACGTTGCTCACACCGCGAATCCTAACGGTGGCCGAGTTGCCAATCAATGGAATTTGCAAGGAGGGCAACTAACAGAGGCCCAGAAAGCAATCTGCCAAGTTGCTCTCAAATTTGACCGTTACGTGCTTCGCCGACATAACCGCGTTAAGATCATTCCGGTAGTGCAGGACGACATCATGCAAGATTTTCGATCATGGGTGTCGCACGATAACATTCAGGAGCTATTTGTATTTTGGCGTGCTCACAATGACGGCGTGGATGCTTGGTGCGGGACTTCCTCTTAGCGGCGCGTACCCACTCGCGGCCTGTTTCCGCGTCGCTGCGACGCTTTTCGGCGCGGCAATTGCCAGACTTTCTCGAACCTCACGCATTCGACGCAACCCACTTGGCGTTGCGTGTATTAGCAAGTGGTCAAGAGCACTTTCCTAAACCAGTTCAAGGGGGGTACGAACCGAGAATATGTCCACTGCTGCACTGATATCATGACGGTTAAGGTAGCCTTCTAAGCTGAAGGTCGCAGGTTCGAATCCTGCCGGGGTCGCCACCACCAAAAAATAGTTGTTGTTCGTCCATCACTTACGGGCCTTTTTGTCCAACCGGGTCGGAGGGTTGGACAACGCCTGTTCGTGTTCCGCCCCTATTTGAATGTTCATCGCTTGCCGCGCGAGCCGCGCCTGATCAGCCGCTCGCGTGTAGCGCGCGACCTCTGACAATGACTTGTGCCCGGTCATGGCCTTGATTTGATCGGTGCTGCAGCCAGCGTTTGCGAGCCGCGTCGCTCCCGCCTTGCGCAGTCCGTGCGCCGAGCATTGCGGCAGTCCAGCTTCATTGCATCGATCGCGGAACCAATTGCCGAAACCGGCCGGCGTGAACGGCGCGCCGCGCTCGGTCATCAAGAAAGTTAAATTGGTTCGCGGGACTGATGCCAGCGCCTGCTTCAGCTCGGGATGCAGCGGAAGCATCAGTGGCATGTCGGTCTTCTCTTGACGCACCGCAATCGCATCGCCCTTCACATGCTGCCACCCGGAGCGCACCGCGTCACCACGCCTCTGCAGCGTGTACAACAACAAAGCGAGCGCAAGCCGTGGCTTGCTGCCAATCGGATGGCGTGCCTGAAACTGCGCGACTTCGGCCTCGCTCCAGGTGTGAAAGCCATCCCCTTTGCTGCGGTAGCGCTTCACACTAGCGGCAGGGTTGCTCGGGATCATGTCGAGACTGACCGCGTAGCCGAGCAGCACGCGCAACACCTTCAACAGATTGTTGGCCGCCTCCGGCGTCGCTGCTTTGTCGCCAATGATCTGCTGGATGTGCGAACGCTTGAGTAGCGACAGCGGTTTGTCACCATGCTCGGTACGGAATCGCTCGATAATGTTCCGCCGCACACCTTGCGTGCTAGCCTTGAGCCCGCGAAATTCCGGAGAACGATAGTAGGACACGACCAACGCATTGAACGATCCCGGCTTGGTGCGCGCGATGCCGACATTGTTCGCTTGCGTCTGCACGCCCCCGATCGCTGCTGCATACTGCCGCATGAAATCATCCGACCACGGGATGCCAGCCAGATAGGTGGAGAGCCCAGCCTTACGGAAGCGGACGCGCCGCTTGCCGTGCCGGTCGACGTTCCAGCTACAGTGTTTAGGTAGACCGCTTTTCGTTCGCAACATGGGGCGTGTCCCAAGGGTTAGGATTGGATAGTTGTTGATCGTCGGCAGGTGCGCCGACCTTAATGGCGATCCGCCCCGACTTGTCGATCTCGAAACCGGCGACCGACATACCGGCGTCCTTTGCGGCTCTGATCGCGCGCATGAGATCGAGCTTTTTGAACGCGAGCGGCGAACGTACGCCGCGCGTTTTGGCGGGCTTGGCCTTGGTCTTTGATGACATCGCTGCAACCCCTCGCGCACGCCTCGATCGAGGCGCGGGCGGATTTGAGGGCGGCCTGCTCTCGATTGGGAGTCGCTGGGCCGGTAGGCAAGGCCACATGGGCCGAGGGTTGCAAGATTTGCCATTTAGAGCACCTTAATACGATTTGCAAGCGGCTTTCACATTTAAGCCGGTGTCGGCACCTCGACCGCTCGATCGAGGCCCGCCCGATCCGCCGGGGTGCCTGCGAGCGCGGCCCGGCTGTGCGTTATTCGCGGGTGGCCGCCACCCAGGTGGCCCGGCCGGCGGGACGCGCCAGCGGCCGGCGTATGGGCTCGGCGGCATGGTGGAGGCACGGCCCACCCTATTCACCGCCCGCGATCTTCAAATCCGCCACCACGTCCGTGATGTGCTTGCGCCAGTCGCTCTCGGGCGCCACCGCGAAGAGGCCCTTAATGCCTGCGACCAATGCCTCGGCGTTCGGCTTGCCGGTGCCGGCGATCGCCGCCGCAACCTGATCCTCATAGCCGACCTCGTGCAGGATGCGCTCTCTGATCTCATCGCGGATGCGATGCTCGGTTTGTTGCTCCAGCTCTGCCGTGAGCACATCCGCAGGCGGGATCAGCTTCGCGTAATCGGCCATCTTGCCGTCGAGCCATTCAATGAACCGTGGTGTTGTCATCGCGTTCAGTTCGACGTAATGGGTTTGTAGCCATTCGTCCCATTCGCCATCATCATCTCGTTCGCGAACGTACTCGGCGACCGGCTTGCGCTTCTTTCCGATCGGCACGATCTCGACCTCAAGCCCCATGTCGATCGCCTCCCACGGCTCAAGTCCAAGGTTGACGATCTTGATCTTGCGGGCGCCGCGTGCCTTCGTTGCCTCCTGGAAAGTTTGATAGATGGTCGTCCCGGCGGCGTCGGCGTCATGTACGCAGAATATTGTCACCGGCTCGTCGTGCTCAGCCAACTGGTCGACCAAATCCCTGGCCGCGCGGCTCGAGAAGCCCTTCGATGACATCAGCATGCAATCGTGACGCTCGGCCCAGCGCTGTTCCTTGAGCGCCTCTGAAAATCCTTCCTTCTCGATGTAGACAACCTTGTTGAAGCACCATGCCGGGCGCTCGTACTCCTCGACCATGAGCGTGCCGAGTGTGATCGTCTCGGCCCGATGCGGATGGTAGATGCTGCCGCGCGGCTCGCGATAGGCACCCTCGATCTCACCGCGCTCAGCCTCATAGTCGGTGATGATGTCGGTGAAGTTAGGAAGCTTCAGCTCTGAACCAAGCTCGTTGCGAACGATGGGGCGCAGTGCATAGAGTAGCTGCCGGTAGTTGAAGCGGTACTCACCGCCACCGCTCACATTGTCAATGACAGCCTGAAGATGATCGAGCACGACGTCCTTCTGTGTCGGCTTGGCGCCAGTGGAGGAGGTGGGACGCTGCGCCTTCTTGACCGCCTTGCCGACAGCCTCGACAATCCAGTTGAGGAAGGGTTCGAGATTGGGTTCCTTGCCGTCCGACGTGATTGGCATATACGGCGTCGTGATGTTGACCCGGATATCGAAATGCACATCCTTGGGCGCACGAGCAATCGTGTTCTGGAGTCCGCAGCCAAAGGCGTCGATCTCGCGGTTATCGCGCGCCGCCTCGATATTCCCGGTCACAGGCGTGCGGTTCACATAGACGGTCAAATCCGAGCAGTTGTCGTGGACGCGCAGCTTATGCGCCCAACTCTCGATGACGAAGGGAATGTGAGCCTGTGGTTCCCCGATGCCGAATTCAACGACCCCGTGCACGCTGGCATAACCGTGGCCGGGGTAAGCATCGGACCCTACCGCACCGAGGCGCTTCGAACTGACCGGTAGCGTCCGCTCCGAAATGGCCAACAACAACTTTTCAGCCTGCGGCCGGGTGACGTCGCTGCAAAGCGCTCGACCGAGCTTGGCAGCGGCGACGATCTCGCCGGCCTTGCCTCCGGAACAGCCGTCGAGGTTGGCGATCAGATCGCGCACGGGCCGGGCACCAGAAGCGGAAAGCAATTCGTGGAACTGAGGCACGTCGTACCACCATGCGGACGACTTGCCGGTGTAGCTCGATCCGCGATGCATGAAGCAAGCCATACGTGCCCAACTGAGTGCATCTTGGCACGGCAGCGCAGCTCCGAAGCTGATCTCGATGCGGGTGCCGATCGGAAACTTGGTCGCCTTGGCACTGACCACCGTCGTGGTGCCGTCGCGCTCGGGCCGCAGGACGATCCGCCGGTTGCGCGTCATGACCACGAGTGAGCCGCCGGAGGCGAGCACGGCACCCGCAACGACACGCAAGCCGTTGCCGAGTGCACCGCGCGTCGGCAGCCGCAACAGCTTGGTCGAGATCAGCGGACGCTCGATGCTGAACAGCCGGGCAATCTCCTCGGGGGTGCCATCGATGCCGGCGCCATCGTCCTGAATGTAGTAGCCGCCCTTGGGCAGCTCGCCCACGGTGACTTCACCGCCGGCATCCAAGGCATTGTCCCCCAATTCCTTGAGCACCAGAGCGGCCAGATCATCGAGCGCAACGCCGCCCTTCTGCTGCAGGCCCTCGACCGTGCGGAAGAGCGTCCAATCCGCACGCTCGATTTTCAAATCCGAAGGCGCCGGTTGCCGGGCCAACTCGGCCTTCGGATTTTGAAACTTGCTCATGATACGGGTCATGTCACGGCCTCCCTACTGAACTTCACCGGTAGGTGCGTGACGTGAACACCAGTTTTCGAGTTCCAGATAATCGCCCGGCAGACGGCCCTCGCTGCTTTTGAATGCACCGAGCAAAAACTTGGCATGTGGAATGAACTGCGCTTCATCCACTGTGCCTGCGTAGATCGCCAAATTCTCGGCTATCTGCTCGACCAGCGGGAGAGGATTTAGATCGTCCTCCATTGTGGCCGCTTCGAACGCCTCGAATTCGGCCCTATGCGCTTTCAACCATTCTGCGATGCTATCGGTCACGCTCATGACACGTCCTCGATCACCCGCTCGTAGTCCTTCAGGACGCCAAGCTTGCGAGCCATCTCTGTCGGGTCCACGTCACGCCCCACCAGCCCATTGATGCGGATGTTGACCACGTAGTAGCGGCCGACGTCCTGCAGCAACCGGCCCTCGCCGCGAGCGGTCTTCAGCACCTCATCGTCAGCCTTCAGCTTGCGATTGATCCGCTGGATTACGGCCCGCATGGACACAGGAACCTTGGCCTCCTTGCGCTTGCTCATCATGGCTTTCGCATCCTTCGGTTTGACCATATGGGTATATGAGGAGATGAGCGTATAAGATCAGGAGGCTGCACACAGGGCCAATGGAAACGCCGAGCCCCTCGATCGAGGAGCCCGGCGCTGGGTCGACACGACCAAGGGGGTTACGAGGAGCCCACGGCCGCACGAATCTTCTTCAGCTCCTCGTGGATCATCGCCAATCGATCGAAGATCGCACCAGTCGTCTCGATCAGATGTGCAGACTTCTCGGCGGTCATAATCCGTGTAGCGACCAATGCGCCGATCGTGGCGATCGACGGCATCATGTCGATCATCAGGCCGGCGAGAGTTTCGAGCCGGACCGCTGCGGCCAGAAAGTTGGTCTTGTCACCCTTGCCGTCGTGCTCGTGGCTCCCGTGCGGCCTCGCGTATCACCTCCTCGGCGCGCGCCGGATCAGCTCGGCGCAAGAGTCAATCCCGACCGATAAAATGCTTCAACCTTGCGCCACTTCACATAGGGCGTAGCCGACGCCTGCGCTCACAGCGAGAGAACAGCGCGCTTTATGTGAAGCCAGCAGCCGCCAGACCAACAGCATTTGCTAGCGCTCCGCGCCAGTTCGGCCTCACAAGGAGTGGTGAATTTATTTGACGCCCGCCCAAGTACACAGTTCCTTCAGGAACGGGTCCTGTACCATGCGGTCGACATTTATCGTGGCTAAGAATACACGGCCAAGTTCAGTCTGGCTTACGCCGGCGCGAACGAATCGTCTGCGCTTCAGCCCCCCATAGAGTAGCGCCAAAAAGTCATGGTAATTCATGTATTTCCTAACGTCGCCACCAAATCTCGCGCAAAGGGCATTGGCCTGATCTAAGATGTACTTCCTTTCGCGCGCCAAGCTGTTTGCTAGCGCAAATCGTTTGATATATTCACTCCTATCAAACAATAATTGATCTTTGACTAAGGCCAGACTCGAGTACGAATCAACGCGCGTGGCGTCTGGATAACATCCATATGTCACGACTCGGACCGCAAAAAGAAACTGAGCGGCATCGGTTATAGCGCAATAGTCATCGGCGCTTAATTGGGGACCGTAAACCGCCCCCAGCGCATGCTGAATCGGCTTAAATGCAGCAAATTGGATCAATAAATTTGCGCCATCTGTAAAACGCACATATTGTGACTCATTGGCCACGGGAAGGATCGTTGCGCAATCGCGATCAACCACGCACCGTAAATTATGAACCGGCCGGGTGGCAACGACTTCTACCGTGGATGCTAGTGCGAGCAGCCGAGCTCGATTCCCTGAGCTGAAAGGCGTGTTAGGGATCAACCGCGCAGGTACGGTCGCTTCGCAAATCTTCACCACACTAACATTTACAGCATTCAGAGACTGAAAAAGCGCGGCAATCAGCCACTGATCGGCATCGCCCTCCACAAAAACGACACGAAGCGCGGGCTCAACCTCAAGCAGCGTCGTCCATTCCACAATGGTGCGACGCATAGGCATCGATGCGCCTCCGTTCAGTTCAGCTGGATGACCGAACGTCGATGCTGCGATAAGATTTCGATGGAGTGCGTAGCCATAATAAACTGTGTGGCCGCTCCACTTGCTAGCTTAGCTAACGACGAAACCAAACGACGCTGCCACTTCACATTTAACGACAGCTCCGGTTCGTCAATCATGAAAAGACTATTCCCGTCTCGAGACATCAATGCAGCGCAGAATAAGAACAGCAACTGTCGTTCGCCTGATGACAAATCGCTCGGCGAAATATTTGTTCGTTTGTCATCAAAAAAACGAAGCTCGTGGTCGACGTGAAGGCTAACACTCTTGTCACGCAAATAGCTATTGAGCTCTTCTTGAAAAGTCGACATGACTAGCTGCACTTCATCCAAAGCATTCAGGCGGGTGATGAGTGAATCGATATACGGAGACAAGACGCTTTCGATATCAGGGATTCTCTCATCTGGGGCTTCATTTACAATTTTGATGAATTCTGCAAGTGGGTATGCGCCCACCAAGCCAAAGGTCTGAAAGTTCTTTGTGGAGGCCTCCAATTCGCGCAAAGGCTTTACCAAAGAGGCTCGGTCGACGCGTTTGACTTCTCGCGTTTTGCCGCGAGCAGACAGCGCTTTCACAACGTTCAAATAAACATTCGATGCATTCTCGTCGCCACTGGATGTCTTTTGTCGCGTTTTTCTGCTGAGCCATTCAACAACTGCGGTTATGACATGCGCCAGATTGACGGTCTGAGATTGTTCAACATCCTCGAGCCGCCGCCGTTGGATATAGCTATGTTGGGCCATAATGTACCGGGCTTGCGCAGCGCTGAACTCCACATCGACGTCCGATAATTCGGGTGGCACTTTTGCCGGGCTAAAAATGTCGTACGTGGAGCGTATCGTCCGGTCGTCTGCTAAAAATAAAATATCTAGTTTTATCTTCCGCAACTCATCCGCGATAGAGTCGACGCGCGGGTTGTTGTCGGATCGCACAGTATGCGCCTTATCGGCCGCAACATGCAGCCTAAATTCATTAATTCGAAATGTGTAGGAGCCAACCAGTGCTCCGTCATCCTTTGTGACCTCGACCTCCGATCCATCCAACATGAAGATTTTTAGTTTCGAAAATGGAGTCTTCGACAAGTGAGTGCGATTGCCCTCATTGGTCATTGGTGAAAGGCAACTGTAGATTAGCTTCAAGATCGTCGTTTTTCCAACTCCGTTATCTCCATACAAGAGGGCAACGTCGTTTTCTTCCGTCGGCCGAAAGTTCAGATTGGGATAGCTGTAGCGACCGAACAAGTTCTCAACTGAAAGACGAGTTATAGCGGGCCAATTGCTTGCCGGCGCTACGTGCGGACGCGCTTTGTGAATCACTGGCATTCGGGACTCCAATTTAAATACGCCAGGGAGGCAAGATTGTCACCGACCTCCTTAATGGCATGATTCGTCAAGGAAAGCTCTCTTGGTTACCGAGGTTTGACTCAGCTGGGGCACAGCGTTGCCGGTGTCGGGTTGGGATCACAATAAATGCCTGACTACGCTCACGCCAGGGCCCTCAAAGCGCATTAGCGGCATCGCGCTTCGCGTTGACCGGCCAGGGGCACGCTTCGATAGATGGACGGATCATCACTTGGTCCACGCACGGCCTTGACGCCTTTGCCTGCTTGGACGTCACCTGCACTATTCCGCCCGGAGTGCCGAACACGGTGCGGCCACCGCGATGGTGCGGCGACGCGTTTCGTGCTGACCGAGCAAGGGCGCGCCGTGCTGGCGGCAGTGCTCGGCGGGCAATGACCGGCCGGCAGAAACCACGCGGGGCGGCGGGCGCTGCGGTCATGACGGGCTTGCTCCTTCGCCGCGCCAACGTCTCCAGCAAAGGCGGCTCGTGGCGACACAACGACTTCGACGTCTTCGACGGCGAGCGCGACGTGGGGCGCATCTATTTGGTCGACGCCTACGGCGGCAACGAAACATGGTTCTGGGGCGTGTCGTTTCAGCTGACTGGCCGCAAGAGCTACGGTCATCCCGCCTCGCTCGATGAGGCGAAGGCGGCGTTCAAAGCCGAGTATGAGGCTTGGAAGAGCGGCGGCTGATCATGCAAGCCTGCGAGACCAGCCACCATGAACCGCCTACCCTGCGGCGTCTCAGTTAAGTCAATGCTGCTGTCCTATGCAGCGCCGCCAATAGAGACCATAGTTTACATGAGCCCCGCCAGTTCGACATCGAATGGAAGGCCTCGTGATGCAAACAAATCTTTTGCGTAATTTCGTCATCTCGACGTTTATCGCTGCTGTTGGTTCAGCCGCAGCGTTGCCGGCGGAAGCAAACACAATAGACATATTCGGCATCGCGGGCATCAATGGCCCAAACGGGATCAATCCCGGCGATCCGGGGACAGCCGGAGGAGCTGGCGGCTCGGCGACCGCCGCAGCGGGGCTGGACGCAAGCAATACCGCAAATGCCTATGGTGGAGCCGGCGGCAATGGCGGCAACGGAACTCCGGCAGGTGCCGGCGGCAATGGCGGTCAGGCCACTGCAGTCGCTGCGACCGCTATTGTATCGGGTAGCGCGTCTTCCAGTTCTTCGGCTACCGGCGGCAATGGCGGGAACACTGGCCCGGGAGGAACACTAGCGAACGGCGGCGCCGGTGGGAACGCAAGTGCAACGAGTACTGCTATCAGCGGGAATGGCCCGGTCAGCGCCGTCAGTATTGCGAGTGGCGGTGCTGGCGGCACTGGGTCGGACTGCAGTCGTTGCTCCCTTGGCGGCACCGGCGGCACGGGCGGCAACGCCACTGCGATCAGTGGGGCGGCGGCGACCGGCAGCAATTCCGTATCTGTTTCGGCGAGTGCTTTCGGCGGAATCGGTGGAAGTCCGGCCGATAGTTTCACCACCGCATTCACCGGAGCCGCGGGCGGCACCGCGATGGCGAATGCTATCGGCAGTTCGGGCAGCGGGACCGTGCAGGTTTCAGCCAGTGTGACTGGCGGTGCCGGTGGCACGGGCGGCTATGGCAAGGGAAGTGGTGGCATCGGCGCAGCTGCGAACTTGACCAACGCAGTAAGCGGGTCAACGAGTGGTTCGCTCTCTCTGTACCAATCGGCCTCAGGCGGTGCTGGCGGAAGAGCCGGCTATGACGGTGAAAATGGCGGTGCCGGCGGGAATGCCACCTCGACGCTGACCGTCACGGATAATGCGGCCAACTTTCTCAACGGATCAACCGCTGCTGCTGGAGGCTCAGGTGGCCGCGGGCCAGGGAGCGCCTCGACTGGTACGCCGGGTACGGGCGGAGTGGGAACCGCCACGACCAATCTGGCCGGCATCGGCAATGTCAACGCTAGTAGTACTGCCGTGGGCGGGACCGGCGGAGGGGGAGCGTTTACCGTCGGGAGTTGGGGAGGCGGCGCTGCAGCGGCTATAACCACGGCGACGTCGACGGGCGGCAGTGTCTCGGCTTCTAGCAACGCGACTGGCGGATTCGGCAGCTATAGCGGCTACGATGCGGGCGGCTTCGGCGGCAATGCGACCGCGACCAGCATGGGAGCCGCGACTGGCAACAATTCCGTATCCGTATCGGCGAGTGCTTTCGGCGGAAACGGCGGGTTCGGTTCGGCCAGTGGCAGAGAAACCGACGGCTCAGGCGGCCAGGGTGGCACCGCGATCGCGAATGGGACCGGCAGTTCGGGCAGCGGGACCGTGCAGGTTTCAGCCAGTGTGACTGGCGGTGCCGGTGGTACATCATCCTTGTCATCACAAACCGGGTTCGGCAATGGCGGCGCTGGGGCAGGAGTGAACCTGACCAACGCAGTAAGCGGCTCAACGAGTGGTTCGCTTTTTCTGTACCAATCCGCGACCGGCGGCGGCGGTGGCGGATCGTCGGGGAAAGGAAATGGGGGTGCCGGAGGGAATGCCACCTCGACGCTGATCGTCACGGATAATGCGGCCGGATCGCTTTCAGGAATCGTGAACGCAACCGCAGGTGCTGGCGGAAATTCGCTCGCTTATAATGGTAATGGCCTTGGGGCTGCTGGGGGCAATGGCGGCAACGCCACGGCTTACATTGTGCTCACGTCCACCCTCAACGGGGTAAACGTCAGCTCCACTGCGAACGCCACGGGCGGTGCCGCAGGAAGTGGTCTGCCGCAAGGCAGCGCTGGCACGTCCAATGCGGCGGCAAGTGCATCAGCGGTTGGCTCAGGCGTAGCGTCAGCCTATTCAACGGCGGTGGGAATCGGCACAGGTGCAGCCGTCGCGACCAGCACATCGATCGGTCCGTCAGGACAACGCATTGTTGCATCGGCAACTTCACCGGTCGGGGGGCCAGCAAGCGCTTTGACCCAGACGACTTTTGGTGGTGCCATTTCTCTTCCTAACGCGATCAATCCAGGGCAGAGCTTTTCCGTCATAAGTGCATTCGCTGCGGGTCCTTTGACAGTCGCGTATGGTTCAATGGGCGCTGGCTATGGTGGCACAGGCGCGTCACTCACCTACATGGAGAGCGCTGATTTTATATTCAACAACAACGGAGGTGTTTTTCTAGTTGACTTGTTCAACAATGCCTCGCTCGGAACTGCTTTCGACAGCGCAACATTTCAAATCCTCGACAACGGTAACGTCCTCGATAGTCAGTCTTTTAATAGTCTCGCCTCGGCACAGGGGTTCTTCTCGAACAACCTGATCGACATATTATTGGGAGCCGGTCCTAACGATATCAGGCTAACATTTGATGAGACGATGAGTAGCGGCGAGGGTTTCTCCTTCAAATATGCGGTGGCGGGTGCCCCCGGTCCCATCGCCGGTGGGGGATTGCCGGGCCTGGTATTCATCGGCGGCGGTCTTCTTGTCTGGTGGCGGAATCGTCGCAAGCGGGGCTCTGCTGCTTTAGGCGCCTGATCAAAACGGTTTGGAGCCGCACAGTTTGACGACCCAATTTTGGCAATGCCGAACTACGGCAGCGAATTCTCAGCGATAAGGAACGATGGCAGACCCGACAATACGCTCGAAGACCCGCCATCTCGCGTTTAATTGTCGAACCGAGCCGGGTCAGCCCGTTTTTGGAATAACTGTTGATAGCAACGGCTCACCTCGCAATTTTCAGGGCATCTTTCAGATAGTTCTTTCATCGCAACTCGTTGGCTCGGTGACGCGGTTCACTGGCCTTGACGGTCCAGGATTACTTAACGCGGTTCGCTGTTTGATGAATCCGGACGGCACGGTCAATCAGAATTCACTCATTTGCATCGTCCTTGGAACATTTAATCCAGGTGGATGTGATACTTTCATCAGCTTCGGCCCGCCTCCGCAGCCCTCTTCTCAAGCGATAACGGCATTTATCCTGACCATCGATCAGTTCACCTATGATGGAAAAATACCAATTGGAACTGGCAGCCTGACGTGGACATTGAGCGTCGAATGGAGCGACATCGATTAGAACGGAATTAGCGAGCCTTTACCCTAACGGCTGCTGCTCTTCTGCCTCTCCTTCGGAGGCCGACCGGCCAGCATCACGCACGCCACTGCGCAACACATGATGGTGCGGGGCTTGATGGCTAGTTGGGTCCCACAATGCAGCGGAGCGGAAGAATGACCACGGACGAAGTCCCCGGTCGGCCGCCGCAATTTTCGGCCATGCATCATTCGGCCATGCGTCATTATGTTCCCTTGGGTGTCGCATTCCTTCCCCAATTAGGATTCTCAACATGCAAAATCGCGCCAGGCCTGGAAGTCAGGGAATGTAGCGAAGGAGACAAGCACCTCTTAAAACGGGTCAACAAAGAGTCGAGTTCTATGATCACTCTAATGCACGCCGTGCCCATACAACACGACTCGCATGTCATCTGCATTGATGAACAAGTCTATGGTCAGCACATCGCAGACAAAATAACTGCTGAGTTGCAGAGACAGCCCAACCATCTCTTCCCGCTATTTAGCGTACATGATGTCTTTAAAATGATTGTCGTATCCCTGAATCTGTTTCAACTTTTTCCGCTCTATCCCACGCCATATTTTATATCCGAGAGACTCGATGTTGACCGTGTCCACCCAACACGTTTAGATACCGGAACAGGAATTATGTGGGACACTTGGCAGCGATATGCACAGCCCCGTGGCCATGACCTCACTGGCGGCGGCGCAATTACGTGTGGAGATATTAAAAGCGCGGTCAATGTCCTAGAAAAATATTATCGTCATGATGGGTGGATGGGGAATAGAGTGGCCGTCGCTCTGCATAATTTCTGGAATGCTTTGTTTGTAAATGAGAGCACGCTTTCGTTTGTTGCTCTTGTGAGCATATTGGAGACATTTTGTAACCTCAGTAAGAGTGAAAAGGACCCCGTAACAGATCAAATCCGCCGCAATGTGCCAAAACTCGTCCCGCTGGACGCGCATGCGAGAGCCGTAACAATCGAGCGCATAGATAAAATTTACGATACGAGAAGCGAAATTGCACATGGCTCCTTCGGACACGATGGACACGGCAGTCTCACGTGGGGCGTCACACATATTGATGCCAAGTTTTCTAATGTCGATGTGCACCTAAGCAGCGAGTTGATGAGCATCGCTGTGAAGATGCTGCATAGAGTTATTTTCGATCCGAATCTGCTATCCATTATCGAAAATTCCAAAACAAGGGATCAAGAACGAAGGGGAATCCGAAAGTACGTAGATGCACTGCCCGCCTCTTGAAGCTGCTCGCATGACAATCTGATCCGCTGACGAGCTGGGCCGACGTCATGCCGCCGGACCTCGGCCGTGCGCTCGATCGCCAATCGCGAGTTACGGCTGAAGGATAACTCGAGCGGCACGGTCTGAGCGGCCATGACGGATTCTTCGGTTGCCCCGCGCCCGGACGGCGCGTTAAGCTCCGGGCTTGCTGATCCATGGACCAACTGGCGCGCTGGCTCCCTAGGGCCGGCGCGTTTTTTGCGGGGTCGGCACCAGCGTAGTCCCCGACGACCGGGGGGCGGCGGGGCGGCAAGGGCGAGCGCCGCTTGGCGAGGCGGTGGAGCGCCCGGCCGACCAGGGGATGGAAGGTGCCCCTGGCTCGCGCCGCGCGATCCTGGCCCGCGGCTGGCCGGCGAGGTCACCGAAAATAGCCGTCCTTTCGGTTGAAATCGGCGACCCGGTAGACCTCTTGCCGAGTCAGTAACGCGTCGATCTCGCCGGCATCGAGCTGGCCCCGTACGATAAGTTGATCGGCCAGCTTCCTAATCTCATCGCCATGGAGCACCACCAGCCGGTCGGCCTCGACTCGGGCCTGTTCGAGCAGCCGGTCGGGGTTGTTCGGTGATGCCCGTCGGGCAATGGCGTCGGCCCTGACCTGATCGTCGCCATCGGCGCCACGATCGCGGCCAAGCAAATGACGCTCGGCAGCAGCGCCACTCGCAAAAATGGTCAGCTGCGCGGAAGCCGACAGACGCTCGTAATCGCGGACGCCAGTCGTCGTGCGACCGTGATGGCTCCCCCACCCAGGGGTTTTTTCGACGCGTACGATGACTTCGACGCCCGTGACCGGCAGCTTGAAGTGGCGACCAACAACACAGTGGCCAGCCTCATGCGTCGCGATCGATTGTCGTTCGATGCCATAGAGTTCGCGCGCCATCGTAAGTTGCCGTCGTCGCCATGCTGTGCTCATTTCTCGTTTGCTCCTTGGTTCAAGACAACCGATGCCGCAGTGTCAGCCATCCGCTAGCCTCGAGTTCACGGACAAGTCGAGCAGCAGTTGCAGCATCGAATCCGCAATCACGACCTAAACTCTCGGAGGAGGGCAACCTGTCGCCCACCTCCTCGGATAATATCCGCATGGCAACGACTTTCGATTCCGCCGAGAGCGTCGGATCGGAAACCAGATCACGTAGTTTTTTCCAGCGCTCTTCAGATGAGATCATCGTTCGGCCCCGGTGGTGGCAAATTGTCGGTGAGCGGCGCATTGATCTTCCGCTGCAGGAAACCAGCCGTAGGGAACCCATGATCGATATCGTCCGACATAAGCCGAGCAACCGTTGCGTCCTTCTCATTCGCCAACTCGATCGATCGTCGGCAGATAACGTCGATGATTTTGTCGATCGTCTTTTTGTTGCCGCGTCGCTTGGCCTGCCGAATAAGTTTCCATTCAGCGGGTGTGATCAGCGAAAAACAATCGACTGGCATGGTGTCGGCTCCATGATCTCGCGCGGGCGCTATATGCTCGGTCCGGAGATCGTCACCGTCCGCGTGCCGCGTCGCGCATAGTCCGAAAGCTCCACGCCCGGAGGCAATCCCGTTGCCGGCGCGCTTGCAATTGGCTTGTCGAGATCGGTGCACATCGACGGCTGCAAGCTCGCGGATGATGATGTCCCGAACGTCGCGACCATAGATGCCACGGTCGGATTTTCCGGCTCGCGTGCAAGATCGCGAGCGAGCGCGGTCTCGGCAGCAGCAAGCGGCGGCGAGCAGAATGAATATTTTGCAGCGACCTTCGTCTCGGCGCCTTCACGCCAGCAAATGTTGCTTACAGCGAAGAGCTGCTTGCGCTCGATCACTGGTGCCGGTTCCGGTGCCGGAATGACTACAGGCCGTCCCAGCGTCACGCTGCCGCCGGCAACGCTCGCCGCGTAGTCCCGCAGCCGTCCGACCAATTCGGCGCCGGCCAGTGGTGGCGTTGTGATCATCACGGAAATGCGCGGAAGATAATCTGGCGCGCAATTTCGTATTCGAGCAACGCCGGCTTCAACAAGTGGCAGCAACTCGGCGCCGATCGCGGCATGTCGATCGAGCGCAGCAGCGAGCGCATCAGCTTCGGCAATTGCAGCTGAAGCCTCGGTATCGCGCGCGTTCTGCAATCGCGAAGTGGCAAGTCGATCTTCGACGCTATCGATCCGGCCACCAACAACTTGCAGCGCGTCGCGCAGTCCGCTGACATTGCGCTCGGCAGCTGCAATGCGCTGATCAATTGCCGGAAGAGCGGTCTTGTCACTCGGATCGCTGTCGCCTGATAGGATGGATCGACGGGTCGCGAGCGCTGATGCCAGCTCGGCTTCAGCGGCTGTGAACTGCTTGCTCAGCGAAGCGTAGCGCGCGCGAAGCCCGGCCAGCTCGACTTCTAGATTGGCGATCGTCGGGTCGGCGGGTTTTTTCTTGAACAACATTCGATGTACTCCTTGTTTGGTCGGCCTTCGTGGGTGCCGACGATGTTTCGCGTCTAGTTCTGGGTTAGCGTCGACACACCAATCGTCGGCGAGGCAACCGTTATCCCCATCGTCCCGCCGCCGATGTCGCGATGCTGAAATACGTTCTTGGCGAAAGCACCAGCTGCAAATGCACCGGGACTCCACGCGCCTTGCGCGTAGACGTTTTGGGTTTGCCAGTCGTAATTTTCAAGAGTCATGGTGTCTGCCTCCTATCAATCTTGAACCTGTTGGACCGGTAACGCCGCTGCGTCGAGCCGCGCGGTGATGCGGTCATGCGGCCTCATCCGTATCGGTGTCGTCGTCGCCGGTCGCGTCGCCATTGCTCTCGTCGGTCGTGCGCTTGTTAGCCAATGCCGCCGCCAGCGCATGGAGACCTTCAAGCGCTTCCATAACGAACGGTCGAAGAATGGATTCGACCTCGGCGGCCGTCTTCAACCCAACCAGCTGTGGCGCCGCCTTGGATGGAATGCCCAGCATCGCCGTTTTCACAACCATGTTATGGGCGGTCCCTGCTGCGATGCCTTCATTCACCGACATCGAGCTACCTTCTAGCCTCTCGCGTTGCAGTCGGGCGATCCGAGCGCGCTCGATATAAAGCGCAGCGCGCGCGGCGCCGTACCTACCGGCACCATGTGCGCTGGCAACCTCCGCCATCTTGAATGCGATGTAGGCCTGAACGCAGTCTTCAACATCGAAAACCCCACGCGCGTCTTTGGTCAGGACCTTCTGCTCGACCAACTTCGTGATCTGTCGGGGTTTGATTCCGAGCAGCCGGCTAAGGTCTTCGGTTCCCACTTTTTTCGGAAATGCCATTTATTGGGCTCGTTTTGTTGTTACGTCCTTCAATCGGTATCGGTCCTGGGGTTTTCAGCGTGTGCTATAGGGTTGTATTTGGGGACGGCGCCCCCCCTTTTTTTGTAATTTCTTCCGCAGGACCCAGGTCGTATGGGGGGTACCTACCAACAACCAAACATCCCGCCCGTCCATTGCATTCACTCACCCGCTTACGTATCGAAGGAACACCATCGTCACGACAATAGACGCGAGAAGCAACGCCACCAGATCGAGCCAAGCGAATGGCGTCTTGCGCTGAAGCGCTGATCGCACCGGCCGCGTCAGGGTCTCCATGACTCTCGGTATCATTGCTCGTCCTCATCCTTGATCATCGTGCACTTCACGAGCTTGGAAGCATCCCCGACTGAGCCCGGCTTCATCGGCATGCGTCGCGCTCGTGCTGCAGCATCAATCGCAGCATCGTGCTGCAGCAGCATAAGCGCAGCCACGGCATTCGACCAAAGGATTTCGGTGATTGAGCGCACCACACAGGGGCGGCGCTCACGCGCGCCGGCTCGGGTGACGTTCCAACCAAAGGTCGAGGCTCAGCCTCTCTTCCGATCTAAGTCAGCTCACAGTACGCGCGCGACCCTACAGCCATGCGCCAACCACATGACCCCGACCACAAAGCATTGGGACAAAATCCTTAAAGGGTCCAACCCCCCGCCAAGGCCCAGCGGCGGGCGGGCGGAAGCTTAGGATCACGGTGGTATCCAGTGCTGAGCATTGGGACATTTTCCTTAATAGGAGACTCTTAAGGATTTTGTCCCAATGCTTTTGGCCCGACCGCCAAGCATTGGGACATTTTCCTTAAAGGGCTTCGAGCGGCCCCAGCTTCCGCCGCAGCCACTCCAATGCATTTTCAGCACCACTGAACCGGCTCTCGTCGAAGTAGGCGACCCGCCGTTGCATGCCGTTGCCGGCGAGCTGGTACTCGACCCGGAGACCGAATCCAGGAAGGTCAGGACCGTCCTCTTCCAGCGTCCGCTGGGCTGCCTTCCGGTTGGGCCACAGGGCGGGCCAAAGCTTCACCATGGCGCCCGGCGAGCCGATCATGACACCGTCCGAAAACGCCGTCTCGATTAACAGGCTGGGCCGCTTCCAGGGCTCGACAAGGTCGACTTGGACCGGCAGCGCAGCGTCGGTCAGGATGTCGATTTCGAGCGGTGTTGCAGCCGTCCGGTTGATCCCTCGCGCCCGCCCGATCGCCTGGACAAGCTCCGCTTCGTGAATCTGCCAACGCACCGCTTCTCCAGTTGGATCGGGGTGCTCGTCGTTTTCGGTCTCAACACCACGACCGTCGCGCAACAGGATGTGACGAATGACAGTATCGTACCAAACAAACCGCCGGCCATTGGCCACGGGCTCAATCGGTTTCGCACCCGTCAAAGCACCAGCAAAACTCGCCTCTGCATCTGGCCCCGGTGTCGTGCGACCGACGAGAATCAACAAGCTGACATCCTTCCAATCATCAATACCTTTGATTGCATTGTAGTGTGCGAGCATGATTTCCGGCGGCAGGTTCAAGCCCTCTTTGAATCGCTTCAGCGTGATGATAAGTGTGCTCCGTTTCCCGACTTGGATAAATCGCTGCAGGATGTAGCGACGAACCTCTGCAAGGTGATTTGGATTTTTGAGTTTCCCCACTGAAGTCGGTGAGAATTTTATTTGTCGGACAAAAACAACTTCAGGCAAGCTGACATTGATGTCTGCGACCAGCCTGACCTTTGGGTGGTAGACCTTTAGAATCTCTTTGCTCGGCAGCGTCGCGTCGAGAAGCAGCGTCGGGACGTTGAATTGTTGCCTAATTCGAGCCACACCGCGCCATGTGATGACAGTCTGCCCGTTCTGTCGCTTCAGCAACAAACGCCCTGACACTTTGATCTTTGCCCGCTTCATTTTGCGCACCTCTGACCACACTGTGGCGACGCGGCGTGTATGCTGTATCGCATCAATCAAATCTTTGTTTTTTGTCACTTTGTAAAGTGCATCATTGCTCATGCCTGGATGCAAACCGGCTTCGGCTTGTAATTGTCGCGCATAGGTCCGTTCTTGTCTGAGGGCGCGCGTGCACAGATCAATAGTGATGTCGCCAAAATGCGTAGCGTCAAAACCGTCTTCTCCGGTTTGGTTCTGAAATAACTTTGCAAGGATATTGCGGTTTGGGATGCGTTCATCCAAATTGTCGTAATCAGTTGGGGTCACCAAACTTCCAACCGGAAGGAACCAACCGATTTCATCGTCATCGGGTATGACGCCCCGCACCCCGGCTTGCCAGAAACTTTCATCGATGATGATGAGATCAGGAGCACCAAAAATTTTATTCGCATGGAACAATACATTGTTCGCGGCGACCCACACCTGCGGCGTGGCCTCTTTTTGTTTTTGGTAGGAACATTTTTTGTATTTGTAGAAGTAACACTCGTGCGCCCCGTGCTTGCAGCACGATTTGTTGACGTCCTCGCGTAGTGCTTGCGCCAACCTGACCTTTATCATGTCTTGGCACATTTCCTGTTTGGGATTGTCCGGGTCGGGGGCATCGCGCCCACGGAATAATTTGCTGCTAATGCCGCGCTCGGCGAACAGCGTGACAATCCGGTCGCCCAACTCATGAGTCGGCACCAGATAAACGACAGTGCGCTTGGTCCCTCGCAGCCAATCGCTCAGCAACGTGCACATGATGTTGGTTTTGCCAATTGCGGTGCCGGCGCGGATCGCCCAAGTCGGTGCCGTCACACCGTCAATGTCATCATCATCTTCTTCCATGGTCACATCCCCTTCGGTTGGGAATGGCCAATCGCCGGCTCCCGTCTCAATGCCTCCCGTTGTGACCAGATGCAAAAACTCCCCGCCGATTTGGTTTATTGCAGCGCGCGCCGCCTCCAACGACATGTAGATCGGTGCATGTTGTAGATCGACGAAGTGCAGCTCTTTCTTTTTTGATTTGCCTTTACCACCACCATCACCATATTTGGCGACGGCTGATTCGATGGCATCATCGAGAAATCGGTCGCTCAAGTATCGCGGGATGTCGGCCTTGTAGCGATCGTGATGTTTAGGTGCGCGCTCGATGGCCGCGCGCATCTGGGCCTTGACCTCTTCACGATTGAAATCCTTGCCGTGCTCACCGACGTATGAAGCCGCCGCACGGATCAGCTCATCGTGGAAACCATTTCGTCCGGGGCCGTCACCCAAACCGTCGAGGATATTTTCAAAGCCATGGGGAAGATCATCATCAGTTTGTTTGGGGTCGCCTGTTTTCTTTTTTCCAGGGATTTGTTTGCCGAGAGCACCTTCGTCGAGATCGTTGCGCAAATCGATATAATCACCATCGATGATGACGGCGCGGTGGTCGGGGTTGCTCTTCACCCGACCATAAAACATCGGTTGGGAAAGGCTGAAGGTCTCCCCCGAGAAGCCGCCATCGAATAGCCCGTTGATTCGCTTGACCAACTGCAACCGCTTTTCCGGCGGCAAATCTTTGCTTGTTGGGCAAAGAATGCGCCACTTGTGAATGTGTTCCAGGGAATGGCTTGGTGAAGTGTACGCCAGCGCCATGAGGCCGGCAGCGCGAAGCCGATCGAGCGCTTCCTCGAACGGCATCATGGCAAGGTCATAATCCAACTCAATCCCGCTGATGAAAACTACGTTCTTGTCCCAGCGGAGGCTATGCTTTGGGCTCCACTCGTCACCGAAGAACGCGAGCTTCAGGAGCGGACAGTCACCCTTTTTCCTTTTGTTGGTTTCGAGAACCACTTCACGTAGTTGGGCTAGCGTCAGCCGGCTTGTGCGCCTTTGGTGTTGTTTGGTGACGTGTAGATTTTCAAAGGTCGTGACCGTGAGCACTCGACCGATCGCAACATAGTCGGCGTCACGATAGAGTCCTTTACCGGCATCGGCATCCAGCAGTGCCAAAATCTCGGGCGGCAAGCTCTTGACGTTCTTGACGTCGACGTCGAGCACGGGACCGGGCGGCTGGTCCGGTGGTCGGATCAGCAAGACAGCCTTTCCGGGCGATGGATCGCGGTTGGCCGCTTCGATCCGTGCCAAGACTTCCGGCGGTAGCAGTGCCTCCGTTGCTAGGGTCGGCGTCAGGACAATGCGCTGTTGCAGATTTGGGCGGCGGCTGCTATTCAGCATGGCGTCTGCCCTTATTCTTGTAGGGAGGGTTTTGCATGACGCCGATCCTTCTTGCTTGAGGGTTTGGCTTTGATCCTGCTCTGTTGATCCCTTGGCTTGGCGGCGTTGGGATCGACTTTCTGAACATACGGCACGCCCTTGACTTAGGCCGAGGGCGTTGTCGTTTTCGGACTATGCGTCGTCGTCCTCATCACACATGACCCGCGCTAGCGCTCGGCCGGCCCCCCACGAGGCCAACCGAGCGCTGCGCTTCGGCGCATCAGTCACGTCACCAGCCGCAAATCCGGCGCACCGCGCCGTGGCGGCGGCACCCCCGGTTGGACAATCTGGGAAATTCTCTATGCGGCGCGGATCGCGTTTTTAGGTGGGTTGGACAAACTAAGTCCCTACCCTGCCCCGACCTCGCATAACTGCCGGGGTCGCCAACTAATAAACTCAAGCACTTAGCTGCACATCGGCGACAGTCAAACCTCTTGGAAGCGCCCGTGCTCGGCCCCGAGGCATCTAACCGCTTAGAGGCCGTTCAACTGCCTCACCGCATGTGAGCGACAAGGGCGGCGGCACAAGCACCCACTCACCGTGAAGGTGACGATGTGCATGCCTTCCTCGATCCGTCCGACATCGACCGCGCAAAAAAAGCAGGCTAAGAATCAACGAACTGACCGGCTTAACAGTGGGGGATGGCCCAGCTCGATAGACCGGCCAGCGACCAAGGCTACCGCACCGGAAAACAGTAGCAGAGCGAAGAGAGCAAACCTCTTGATCTGACCGGGTGCCGCAAAGACCTTCGCGAAATTGGCCAACACCGGAAGAGCTTTCCAGGGCATTAACATCAGCGCTTGTAGAGGCAGCCCTGCCTCCGACAAAAACTTGATTTGCACGACAACCGCTCCCGCCCACAAGCAGGCAGCGATCGCATAGAGGATCAGGGCCAAAGTCTCGGTCATTGGAGCCTCACAATGATAGCCTCCGCAGCAATCCTGCCGCCCCGCACAGCTTGGCTTCTAGACGGGCGCGAATGCGGCCGCCTCAGGTACGCCATCAAGGTGTACTCGTTACGCACGCGGGGCACTCACCCAAAGGCCCCAGCCCGACGTCGAAAATAGTCAGATCAGTGCGACGAAACAATGAAAAGCAAGCGAGCGTCGCGCTGGCCGATTACGCCGCGACCCGCGCGTATCCATAGGTGATCATTGGCCATTCCCCTGAGTTACGTGGCGACAACCATTGGCGGCAACCATTGGCGACAGCCGATGTGTCTGACCCGAAACGGGCTCAAACTGCGCGCTGCCGCTAGGGACTTGCACTGGCATCTCTGTTGCTGAGTTTAATGCTTTTATTAGACCGGTTCCTGCTTCCCGTAGACCTGGACGCCCGGCTGACGAGGTCTGAACGAGGCGCCAAAATCTCCGGCGCCTCTTTTTTGTCGCATACTCCATGTTAGGCTCGGCGTCGCCGAACGGGGGGGACCGAAATCATTCGCGCCTCGGAGTTCAGCATAAATCTAGTCTGCCTCGCTGCTCTCGGTCGCGGCGCGAAGGCGCATGCCGCCGGTCCACGGTGGCCGGCGCCGGCGCGCAGGCATGCCTTGGTCTGGCTGCTCGCTTCGGCGATGGCCGCGATCGGGACTGCCG
>Ga0075018_10000007_pt1 | contig 40074 bp, 29 predicted proteins | sample ColStrG_CSR_2014_FD_71471 | JGI IMG/M metagenome (GOLD analysis project Ga0075018, IMG submission 71471) | Freshwater sediment microbial communities in response to fracking from Pennsylvania, USA - Cold Stream Run_MetaG_CSR_2014 | ecosystem: Environmental > Aquatic > Freshwater > Creek >... | reverse complement strand
ACCCCGTGCAGGGCCTCGCTCCACCAGAAATACAGCGGCAGCTGCAGGCGCGGAATGGCGCTCGCGTGCTGCTGCATCTGCGAGGCCTTCTCTTCGAGCGTCATCCGCTGCACCAGATCGTGCGCGCGCTCCGCGGCCGGACGGCCGATATCCTGGTAGGCGGGCTGCTGCGCGAGGGCAGCGCGCGGCAGGGTCAGCGCCAGCAGCAGGGCACCGGTGCCGGTCAGCACTGCCCAGCCGCGGTGGCCCATCACGCGGCGCGGTTCACGGCTTGTGCGTAGCGGTGAGCAGCCCGCGGGACTGCAGCCACTGCACGAACTGTTCGAGCCAGTGGTCGCTGCTCGTACCCTGGTGGCGCATGCCGAAGCCGTGGCCGCCCTTGTCGTAGAGGTGCATCTCAACGGGTGCACCGGCCTTCTTCCAGGACTCGACGAGGCCGAAGCCACTGTTGCCAAACAGCGGATCATCGGCCGCAATCGCAACGAACAGCGGCGGCAGTGGGGCCGGCGCACTGACGGTAGTCATCGGACCGTAGATGATGGCGGCAAAGTCCGGGCGCGGCGCTGCGTGCTGCAGCGTCGCCTGCAGGGCGGTCATGGCGCCGGCGGAGAATCCCACGATACCCACGCGGTGCGCGTCGATATGCCACGCCGCTGCGTGGCTGCGCACGTAGGCGAGGGCGGCCACGGCATCCTTGATGGCCAGGGGCTGCTCGATCGGTGCCACCTTGTCGGCCCCGGCCTTGGCGGCCGCAGCGAATCGCGACCCGACGGCGGCTTCGAATGTCTTTTCATCGGCCGGCGTCGCGTCCAGCCGATACTTCAGCAGGACAGCGGCAATGCCCCGTTCGGCCAGCGCGCGGGCCACGGCCGTGCCTTCCATGTCCATCGACAGCATCATGAAGGCACCACCGGGAGCCACGATCACTGCCGCGCCGGTGGCCTTCGCTGGATCAGGAAGGAAGGGGGTAAGCGTCGGCCGTGTGACATTGCGCGCCACACGATCGCCCATGATGGTATCCCAGACCTCGACCTGCTGTGCGCTTTCGGAGCCCGGCGCGACGCCCTGGTACAGCGGAATCGCACCGGACTCAGCCGGCGTCGCGATGCGCTTGAAGGGCGGAAACTTCGGCAGCTGCGGCGCTGGCGCCATGGCGGGCAATCTCTGGTCGGCCGCTGCAAAGCAACCGCAAGCGAACAGCAGCCCGGCTACGAGCGCGCGGGCCGCGCGCCTCGCTACCGGGCTTCGACGTTCAGCGTGACCCATCTAACACCTCCGCGATCATTTTCCGAATTTTAGATCAAAGGACAGGCCCACCTGCCGCAGCGTCACATCAGCATTCGGCCAGCCCTGCAGCGTGCCGCCGTTGTGGGGTCCGAAGATCACGGTGGGCTCGTGCTCGCTGGTCAGGTTGCGGCCGAACAGCGACAGGCTCCACTTGTTGTCGACACCGCGCAGTCCCAGTGTCGCACCGACCTGCCAGTGCTGCGGATAGTCGTACACCGGGTCGGCAGAGTCGTTGAAGCGGATCTTGCTCTTCCAGACCGGGTTGAGCGAGAAGAAGATCTCCCAGGCGCTGAAGGGCACGCTGTACTCGGACGACAGCGTCAGCTTGTAGAGGGGCGCCAGGGCGAGCTGCTTGTGACTGATGTCCGTGCCGTCCGACCCGGTCCAGTTGCTGGGGTATTCTACGGGGTTGTAAATGAAGCCCGCATTCAGGCGCAGGTTACGCGCCGGCTGGCCCAGCACGTCGAGTTCCAAACCCTTCGAGATAACCGAGGGAATGTTAAGCGCCAGGCAGTTGAGCGCCTGGGTGGCCGGGTTGAGCGTGCACTGCTGGCCCTGGAAGTCCTTGACGTCCTGGTAGAAGACGTTCGCATCGACGCCCAGCTTGTTGTCGAGGAACGAGCCCTTGAAGCCGATCTCGTAGGCCACCGGCTTCTCGCCGCGGATGAAGGTCGGGGCGATGGTGGGGTCAGATGGCACCTGGAAGAACGGCGACTTGTAGCCGCGCGAGATACTGCTGTAGAGCATCAGGTCGTGGCTGAAGTTGTAGGCCGCGCCCAGCCGGCCCGACACGTTGTTGTCGTCTGTCGAACCACTGTTCTTGACCCCGGTGAACGCATTGGTCGCACTGCCATCCAGCGTCTGGCGCGTGTAGCGCAGGCCGCCGAAGGCCTTGAGCGTGCTGGCGAGGTGCCAGGTGGCGTCGGCGAAACCCGCCACCGCCGTGTTTGTCGAGTCACTGATAGTAGCGGCGTCCATCAGGCTACAGGCTCCTCCGAACACGCACGGCGGCGCACTGTTGGGCCACGGGAATATCAGGTTGAAGCCACCGCCGCCCGCGTAGGGATGCGTCCGGTGGAAGGACTCGGAGTAATACAGGCCGGCCACGTAATCCACGGCGCTGCCTGTGGGCGAAGTAATCCGTAGCTCCTGCACGACCTGGTCGCGATCCTCGGCCTGGTTGCGCGTGAAAATATCAGGAATGCCGCCAATCAGGCGCGTGATCTGGAAGCGGTCGGTATCCAGGTGCCAGCGACGCAAGGCACTGACGGACGTGAGCGTATACCCGCTGAGGTCCCAGTCGAGCTTGGCGGACAGGCCCCAGTTCTTGTACTGGGCGCCCGACATCAAGGGATAACAATAGTTCTGGTTGCCAAAGCCCGGCTTGATGCCGCAAGCGGCCAGCAGCGCGGTATCGCCATTCATGGGATCGGGGGCTACGGCGGCGGTGAAGAAGTCGCCCCCATATTCGCGCCGGCCCGTGTAGTCACCGATCAGGTTGACGGTCAGGTTACTGCCTAGTTTCGTGAGGTAGCGGACGCGGATGCCCGCGTCGTCGAACTTGTTGTCCTGGTTGTTGAAAGTGTTGTGCTGCGAGCCTTTGGTCTCGGTGCCGAACAGGGCGATGCGGATCGCCGACTCGCTGCCCAGCGGCAGGTTAAGGGCGCCGCGCACCGACTGCCGGCCGAAATCCGAGCCCGCCTTGCCCTTGAACGACAGGTCGACATGTGCGTTGCCCTCAACCTTGGAAGGATCGGGGGCCACGGTCGTCTGGTTGATCACGCCGGCGGAGGCGTTCTGGCCGAACAGCGTACCTTGCGGGCCGCGCAGCACTTCAACCTGTGCGATGTCGAAAATATTGGTCTGGGCTACGTCGCCCTGGGCGATGCCATCGATGATAAACGCCACGGACCCGACACCCGAGAAAGACGCCGTGCCGATGCCGCGGATGCGGCCGCCGCCATTGGTCTCACCACCGAAAGTGCGGTTGATCTCCAAGGCCGGTGACAGCCGCTGCAGGTCGTTGAGCGAGTAGATCTGGTCGCGTTCGATCTGCTCCTGGGTCGTCACACTCATCGCGATCGGCACGTCCTGCAGTCGCTCGGAGCGCTTCTGCGCCGTAACTACGATTTCCTCAAGACCGCCATTCTTTTCCTTGTCCTTTTCGGTCGGACTGGTATCGGCCGCCCACGTCGACCCTGCCAGCAGGCCCGACACAACAACCACGGCTGACCTGGCAGTACGATGTAGCAAGTACATGGAGCTCCCCAATCAATTTAGAATTCAACGTCGTTCTGTCCCGCCGGGACACTATAAGTGTCCCGGCGGGACAGAATAGGCGCGGTACGACCCCAATGCAAGTGCTGGGTCGTGCAGAAATCGTGCGGCGCGTGCGCGGAGGCACTATCATTCGGGGCATGCCACACCGGAGCCGCACTGCCATGCGCGCCTTGCTTACCGGCCACCGGGGAGCCGAGGCTCAGGCGCGTGTGCATCGCATCGTGATCGCGGCGCACCGGCTGTTCATTACGCGCGGCTATCACCAGACCAGCCTGGATACGATCCTTAAGCGCTCCGGCGGCTCGAAGGCCACGCTGCGCAAGTATTTCGGCAATAAGGCCGGGCTGCTGGGTGTGGTGCTGACCGACGAAGCCGTGCGCTGCGTGGCGCGTGCCGACCGGGCGGCCGGTCGCCGCCCGGCGGACACCGCACTGCGCGCCTTCGCACGCGTGGTACTGGAATTCTATTGCCGGCGCGACTCGCTGCTGGTGTACCGCGCGGTGATTGCCGAGACCGCCAGCCAACCGGAGGTCGGACGGCATTTTCGCAGCGGCGGGCATATGACCTTCGTCGCGGCGCTGGCCCGGCACCTGACCCACTGGCAGGAGCGGGCCGAGCTCATGCTGGTTGACGCCACCGCGGATGCTGACCGATTCTTGCACATGCTGCGCGCCGGGCCGCACGACCAGGCGCTGCTGGGCGTCGTCGAGCGCGTGCCGCGTGCGGTGATCCGCAGGCACGTTGACGCCTGCGTGCGTATCTTTCTAAGAGGCCTGGCAGTCTGATGCCCATACCGGTCAATTGGACTGCCGCGCCCGATACACTGCGACACAGGAGATAGCGATGGATGCTGGAATTGCTGCGACGATCCGCCAACTGCCGAGCCGGCCGCGCCCGCTCGTGGACGTGTACCGCGAACAGATGGAAGGCTTCGTGCTCGCCGACAGCCTGGGCTTCAAGCACCTGTGGCTGGCCGAGCACCATTTCGCCGACGATGCCCACAACTGTTCGGCGCTGCCGATTCTGGCGGCAGTTGCGGCACAGACCCAGCGCATCCGCATCGGCACCTACATCATATTGATGGCTTTTCACAATCCGATCCTGGTGGCCGAGGATGCCGCCACGGTGGACCTGCTCTCCAACGGCCGGCTGGATCTGGCGGTCGGCGCGGGTCCGATGCCGGTGGAGTGCGAAGTGTTTGGCATTCCGACCACCGAGACCTTTGCGCGGACCTACGAGGCGCTCGAGGTGATCCAGAAGTGCTGGACCGAAGAGGTGTTCAGCCACCACGGCAAGTACTTCAATTTTGACAACGTGCGCATGACCACCAAGCCGGTGCAGCGTCCGCATCCGCCGATCTGGATGGCCGCGGCCGGGCCGCAGAGCGCCACGAAGTCCGCGCAACGCGGCTATCACCTGGCGATGGGCATGGGTCCTGGTCACGCGACCTATGTGCAGGCACTGCGTGACGCCGGCCGCGATCCGGCACAACAGCGCTTCTGCTCGGGGCCGATCGGCATACACATCGCCGACACCGCCGAGCAGGCCTGGGATGAGGCCGAGGAGCCCTTGCGCGCCTGGCTGCAGTTCTACCAGCGGCGCGGTGCACCCTTTGTCCGGTCCGTCCCACCGGCGGGTGAGTTCCGGCGTACACCGAACATCGGTTTCGTCGGCATGCCCTTCATGGTGGGAACGGTTGCCGATGTCGGCGAGCGCCTGCGGGCACTCTTATATAAGGCACCGCTCGATGAGATGGGGCTGTACTTCCATTTGCCGGGCATCCCGGTCGAGAGCGTCAAGAAGTCGATGAGGCTGTTCGCCCGGCACATCCTGCCCGACATCAAGGACTGGGGTGGTCCGAAGTAGGGATCTGTCCCTAGCCGCTCGTTGGCGGCAACGCTCTGCTAAGCTCGCCAGCGCCGGTCGAATTGGGGGTGATCATGCTGCTCAAGCTGTTGCGCATGGCGCTGCTGCTCGCCAGTCTTGGCCTTGCTCCGGCTTTTGCCGCGCGCCTGCCGGTACTCGGGCAGATTGATCTGCCGCATCCCTATTACTACCGTGAAATGTATCTGCCGCAGCTGACCAGCGGCCCTTCGGGTGTCGCCTGGTCACCGGACTCGCGGGAAGTGATTTATTCCATGGCCGGGACGCTGTGGCGCCAGCGCCTGGGATCCGACGCCACGCAGCAGCTGACCGCGGATGCGAGCGGCTATGACTACCAGCCCGACTGGTCAGGTGACGGGCGCTGGGTCGTGTATTGCGCCTACGATGGCCAGGCGGTCGAGCTGCGGCTGCTGGATCTCGCGAGCGGTGAATCCCACGCGCTTACCAGCAACGGTGCGGTGAATGTCGAACCCAGGTTTTCTCCCGATGGCACGCGCCTGCTGTTTGTGTCGACCACGTTCAATCGGCGATTCCATATATTCGCGGGTGAACTGCGGGGCGGCCAGCTCGTGAATATCGAGCGCGTCACGGGTGAAAACCGCAGTCCGCTGCCGCGCTATTACTACAGCGCCTTTGACCACGAGATCAATCCGCTGTGGTCGCGCGACGGCCGCGAGATCATCTACGTGTCCAATCGCAACCACATCTACGGCACCGGTGGTCTCTGGCGTGCGCCGGCAACGGCCGGCGGCGCGGCCCGGGAGCTGCACTACGAGGAGACCAACTGGAAAGCACGTCCCGACATTTCTCCAGACGGCTCACGATTGGTATTCAGCTCCTATGCCGGCCGCTCCTGGCACAATCTGTGGGTGATGCCGGCCACGGGCGGTGATCCGCTGCCAGTCGCATTCGGCGACTGGGACCAGACCAGCCCGCGCTGGTCGCCCGACGGCCGCCAGATCGCTTTCATCGGCAATCGCAGCGGCAACACCGAGTTGTGCCTGATGCCGATACCGGGCGGCAGTGTGTCCTGTCTGGGTACACCCAAGCGGCACTACCTGCATCCCATGGCGCAGATTCACCTGCAACTGGGCAATACCTTGCCCGGAGCGGCGGCAGCGCGCATCAGCATCACCGACGCGGCCGGCAAATTTTATGCGCCCGACTCGGCGTGGATCCATGCGGACGACGGCATTGATCGGGACCAGCGGCATTTCGAAGCGCATTATTTTCATGCGCTGGGCGCCGCGACCATCGACGTGCCCGCGGGACCGATCCGTGTCGAAATCATGCATGGCTTCGAGCGCCGGCTGGAGGCGCGCGAACTGACGGCCAGCGCCGGGCAGGTCACGGAGCTGGCGGTCGACTTAAGCGCGGGAACATGGGCGGTTCCGGACGCCGGGCGGTGGCTGAGCGCCGATGTCCATGTGCACATGAATTATGGCGGCGCCTATCGCAATGCGCCCGCACACCTGGCGCTGCAGGCGCAGGCGGAGAACCTCGGGCTGGTCAACGCCCTGATCGTCAACAAGGAACAGCGCTTTCCGGACATCGCCAACAACGGCGCGCATATCGATCCGGCCTCGGCGGCCGACGCACTGGTGGTGCACGGCCAGGAATTCCACACCAGCTACTGGGGACATCTCGGCCTGCTCGACATCGACGGCATCGTCCTGCCGGGTTACGCAGGCTACCCCAACAGCGCGGCCTCGAGTCTGTATCCGATGAATGCCGATGTCGCCGACCTCGCCCACGCCCGTGGTGCGTTGGTGGGCTACGTGCATCCGTTCGACGAGCAGCCGCAGCCGATTCTGAAACCTGCCGAGCCGCTGTCGAACGAACTGCCGGCCGACGTCGCACTGGGCAAGGTCGACTACATGGAGATCGTCGGCTTCAGCGATCACCGCGCCACGGCGGCGGTGTGGTATCGCCTGCTGAATCTCGGCTACCACCTGCCGGCCGCCGGCGGCACCGACGCCATGGCCAATTTCGCCTCGCTGCGGGGACCTGTGGGCATGAACCGGGTGTATGTGCGCATGCCCGCAGCGGCCGCGCAACGCGACGATCGGCTGAAACTCGAGCAATGGCTGGCGGGCCTGAGGCAAGGCCGGAGCTTTGCCACCAACGGTCCGCTGCTCGGATTTACGCTGGGCGGCGCCGAGATCGGCGACACCCTCAAATTCACGGCCGCGGCGCAGCGCGTACATTTTTCGGTGCGCCTGCAGTCCATCGTGCCGGTCGAGCACCTGGAGCTGGTCTGCAACGGCCGGGTCGTGAAATCCTTCGTGGATCGCCAGCCGGTGGCGCAGGGCGAGTATCAGGGCTCAGTGGCCTTGACCACCAGCGGCTGGTGCCTGGTGCGCGCATCGACCGATGGCGCGCGGCATCCGGTGCTGGATAACTATGTCTACGCGACCACGAGTCCGGTCTACATCGAGGTCGCAGGGCGGCAGGCCGCGTCCGCGCAGGATGCGCGTTACTTCGAGGCCTGGATTGATCGCGTCATCGACTCGACGGCGGCGTACCCGGACTGGAACAACGACACCGAGAAGCAGCACGTGCTGGGCCGCCTGCGGCAGGCGCGGGCGATTTACGCCGCCGCGCACTAGCGGCCCCGTCGGGTCGTCAGGCCTCCAGCCCCTGCTTGGCCAGATACTCGTCGTACGAGCCCCGGAAGTCGTTGACCTGCCCATCAGGGCGCAGTTCGATCACGCGCGTCGCGAGACTCCCCACAAATTCGCGGTCATGCGACACGAAGATCAGCGTGCCGGGATATTTCTCGAGCGCAATCTGCAATGACTCGATGGTTTCCATATCCATGTGGTTGGTGGGCTCGTCCATCAGCATCACATTCGGCTTGGTCAGGATCAGCTTGCCGTAAATCATGCGGCCCTTCTCGCCGCCGGACAGCACCGTAACGGGCTTCTTGACCTCGTCGCCCGAGAACAGCAGACGCCCGAGTGTGCTGCGCACCAGCTGATCGTCGTCGGCCTTGCCAGTCCAGACCGACATCCAGCTGAACAGGTCCACCCGGTCGGCAAACTCCGCCTGCGGATCCTGCGGCATATAGCCGGGCTGTGCGTTTTCCACCCAGGCGACGCGGCCCGCGGTGGGTGCGAGTTCGCCCGCCAGGCAGCGCAGCAGCGTCGTCTTGCCGATGCCATTCGGGCCGATCACGGCCACCCGCTGCTCCGCCTCAATCGTGAAACTGAGTTTGGAGAACACCTCGGCACCGGCGCCCGGATAGCGGAAAGCCAGGTTCTCGACCGTGACCGCCGAGCGGTGCAGCTTGCTGCGCTGTTCGAAGCGGATGTAGGGATTCTGTCGCGACGAGGGGCGAACCTCCTCGATCTTGATCTTTTCAATCTGCCGGCGCCGCGAGGTCGCCTGGCGCGCCTTGGAGGCGTTGGCGGAAAAGCGCCGGACGAATTCCTGCAGATCGGAAATCTTGTCCTTGGCCTTGGCATTGGCCGCCTCGACCCGCTGGCGCGCCTGCACCGAGGCCAGCATGAAGTCGTCGTAGTTGCCGGGATAGACCTTGAGCTGCTGGAAATCCAGGTCGGCGATGTGCGTGCACACCTGATTCAGGAAATGGCGATCGTGGCTGATGATGACCATGGTCGCGTCGTAGTCATTGAGCGTGCGTTCGAGCCAGCCGATCGAGTGGATGTCCAGATTGTTGGTCGGCTCGTCGAGCAGCAGCACGTCGGGGCTCGAGAACAGCGCCTGCGCCAGTAGCACGCGCAGCTTCAGACCTGGCGGCACCTCGCGCATCGGCCCGTTGTGCTGCGCGGCGTCGATGCCCGCATCCAGCAGGATGCTGCTGGCGCGTGCCTCGGCGGTGTAGCCGCCGTATTCGGCGAACTTGCCTTCGAGCTCGGCTGCCTTCATGTAGTCGGCATCGCTCGATTCCGGATCGGCGTAGATGCGATCGCGCTGCTGCATCGCCTGCCACATTTCGCGATGGCCCTGCATCACCACATCGAGCACGCGGTCATCTTCATACGCGAACTGGTTCTGGTTCAGCTTGCCGAGCCGCATGCCCGGTTGCAGCACCACCTCGCCGGAGCTCGGTTCCAGCTCGCCGCCGAGTATTTTCATCAGCGTGGATTTGCCGCTGCCGTTGGCGCCTATCAGCCCGTAACGGTTGCCGTCGGAGAATTTTACGGTGACGTTTTCGAACAGCGGTTTGGCGTCGAACTGGATGGTGAGATTGACGGTCGAGAGCATGGGTATCCGGGCATTGGTTCCCGAACACGGGAACGCGAGTATGGTGCAGGTTGACTATTGGTCGGGGTGGCAGGCTATGCACCCACGACGGAGCTGCCTAGTATGCGTGAGTTTTGCCCGACTAGGTACTGCGGCGTACCAGGCGGCGGCACGCACCGCCTCGCCCGGCGGCGTCAATAGGTCACAGGCCGGCTCAAAATCAAGGCTTTGGCGCTGACATTTTCCGGTTTGGCGGCGGTTTCGGCCGCGGCCTGCACGAACAGCGTACGCAGCGACAGTTCCGTGCCACTGTCAAATTGCGCCACGAAGTGATTCGCCGTCGCCTGCTGTGACAGCACCGGCAGGGGCAGTCGTGTCCAGCCAGAACAGATAGCGGGCGCTGATCGGTATATCCAGATGTTGGACGCCGAAACGCAGCGGATGGGCATAGACAAAATCCGGCTTCATACAGCTCGGCCGGCAGGGCACGACCATCAGCCGGTGGTACTCATGCATGTGGCGCCGCCAGGGCCGCACCGGCTAGTGCAAGCGTTGCGAACAGGGCCAGGTTGCGGGGATATGTCATCGGCGTTTCCGGTGTGATTATCGGCGCACGCCGGCGTTCGCGCAAACCAGCGCCGCCGACAGCAGCGCCGCCGACAGCTTGCAAGCCGCCGGAATTCGTTCCATCCTCATGGCGGTGAGTCTGCAATGAGGCGAGGATGTCGAATTTTCTACTGAAAACTCTCAGCGAGAGCGACCTGCCGATACCCGGCGCGGACCCCTGGCATGCGCGGCCGGAAGACCCGGCCCTCACCGTAATGACCGATTTTCGCGAGCGCAGTTCGATCACGACGGCTGATTCGGTGACCATCGATGCGGCGCTGGAACACATGAAACATGCCGGCGTGCGCTGCGCCTTTGCGACCAACGAGCTGCAGCGCGTCGTGGGCTTGATCACCGCCTACGACATCATGAGCGAGAAGCCGATGCGCTATCTTCGGGCGGTGCCGGGGCAGCGACACGATGTGCTGGTGCGCGACATCATGGTCAGGATCGCCGACTGGCGGATTGCCGACGTCAAGGACCTCGAGCGCTCCACGGTCGCGGTCGTGAGCCGCCATTTCGAGGACACGCGCCTCACGCATATTCCAGTGATGGAATTGAACCAGGATGGCCGGCGGCAACTACGCGGTCTGCTGTCCGCGGCCAAAGTGCGACGACTCCTGGCTAGCCAGCGCTAGCGGGCGCTGGCCCTGAGCGCCTCAGCGCCCGTAGTGGGCCACAAAAGTGGCCTTGCCCAGCAGCGAATCCTGCGCGGTCGAAGTCACCATCGCGCCACTGGCTTCAGCGGCGACGGGTAGCTGTGCCACGCCCAACGAGTAGATCGTGAACACATAGCGATGTGGCGGATCGCCCTTCGCCGGGCAGGGCCCGTGGTAGGCGGCGGTCCCGAGATCGGTCCGGCCCTGCAGCGTATCGTGCGGTAGCGCTGTACTGTGGGCTACACCGGCCCCCAGTGGCAGGTGATCGGTCCCGGCCGGCAGGTCATACACGACCCAATGCCACCAGCCCGACGGTGTGCTGCGCTCATCGCGATCGAACAGCGTCAGCACGAAGCTCTTGGTACCGGCCGGCGCATTGCGCCACGCCAGCGGCGGTGAGGTATTGCCACCGGCGCAGCCGAAGGCGTTCGCGATATAGATCTCCGGCATGCCCGTCAGGAGTCTGTGATCCGGACTGAAGAGCGCGAAAGCCTGGGCCGCGCCCGTTTGCGCAGCGTGCAAGCCAAGCATTGCGAGCAGGGTCGTTCGCCATGGGAAGGACACCTTCATACGAGTACTCCGGCACTGCGCTGTGGATGCAACGGCGCATGTTTTACTCCAGGCGCAGGGATTTGACGAACTGTTTCGTGGCACTTACGATCCCAGCGCCGACGGGGCGCAACCAGCGTCTGCGGGGCGCAATGAGGGGGCGAAGTCTGTGCCGGCAACTGCGAACAGGGGAGCGCTCGGCGTGGTTGTGGTCGGGCTATGCCTGCTCGGCGCCTACATTGTCTATGGCGCGCTCAAGCCCCAGGTGCGGATGGCGCGCGCTGTGGGCATGCTGGATCAGCAGCGGCTCGCGGCCGCCGACAGCGAGCCCCAGAACTGGTACACCGGTGGTCGTGACCAGGACGGCAGCTATTACTCGCCGCTGAAGAGCATCGATGCGGGCAATGTCAGCCGGCTCGGCTTCGCTTGGCAATACGACCTCGGTACCCAGCGCGGCCAGGAAGCGACCCCGATCGTGATCGACGGCGTCATGTACACCTCGGGCGCCTGGGGCTACGTCTACGCCGTCGATGCCGCCAGCGGCCATGAGCTCTGGCGCTACGACCCCATGGCAAGCTTCCCCGCCGCGCGCAATCCCTGTTGCGACATGGTCAATCGTGGCGTCGCGGTCTGGGACTCGCGCGTCTATGTCGCCTCGGTGGACGGCCGACTACATGCACTCGATGCCCGCAGCGGGGCTAAGCTCTGGGAGGTCGATACGATTGCCGATCACTCCCTGCCGTATTCGAGCAGCGGCGCGCCGCAGATTGCCGGTCGGGTAGTCGTGATCGGCAACAGCGGCGGTGATATGGGGCGTGGCGGCGTGCGCGGCTACGTCTCGGCCTATGACCTTGAAAGCGGTGCGCTCAAGTGGCGCTTCTACACCGTACCGCCGGCACGCGGGCGGCCCTATGAGAATCCGGAACTCGAACTGGCCGACAAGACCTGGGATCCGGCGCGCCGGGCGCAGTACCAGGGCGGCGGCACGGTTTGGGACGGGTTCGCCTACGATCCCGAGCTCAATCTGCTGTATTTCGGGACTGGCAACGCCGCGCCCTACGATCAGCGGCTGCTCGGCCCGAGCCACCTGGACGATCTGTACACCTCGAGCATACTCGCGCTACATGCCGACACCGGCCGCCTGGCCTGGCACTATCAGACCACACCGCACGACAGCTGGGATTTCGACGCCGATCAGAAGCTGGTGTTCGCACAGCTGCCGGTGAACGGCGCGCTGCGCCCGGTAGTGATGCAGGCCTCGAAGAACGGTTATTACTATGTACTCGACCGGCGCAGTGGCGAGCTGCTGTCCGCGCAGAACTACACCTACGTAAACTGGGCTGCGGGCGTCGATCTGAAGACCGGCCGGCCGAAGCCGACTGCGCAGTCAGACTGGACCGGCGGCCCGAAGAACATGTACCCGTCGTGGGCGGGCGGACACAGCTGGATGCCGATGTCCTACAGTCTCGCCACGCGCCTGGCCTACATTCCGGTGATCGACGTGCCGAATGTCTGGGTCGACATGGTTGGTAACGGCGGCGCCGTGACCTTTATCGACGGGTTCTATACGGTCAATGGCATCACGCCGGACGATACCTACGACGCGGTAGCGATGCGGCGGCTGTTCGGGCCCTTGCCGGACCTGAAATCCCTGCAGGCCACACGCCATGAGAAGCTGGTGCGCGAGGTGCTGCGCGCCTGGGATCCGGTCCGGCAGCAGACCGTCTGGGAACACGAAACTTCCACCGGCATACGCGGCTTCGACGGCGGCGTGCTCAGCACCGGCGGCAATCTCGTGGTCCAGGGGCGCGGCAGCGGGGACCTGTGGATCTATGCGGCTGACACCGGCGCCGTGCTCAAGGTGATACCGACCGGCAGCCACATCATGGCCGCGCCGATGACCTATGCGGTGGACGGCGTGCAATATGTGGCGGTACAGGTCGGTTACGGCGGCGCGGCAATCACCGTCGGGGCGATTCCGCCGAGCAGCGCCGCCGCGAAGTATCAGAACGCCAACCGCATCATCGCCTTCAAGCTCGATGGCGGGGCCGTGCCCACACCGGCGCTGCGGGCGGACGAACCGTTCGTGAAGCCGCCTGTGCAGCACGTCAGTGCGGCGACGATTGGCACGGGCGAAGTGGTGTTCGTCCAGGAGTGCTCGCGTTGCCACCAGCTGGGACCCAGCGTCACGCCTGATCTGCGCAAGTTGGATGGCGGCCTGCACGTGCTGTTCCGGGACATCCTGCTGCACGGCGCGGTGGCGCCGAGCGGCATGGAGAAGTTCGACGACCTGCTGTCGGCCTCCGAGATCGATGCGGTGCACGCTTACCTGATAGACGAGGGGTGGAAAGGGTATCGTGCACAGCGGGCGGCCACCGCGCATCAGTAGCTATGCAGCCAGAACGGAGCAACAGAGTAATGAATTCACAGGTCGCGAGCCCGGACGCGGGCGAACATTCGCTGAGTCGCTCACTGCGACCGCGTCATGTGACCATGATCACCATCGGCGGCATCATTGGCGCCGGGCTGTTCGTCAGCAGCAGTGCCGCCATTGCCGCGGTCGGTCCGGCGGTCGTCATCAGTTACGCGCTGACCGGCACGCTGGTTCTGCTGGTGATGCGTATGCTGGGTGAGATGGCGGTGGCCATGCCCGAGGTGCGCTCGTTCACTGAGTTTGCGCGGGCCGGGCTCGGCGAGTGGGCCGGCTTCGCGGTCGGCTGGCTGTATTGGTATTTCTGGGTAATCGTGATACCGGTCGAGGCGATCGCCGGGGCAGTGATCCTGCGGCAATGGCTGCCTGGGGTGTCGATGCTGGTGATGGGTACGGGTCTGATGGCGGTGCTCACAGCCGTCAACCTGATGTCAGCGCGCTCCTATGGCGAATTTGAGTTCTGGTTCTCGTCCGTCAAGGTCAGCGCCATCATTGCCTTCATCGCGTACGCGGCTGCCTACGCTTTTGGCCTGGTCGGGCCCCACACGCCGACCTTCGGGAATCTGACCGCGCACGGGGGCTTCCTGCCACTGGGCCCGGTGCCGGTGCTGGCCACCGTGACCACCGTGTTTTTCTCGATGATGGGCGCGGAGATCGTCACGATCGCCGCGGCCGAGTCACCGGAGCCGGCGCGGGCGGTGGCGCGCATGGTGTCCACCGTGGTGTGGCGCATTCTGCTGTTCTACGTGGCCTCGATGCTGCTGATTGTGTGCGTGGTGCCGTGGAATCTGGTCAGACCCGGGTTCTCACCGTTCACGCTGGCGCTCGATACGATGCAGGTGCCGCTGGCCGGTTCGATCATGAGCGTCATCATCCTGACGGCAGTGCTGTCCTGCCTGAACTCCGCGTTCTATATCGCCTCGCGCGTGCTGTTCGTGCTCGCCGGGCGGGGCGATGCGCCGCGCTGGCTGGTGAAGACCAACGCGCGTCATGTGCCGGCGCGCTCAGTTTTGCTGGGCGGGCTCGCGGGCTTTGCCGGCATCGTCGCCTGGCAGGTCGCGCCCAATACGATCTACACGTTTCTGGTCAATGCCTCGGGAGCGCTGATCGTATTCATCTACATGGCCATTGCGATCTCGCAGATACGCCTGCGATTCGGCCGCCAGCGCGCCGGCGTCGGCACCGCGGGATTGCGTATGTGGTTATTCCCGTGGGCCAGCTATCTCGCGGTCACGGCCATGGCCGCGGTACTCGTGGCGATGGCCTGCAGCCCGGCGCTGCAGACCCAGTTCTGGGTGAGCGTACTGTCGGTCGCCGTCGCCTTGCTGGCGTATGCACTGCGGCGCCGGCTGGTGGCGGCGCGGCAATCGGCTTAGACGGCGCGCCGCAATCAGTTAGGATAGCGCTACCAATAAGCGGGGTGGATCGTGGCAGAATCAGGCTTGCGAGCGCTAGTCGGCGCCATGGTGATTTATTGTGCCGGCCTGTCGCCAGTCGCGTTCGGCGCCGCGCCGACTGATCCGGCGCCCGGCGTGGCGCATCCCGCGCTCTGGCCGCAACTGCACAGCCAGGGTCTGGTCGATGCCAAGACTGAAGCGCGCGTGACGCAGCTGCTCTCCGGCATGAGTCTGGAGGAGAAGGTCGGCCAGATGATCCAGGCCGATCTCTCGGCAATCAAGCCCGAAGACCTGCGCGAGTATCCGCTGGGATCGATCCTGGCGGGTGGCAATACGCCGCCACTCGGCGGCAACGGTCGGGCGCCGGTGACGGCGTGGATCGACACCGCGCGGGCCTATCGCGCCGTGTCGCTGGAGCAGCGGCCGGGCCACATTGCGATCCCGGTCATTTTTGGGCTCGATGCCGTGCACGGCAACAGCCACGTCGTGGGCGCCACCATCTTTCCGCACAACATCGGCCTGGGGGCGGCGCACGATCCGGGGCTGATGCGGCGTATCGGTGCCGCCACCGCGCAGGAAACCGCCGCCGCCGGCGTCGACTGGGCCTTCGGGCCGACACTGGCGACGCCGCAGGACACCCGCTGGGGCCGGAGCTACGAGGGCTATTCCGAAGATCCTGCGCTGGTGCGCCGCTACGCGGGCGAAATGGTGCTGGGGCTGCAGGGCGCTCCCGGCGCCGGGCATGTGCTGCAGTACGGTCATGTGGCCGCTTCGGCAAAGCATTTTCTCGGTGACGGTGGCACCCGCGGCGGAATCGACCAGGGCGACACCGACGTCAGTGAAGCGGAACTCATTCGAACGCATGCGCAGGGCTATTTCACCGCCATACCGGCCGGCGTGATGACGGTGATGGTGTCCTTTACCAGCTGGCAGGGACGCAAGATGCATGGCAACGACAGCCTGCTGAGCGGCGTGCTCAAAGGCCGGCTCGGCTTCGATGGCTTCGTGGTCGGCGACTGGAACGCTCACAGTCAGCTGCCAGGATGCAGCAGCGGCGATTGTCCGGCCGCGGCGAATGCCGGGCTCGACATGTACATGGCTCCAGATAACTGGCGCGCGCTCTACAAGGCGACGCTCGCCGAGGTGCGCGCCGGTACGATCGCGCAGTCGCGCGTGGACGATGCCGTGCGTCGCATCCTGCGGGTGAAGTTCAAGCTTGGGCTGTTCGACATGGCGCGTCCCTGGGAAGGCCGCGCCGACGTGCTGGGCAACGCCGCGCATCGCCAGCTGGCGCGCGAGGCGGTCAGAAAATCACTGGTACTGCTGAAGAACAACGGCGCGGTGCTGCCGCTGCGCGCCACAGCGCACGTCCTGGTGGCTGGCGCTGCGGCCGACGACATCGGCCGTCAATGCGGCGGCTGGACCCTGACCTGGCAGGGCACCGGCAACAGCAACAGCGACTTTCCAAATGGCCAGTCCATTTTCAGCGGCTTGCACGCCGCACTGAACGCCGGCGGCGGCAGCGCCGAGTTGAGCGTCGATGGCAGTTTCGTACACCGGCCTGACGCCGCAGTCGTCGTATTTGGCGAGACCCCTTATGCCGAGATGCAGGGTGACCTGAAATCGCTCGAGTTCCAGGCCGAAGACAAGCACGATCTCGCGCTGCTCAAGCGCCTCAAGGCCGCCGGCATTCCGGTGGTAGCGGTGTTTCTCTCCGGACGCCCGTTGTGGGTGAATCCGGAGCTGAATGCGGCCGATGCTTTTGTCGCCGCGTGGTTTCCGGGTTCAGAAGGTGCCGGCGTCGCCGACCTGCTGATCGCCGCCGCCTCGGGCAAGCCGCGCTACGATTTCAGTGGCCAGTTGTCGTTTTCCTGGCCGGCCAACGCGGCGCAATTCGCGCTGCATCGCGCTGCGCTGCCCTATGCGCCACTGTTCCCGCTGGGCTATGGCCTCAACTATGAAAAGGCGGTGCCGCTACCGCAGTTGTCCGAGGTCTCCGGCGTCGGCGCCACGATCTGGAACATCGATCGCTATTTCCTCGCCGGCCAGACGCCCGCGCCCTGGGCCTTCGTGGCAACGCCGCCGGAACTGCTGAGCTTGCGAGCCGTGGATGCCGGCGGCGTGCAGGAAGCCGGCCGCGAACTGCGCTGGAGCGGGCAGGGCAGCGCCACACTGGCGATTGCCGGGCCGCCGGTTGATCTGAGGCGCCAGGCCAATGCCGAATTGTCGCTGCTGATTGAGTACCGGCTCGACGAGGCACCCAGCGCGCCGCTGCAACTGCTGATGGGCTGTACGCCGGCCTGCGCCGCCGCCGCGGCGCTCGACCTGGGTACGCAATGGGCGGGTGCCCGGAGCGGCAGCGACTGGCGCACGCTGAATGTCCGATTAAGCTGCTTTCGCGACGCCGGGGTCGATCTGGCGGCCGTGTCTATGCCCTTCGCACTGCGTACCGCGGGACGGCTCGGGCTGACACTGCGCTCGGTGCGGCTCGCGAGCGATCCGGCCAGCGCGATCTGCCTGCCGCGCGCGGCTCCGAACTAGGCGCGCGCTGGCCGGCGCGTCCACCGGGACCACAGGTACACCGGCACGCCCACGGCCCCAAGACCCAGCGCCCAGAGCAGGGAATTCAGGCCGATGCCGATCGATACCCAGGCGCAGTAAATGAATGCGAGCAGTGCGAACAGTGCCCACAGCGCCGCGCGCTTGGCAGGCCGAGCGATCTCACCACGCCGCCACAGCACGATCGCCGCCAGGGCGCAGGTGATATAGATCGGCAGATTGGCCGCCGTCACCACCACGCTCAGGAAGGCGAAACCGCTCGCCATGGATTGATTGTAATTCATCATCATCATCACGCTGGCGACCAGACCGGTGAGCAGGAAGGCGCGCGCCGGGGCCGCGTGGCGGTTCAGCTTGCCCAGTCCGGCCGGGAAATTGCCATGACGGGCAAAACTCTGGGTGACCTCGCCGACGATCAGCGTCCAGCCATTGAGCGCACCCAGTCCGCTGACGACCACAAAGGCCGCCAGCAGTTTGCCGTACCCTGAGCCCAGGAAACGCGCGAACAAATCGGCGAAGGGTGCATTGGATGCAGCCAGCTCATGCTGCGGAATCAACAGCATCGGCACGATCGAGACCGACACGCAGATGAATGCCGCGATCAGGGTGCCGGCCACGGTGGCGCGCGGGATGGTACGGGCCGGATCGCGCACCAGTCCGGCCGGAATCGCTGCGCACTCGACGCCCAGCATGGCGAACAGCGCAATCGTCGTCGCGCCGATCACGGCGTGGAGCGAAGCGGGCGTCGTCGGCAGGTGCGCGCTGTAGGCCGCGGGATGCGCCAACAGCAGCCACAGCCCGAGCATGATGATCGCGACCTGTGGCACCAGCTTCAGCAACGTGGTCGACAACTGCATCCAGCCGGCGCTGCGCGCGCCGAACAGATTGATCAGCACGAACAGCCACAGAAATGACAGCGCCGTGAGTGGCGGCAGCCAGGGCTTGTCATTCAATGCCGGTATGAAGATCGACACGTAGCCGACCACGCCGATGGCAATCACGGCGTTCGTGACCCAGGTGGAGACCCAGTAGCACCACATGGCAATGAACGCGGTGCCTTCGCCGAAGGCGCGGCGCGTATAGGCGTAGGGCCCGTCATCGTGCGGAAAGGTGCGGGCAAGGCTGGCAAAGGTGAGCGCCAGGAACAGGCAACCGACCACGGTGATCGCCCAGGCGCTCAGTGCATTCAGGCCGAAGGGGGCGAGGGCGGCCGGCATCACGAAGATACCGATGCCGATGATGTTGCCCACCACCAGAGCGGTGCACATCCAGAAACCCAGTACCCGCGGCGCGGCGGCTGTCGCGACTCGCCCGCTCAAGTCGCTGCCAGCGCTTCGCGCATCGCCACTTCTATCATCCCCATCGCCTCATCAACGTGCGCGCGCGTGATCATCAGCGGTGGAATGAAACGTACGGTGCTCTGGCCGCACGAGAGCAGCAGCAGGCCGTTGTGATAGGCGCGCGTCAGCACCGCATCGCACAGCGCCTTGGCGGGCTTGCGGCTGGCGCGATCACTGATCAGCTCCATGCCGATCATCAGCCCCTTGCCGCGCACGTCGCCGACGCACTCGAAGCGCTGCTGCAGCTGGCGCAGTGCGTGGATGAAATACTGGCCGACGCTGGCTGCATTGGCGCAGTACTCGCTTTCGACCAGGTCGAGCGTTGCCAGCGCCGCCGCGCAGCACAGCGGATTGCCGCCGAAGGTGTTGCCGTGCGCGCCGCGCTTCCACTTTTCCATATGGCGCCGGCGCGCGACCATGAGTCCGATGGGCATACCCGATCCCAGACCCTTCGCCAGCGTCATGATGTCGGGCGCCACGCCCCAGTGCTGGCTGGCGAACATTTTGCCGGTGCGGCCGATGCCCGATTGCACCTCGTCGAAGATCAGCAGGATGCCGTGCCGGTCGCACAGCTCGCGCAGACCCTGCAGGAAACCATCGGGCGGTACCAGGTAGCCGCCTTCGCCCTGGATCGGCTCGACCAGGATCGCCGCGACATCCTGTGCCGGCACATTGCTCTGGAACAGCACATTCTCGATGTAGTCGAGCACCGCACGGCCCTGGTCGGCGCCGGCGAACAACGGCCGATAGACGTTGGGATAGGGCACGTGGGTGACGCCCGGCATGGTGGGAAAGAATCCGGCCTGCTGGGTGTATTTGCTGGCGGTGAACGCCAGCGAACCCATCGTGCGTCCGTGGAAGCCGCCCAGGAAGCCGATAAATCGCGGCCGCCCGGTCACGTAGCGCGCCAGCTTGAGCGCGGCCTCAACCGTTTCCGTGCCGCTCTGGCAGGGGAATACCATCGCCGGTTCGCGCAGCGGATCAAGCGCGTTGATCCGCTCGGCCAGTCGCGTCAGGCGTTCGTGCCAGTAATCGCTGGAGATATGCAGGAATTCATCGGCCGCATCCTTGATGGCCTGCACGACCGCGGGATGCGCGTGCCCGGTGCTGCACACCGCGATGCCGGAGGCGAAATCCAGGAAGCGATTCCCATCCACATCCCACACTTCCGCGCCGCGACCTCTGGCAATCGCGAACGGGTAGTCGCGCGGCAGGGAGGGGGTGGTAACTGCGGCATCGCGCTGCAGCAGGGCCTGCGCCTTGGGGCCCGGCAAGGCGGTGCGGATGTGAGCTGAGGGCATGATGGCTCCTGGGAAGGCTTATTCGACCACGGTCTGGGACTGCTCGCGCAGGTATTGCGGCAGGTAATAATAAGAGGCGATGGCCTTGCCGGTATTGCCTGAGCCTTTCCAGCCGGCAAAGGGCTGGTAGCCCGGCCAGGCGCCGGTCGTGGCACCCTGGGGCCGGTTGGCGTAGGTCACGCCGGCCTCGATGTGTTCGTGAAACCAGGCGATCTCGTCACGGCCGCCGTAAAACCCGGCGGTCAGTCCCAGCGGCGTGGCATTGGCAAGCCGCATCGCCTCATCATTGGCAGCCACCCGGTGCGACATCAGTATTGGCAGAAACATCTCGACCTGCCAGAGCGGGTGTTCGGGCGGCGCTTCGGCCAGCGTCGGCTGCACAAAGAAACCCTCGCTGAACGCGCCGGTCGTCAGTACTTCGGCGCCGCAGAGCACGCGGCTGCCCTGCGTGTGCAGCGCTGCGGCGTAGCGCGCGTAGTCCTCATAGCCGCCGTGGGTCGTTACCGGACCCAACGCCGTCTCCCGGAGTGCGGGATCGCCCACGCGCAGTGCCGCAATCCGTTGCAGCAGTTTCTCATGCAGGCGGTCGGCGACCGCACTGTGCACGTACAGACGCGAGAGCGCCGAGCATTTCTGGCCACCCATGCCGAAGGCGGAACGCACGATGCCGGTGGCCGCGCGTTCCAGATCCGCCGCGGCGGTGACGATGCAGGCATTCTTGCCGCCCATCTCGGCAATGCAGGGTCGCGGAAAACGTCCCGACTGCAAGGTGCGCAGGATTCCCATGCCCACCTCATGCGAGCCGGTGAAGGTGGCGCCGGCGATGAGCGGATGATTGATAAGCGCGGCGCCGATCGCACTGCTCGAGCCACTGAGATAGTTGAACACGCCCGCGGGCAGGCCGGCATCGCGAATGCAATCGGCGAGCAGCCGGCCCGCCCACGGCGTCGCGCTCGCACCCTTCAGCACCACGGTGTTGCCGGTGATCAGCGCGGCAGCCACCGGGCCGCCGGCCAGCGCGAGCGGAAAGTTAAAGGGCGCGATCACCACCCAGGGTCCGTAGGGCTTCATCACGCTGCGATTGCGCGACACCACACCGCTGATCGGGTCATTGGGCAGCACGTGATCAAAGCCGCCGCCGCGCGCGAACTCCGCGCTGTAGCCATTGAAGAAGTCGGCTGTCTCCTGCGCCTCGCCGAGCGCCTCCATGCGATTCTTGCCGGTTTCCAGCGTCAGCGCCGCGGCGATGTCGTAAACGCGCTCCTCAATGAGCTGGCCGACGCGTTGCAGCAGCGTCACGCGGGTCTGCAGCGCGCTATTGCGCCACGCTGGCCAGGCGCGTTGCGCGGCCTGCAACGCCGCGTCGGCATCGGCAGCGCTGGCCAGCGCAAAGTGTCCGAGCAGCTGATTGCGGTTGGCGGGACTGCAACCGGCTGCATTCAGGTTCGAGTGCCGGTCGTTGCCGTCGATATACAGCGAATGGTTGCCACCGAGTCCGGCGAGCGTGCGCGCCATGGCCGCCTCGTAGCGCTCGTGCATCGTCGGTGGCGGATCGAACATCGTCGAGTAGGTCAGCTTGAAGCTCATCGGACCGCCTGCGGTGGCCTGGTGACAGCGGCGCCCAGCTCGGTCAGCAGCCGGTCCAGCAGGTCGAGCGCCTCAGCCAAGTCCTGCTCCTCAATGACCAGCGGCGGTGCCAGCAGGATCAGATTGCCGCGCGCCGCGAACGACACGCCAGCGTCAAGTGCCGCGCGCAGCAGCTGCTTCAGCGCGACATGCATGTCCGGCCAGGGCGCGAGCGGTGCGCGGCTGTCGCGATCCGTGACCAGCTCGATTACAGCGAACAGGCCGTGCCCGCCGCGCACCTCGCCAATGACCGGGTGCCGCAGCTGCATCCGCTGCAGCCGCGCGTACAGCGTGGCGCCCAGCCGCCGCGAGCGCTCGATCAGTTGCTCGGCGCGATAGCTTTCCACCGCGGCCACGCCGGCAGCACAACAGAGCGGGTGACCGCAATAGGTGAGGCCGGTCAGCAGCTGCTGCGCTTCGAGCGCTCGCGCGATCGCGCCGGAGAGTACGACCGCCCCGAGCGGCAGGTGAGCGCCGGTCAGGCCCTTGGCGAGTGTCATCAGGTCCGGCCGGCCTGCTTCACCGAAACGTTGCCATGCGAACCACTCACCGCAGCGACCGAAGCCGCTCATCACTTCATCGGCGATCAGGTAGACGCCGCGTTGCCGCGTCTCCTGGCGCAACGCCGGCCAGAAGCTGTCAGGTGCGATGATGCCATTGGTGCCGGCATTGGGCTCCATCAGCACGCCGGCAACGCTGGCGGCGCCGCGCGCCTCGATGGCCTGGCCGATATGCGCGGCGGCCGCGGTGCCGCAGTCCATAGCGTTGCGCGTGCCAAAGGGGCAACGATAGGCATAGGGCGGAGGAACATGCGCTACGTGGAAGGCGGCCGGCTCGGCCTGCGTCACGGTGCGCGTATCCCCGGAGAGCGCCATGGTCGCGTAGCTGGCTCCATGGTAGGAGCGCTCGCGCGTGATGATCCAGCCCTGGGCCCGGCCGCTGGCCTGGCGTGCGAACTTGACGGCATGTTCGTTGGCATCGGCGCCGCCGAGCGTGAAAAATACTCGTCCGTCGGAAAATCCTGACTGCTCCAGCAGCAGTTCCGCCAGCCGGGCACGCGGCTGCGCGCCCCAGGCGCTGGTGACGAAACACAGCTGCTGGGCCTGGGCCTGGATCGCTGCGACTACGCGCGGATGCTGGTGGCCGAGGTTGCTGCACTCGGCCAGACTGCTGAAGTCCAGTATCGAACGGCCATCGGCCGTGTGCAGGCGTGCGCCAGCGCCACCGACGATCGTCGGTGCGTTCCATTCGGTCTGGCGGCACCAGCTGTGCAGTACCGTCGCAGTTTCGGGGCGCATGGCAATGAGTTGTAGTAGTTTGCCGACTGCCAATCATTGCACAGGGCTGCGTGTATTGCGAAGCGGCCGGCAAGTCCTTAACCTCGCCTGGTGAAAGCACTCCTTGCCGCAGTACTGATGGGCTGCGCGTCATGGCTCGCGGCCGAGCCGGCGCCGGTGCTGGACGTGCCGATACTGGGATTTATTCCGGCGCATGCCGCGGCTGAACAGCGTCTCGAGAGCGTGTTTCAGCAGCTGCCCTCGGCGGCACGAGCGCGTGAGTGGCACCGTGAGTTCGCGGCGCGGCCGCATCCTGCGGCCTCAGCGCGCAACAATGAGCTGGCGCTGATCCTGGCCCGCGCGTGGCGCCGCCAGGGTTGGGAGCAGGTCAGATTGCGGCGTTACCCGGTGCTGCATTCGACTCCGCGCAGCGTGTCACTCGAGATGACGGCGCCGAAGCATTACCAGGCATCGCTGCGCGAGGATGTCTACGACGTGGATCCGGCCACCCAGGATCCGGATATTTCCAGTGCGTATTTCGGCTATTCGGCGTCCGGCGATGTCACAGCCGAGCTGGTGTATGCGCACAGCGGCAATCCAGAAGACTATGAGCTGTTGCGCCGCCATGGCATCAGCGTCAGGGGCAAGGTGGTCATCGTCCGCTATTCAAATCCCTACAGCTACCGGGGCTTCAAGGCACTGACCGCCGAGCGTGAAGGGGCGGCGGCGCTGCTGATCTATTCTGATCCGGCAGAGGATGGTTATACGCAGGGCAAGGTGTTTCCGGATGGTCCCTGGGGCCCGGAGAGTCACATACAGCGCGGCGCGATTACCTACGACTACATCGTGCCTGGGGATCCGACCACACCCGGCTGGGCATCGCTCCCTGGCGCCCGGCGCGTGCCGCTGGCCGAGGCACGCTCGCTGCCGAAACTGATCGCCTTACCCTTGTCGTGGCGCGATGCCAGGCCGCTGCTGGAAAACATGGATGGCGCCGAGGTCGAGCCGGAGTGGCGCGGTGCCTTGCCGATCACCTATCGCTATAGCGGTGCGGTCCGCGTGCACGTGCACGTCGATATGGATACCAGCATCAAGCCTTATACAGTTGTCGAGGCACGCATCCTCGGGCGCGAACTGCCGGACGAGTGGGTGCTGATCGGCAATCATCGCGACGCCTGGGCCGACGGCGGTGTCGATCCCGTGAGCGGTACGGCATCGATGCTTGAATTGACGCGCGCACTCGGACAACTCACACGCGATGGTCACCGGCCGCGGCGCACGCTGGTGGTCTGCAGCTGGGATGGCGAGGAGTATGCGCTCACCGGCTCGACCGAGTGGGGGGAGCAGTTCGAGCATGAATTGCAGCACAGACTGGTTACCTACCTGAACGTCGATGAAAGTGTGGCTGGCGCGGCCACCACCGCGGGTCCAGAAGGACTGGCCTTCGAGTCGTCCGCAGTGGCTTCGCTGGCGCCGATGCTGATCGAAGCGTCCAAGGCAGTGCGTGTGCCCTCGGGCAAGTCGCTGTACGAAGCCTGGCGCGCGACTGCGATGCGCGACCGGAAAAGCGCCGCGCCGCCGGCCGATGCCGAGCTGGCCGATCCGCGCATCGGCAGCGGCTCGGATCACACCGTGTTTCTCAATCACCTGGGCCGGCCGGTGATCAACCTTGGGTTTACCGGCGACTATGGCGTCTACCACAGTGGCTACGACGATCACTACTGGATGACGCAGTTCGGCGACCCGGACTTCGAGTACCACATTGCACTCACGCGCATCTGGGGACTGACGACATTGCGGCTGGCCAATGCCGACATCCTGCCCTTCGACTATGCGGCCAACGCCCGCGCGCTGGAGACCTTCCTGCAGGAACTCGAGCACAACGGCAAATTCGATCGGCAGCGACTGTCGTTGGTCGCGCTCCACCAGCGCGTGGCGGAGTTCGCCGCTGCCGGTGTGGCGCTGCGAGCCGCGACGCTTGAGCATCCCGCCGCTGACGCTGCCGGCGGCGGGCGCCTGCGGGCCCTGAATGCGCAGCTGCTGCAGGTCGAGTCCAACTGGCTGGATCCGGCCGGCATACCAGGGCGTCCGTGGTTTCGCCACCTGCTGTACGCGGCCCGCTACAACTACGATCATCTGGAGCTTCCCGGCCTCACCGAGGCGGTCGAAGCGGCGGACTGGCCGCGGGCCACGACGCAGGCGCAGAAGCTCGATTCCGCGCTGGTCCGCAACACGCAGCTGCTGCGCGCCGCGCGCGCGGCCTGGGGCGGGCAGCCTTCAGACTAGAGCTACGGTTGCAGGCGCGGCGCGTCAGGGCGTAGGCGCTGGCACGGCAGTGCCTTCCGCGGCATAAATCTCAGTCTCGGCCGGGTGGTCCGCGGCGATGAAGCCGCGGTACATGCCCAGCGTGTTCATCGCGAACGCGACGTGACCCGCGGTGTCGAGCGCGATCAGGCCGCCATCGCCGCCCAGCGAGCCGATGTCGGCGATGGTGTCGTCGGCGGCGCCACGCAGCGCCTCGCCTTTCCAGGCGATCCGATCGCAGAGCTGGCGTGCGGCGTTGGCACGGATGAAATATTCACCGGTACCGGTGGCTGATACCGCGCACACGCCATCCTGCGCATAGGTGCCGGCGCCGATCACCGGAGAATCGCCAATGCGGCCCCAGCGCTTGCCGGTCAGGCCGCCCGTGGACGTGGCGGCGGCCAGGTGGCCGGCAGAATCCAGCGCCACCGCGCCCACGGTGCCGTACAGGTGCGTACGATCCAGGCCAGCCGCATGCTCCAGGCGCCACTGCTGCAGTTCGTGCCAGCGCCTTTCGGTCCAGTAGTAATGCGGATCCACCTGTTCGAGACCGCGCGCCAGCGAGAACTCGTCGGCGCCGGCGCCGGACAGAAAGACATGGGTCGACTGCTCCATCACCGCGCGCGCCAGGCTGACCGGATTTCGCGTGCGGGTCACGCCGGTGACCGATCCGGCGCGCCGCGTGCCACCGTCCATGATCGCGGCGTCCAGTTCGTTGCGGCCGGCGGCTGTGAAGACCGCGCCCTTGCCGGCATTGAACAGCGGATCGTCTTCGAGCAGCCGTACCGCGCTCTCGACCGCATCGAGACTCGAGCCACCGGCACTCAGTACCGCGGCACCGGCGGCCAGTGCGGCCTTGAGGCTGACGCGGTAGCTGGCCTCCAGCGCCGGCGACAGACTGCCGCGTTCGATCACGCCGGCGCCGCCATGAATCGCCAGGGACCATGGCGTCGCGGCGCGCGGCCTGGTCGTCGTCACTACCGGCTCGGTGTGCAGCGCGCCGTCACCGGCAGTGGCCAGCCAATTGAAGGCCGGATGCTCCACCGTGTGGTGCCGCAGATCCAGCGTACTGTCGGTGCCAATGCCGGTGACCGGTACTGCACTGAAACCCAGCGCCCGGCCCGGCGCTACGATATCGGCAAGGCGCTGCGGCCGCACCAGCCACGCGTAGCCGCCATTGTTGCTGTACACACGGCCCTGGCCCTGCGCGTCGATGCACAGGGCCGCCTGTTCGTCGACGCCCAGTCCGGTAACGTCCGGGTTACCTTCCTCGAACGACAGCCGCGCCACGAAGACCACCAGGCGGCCGAGTCGTTCGCGGATCGCGAAGTGACTGTCGGTGATGACGTTGCTGAGATAGGGCAGGTGCAGAAAGTTGCGCACCAGTGTCACGCCCGGTCCGAGCGGGTCGCGCAGCGCCTGGTCGGAACTGAGGCTGTCGCCATCGAGCGCCCCGTAACTGTAGGCGCCGAGTATCGCGAGCCCGGCGCTGGTACCGCCGATCGGCCGGCCGGCGCGTACGTAGGCGTCCAGCGCGGCATTCAGGGGTGTGCCACGCCAGTAGCGCACATAGTTGGCCTGATCACCGCCACCGAAGAGGATGCCGTCTGCATGGCGGACGATGCGCAGTACCCGCGGGTCGCTGGCGGCCGCACGGCTGTGAAACACGACAGTTTCGATGGATTTCAGCGGCCCGGCGACCGCGACAAACTCATCCTGAATATCCCTGGCCCCCGAGGCGCGCAGGATCACGATGTGGCCGCGTCCCGCCTGCGCCACAAACCAGTTCAGCGCCGGTGCCACCCAGTCGCCGCCGCCCATCAGCAGCAGACCCCCCGAGGTCGCCGTGGCCTTAGGGCCCTGGGTCTGGCCTATCGCGTAGTAATCGTAGCCGCCCGCCGCCGCGGCGAGACGGCTCAAGCCGAGGGCGATCAGCGCCAGGACGCCGCCCAGTGGGGTTCTGCTCATGGCCGGGATCCTTCAGTCGCGAAAATTTTCAAACTGCAACGGCAGTTCGAATTCAAGTTTCCTCAGCAGTGCGATAGCGGCCTGCAGCTCGTCGCGCTTCTTGCCGCTCACGCGCAGCTTGTCGCCGTTGATCTGTGCCTCGACCTTGAGCTTCGATTCCTTGATCTTAGCCACGAGCTTCTTGGCCGCGAGCTGTGCTATGCCTTGCCGGATCGTGAGAGCGCGACGCGACCCGGCGAGATTGGTTTCGACCTCGCCCAGCTCCAGGCAGCGCGGATCGATGCCACGGGCGCTGAGCCGCAGGCGCAGGATGTCGAGCAGCTGGTTCAGGTGATACTCGCTGGCGGCGAACTGCCTGACAACATAACCCTCGAGTTCGAAGCGCGCCGAAGTGCCGCGGAAGTCATAACGCTTCTCGAGCTCACGGCTGGCCTGGTCTACCGCATTGGTGAGTTCGTGCGAGTCCACGGATGAGACGACATCGAATGAAGGCATGAGCGCGGGAACCGCCAAGGCAGCAACGGGGCACTAATTATGCACTGGCCAGTACGCAGGGCGTTATGTCACCTGGGCGCCGGATCTGAGAAAATCCCAAATGAGTCACGGGTCACAGGTCGGCGCGGGACTACGATGCCTGACCGATTGACGGAAATACCCCAGCCATGAATCCCAGCCTGCCGCGACTTCTGGTAATGAACTGCACCGCCGCGCTGCTGCTGTCGGCTTGTCAGCAACGGAGCGAAGTGGCGCCCGCCCGGCCGGCCCAGGTCGCCGCGGCCCAGCGCATCACGCTCGATCCGGTCACCCGCCAGCCCGTGCCGACCGTCGCCGCTGAAAGCGCGCCGGCGGTCGGCGACACGTCGGCCGCGCCGACCGCCGTGGGACCGCGCGAAGCCAGTGAAGTGCATTTGCCGGACGGCACGGTGGGCTTGCGCGTGGACAAGCGCTACTTCGATACGATTACGGTCTGCCGCCAGCCGGACGGTAGTTTCAGCAGCGCCTGCCCGCCGGGCAAGGCAGCGGCCCAGCCATGAAATCATCTACGTTGCTGGTGAGTCTGGCCGCGCTGGGCATGGCGTTAGGCGCCCAGGGCGCGACCATCACCATCCAGGTTACCGACGCGGCCGGGCAGGGATTTAATGATCCGACGCCGTTCACGCCGATGGGCGGCAACAACGCGACCACTGTGGGCGCGGCGCGCCTGAATGTCTTCAATGAGGCGGGACGCCTGTGGGGACTGCTGATCAACAGCAATGTAAACATCATCGTCGCGGCGAGCTTCGCCCCGCTGACCTGCAGTTCTGGCAGCGGCGTGCTCGGCTCGGCCGGTCCATCCTGGATTTTTCATGATTTCACCGGCGCACCACTGCCCAGTGTGTTCTATCCGGGGGCGCTGGCCAATGCGCTGCACGGCAGCCGCATTACCGGCACCAACAATGGCACAACGTACGGCACGACTGACATCAGTGCCACGTTCAACAGCGCGATCAACGGCGACCCCACCTGTCTGGGGGGCGAGAAATTCTACTATGGCTTCGATCACCAGCTCAGTGCGCACGCGGCCCAGGGGCCGTTCGTCGCGGACCTGCTGGGTGTCGTGTTGCACGAGCTTGGCCACGGGCTCGGTTTCGTGTCGTTCGTCGATCAGAATGGCGTTGGGGCCATGGAGTCCAATGGCACCGCGTTGCTGGGCATCTACGACCAGTTCATTTATGACGAGGGTTCAGCGCAGTTCTGGCCGCAGATGACTGCAGCGCAGCGCGCACAGTCGGAGATCGGCGCCGGGGCGAACGGCAATGCCGGATTGGTGTGGAACGCCGCGCAGGTGAATGCGCATCTCGGCCGGGAGACCGGCGGTGTGACGGTGAACGGCCATATGCGTCTGTACGCGCCACATACCTATAGCGCCAGCTCGTCGACCTCGCATTGGGACAGCAGCGCGACGCCCGACCTGCTGATGGAACCCAACTACAGTCTCAACACCCGCAACTACACCGACCTCACGACCTGTGTGCTCTACGATCTGGGCTGGACCGGCAATCATTGTCCGGACCAGCTTGCCGGTGTGGCGCAATCGCTGAGCGTGCAGACCGGCAGCACGCTGAATATCACGCTGGCAGCCAGCAACAGCAGTGGCGGTACGCTGAGTTTCTCGATCGCCACGCAGCCGGCACACGGAACCCTAAGCGCATTGAGTGGTGCGACCCTCACCTACACACCCGCCAATGGCTTTGTGGGCACGGACCAGTTCAGTTTCCTGGTCACCGAAGCGGGCGTCAGCACCGAGCCGGCCATAGTGACGATCAACGTGCAGGCCGCGTCCGGCAATGTGGGCGGCACGTCAGGCGGCTCTTCGGGTGGCGGCGGTGGCGGAGCACTGGACGCCTGGTCGCTGACGGCGCTGTTGGCTGGCCTGGCTGGCGTGTTGGCGGCGCGCTGCGGCCTGCCGCTGCTCAAGCAGCGCGTCGTAGTGCGTCGGCACTAGCCCGGGCCGCCAGCGACCAATCGGCGAGTTGCCACAGCGCCAGCTTGCCCTGGCGGTCCTCAACCAGTGCGGTGCAGTTTTCCACCCAGTCACCGGTATTGCAGTACTGCACGCCGTGCAGCGTGGCATGCAGCGGTCGGTGTATGTGTCCGCAGATGACACCATCGAGGCCCCGCCGCTGCGCGGCTCGGGCCGCGGCCTCCTCGAACAGCTGCACGTAGCGCATCGCGTTGCCGACGCGCGCCTTGATGTAGGCGGCCAGCGACCAGTAGGGATAGCCAAACAGGCGGCGCACGCGGTTGCAGGCGCGATTGAGACTCAGGATCACATCGTAGGCGCCGGAACCCAGGGCGGCGAGCCAGCGGCTGCATTGCACGCTGCCGTCGAATTCGTCGCCGTGTATGACCAGCAGGCGCTGTCCCTGTGCCGTGACGTGAATACACTCGCGATGTATTTCGAGATTGCCGAACACCATTGCCGCCATGTCGCGCAGTTCCTCGTCGTGATTGCCGGGCACATAGATCACCCGCGTGCCGTGCTTGGCCTTGCCCAGGATGGTGCGCAGTACGTTGTTATGCAGCTGCGGCCAGTAGAAGCTGCGGCGCAGGCTCCACAGGTCGACGATGTCGCCCACCAGGTACAGTTCGTCCATCTGCACCCGGTGCAGGAACTCGAGCAGCAGCTCGGCCCGGCATTCGCGCGCTCCCAGGTGCACGTCGGAGAGGAATACACTGCGCAGTTGAATGGTCGGCTGGCGTGTGGTGTCCATGAACCAGAGCCTGTCGTGCGCAGATGGCAGCGATGTTGCACTCGCGTTACAAAACAGTGAAATCAACCGCTTAGGGACATAAGCTGCCGCGTCACTGCAAAGGCGGCGCGGGTCCGCGACAGCCGATTCGCTATGCTGTACCGAGGCGTCAGTGTGTGTACAAGCCTCAAGGAGAGCGACGTGCCCGCGATCGTCAATTTCACACCGCTGCCTGCGCCCACGGACAGCGCGCCGGCGGCAGCGAACGTGCTGCGCGGGGATCCGCGGCAGCAGGTCTGGAACCTGCTCTCGTCCGCGGATGGACATTTCCACGTCGGCCAATGGGCCTCGGGGGTCGGCGCCTGGCGGGTGAACTACAGCGAGTACGAGCTGTGCCATCTGCTGGAAGGCGTGGTGCGCATCACGGCAGACGAGGGCGAGGATCGAATCTATCGTGCGGGCGATACTTTCGTGATTCCCAGTGGATTTCGCGGCATCTGGGAAGTCATCGAGCCCTGCCGGAAAATCTACGCGATCTACGAGTAGCCGACCCCCTCGTGTCCAGCGACACGAGGGGGCCAGGCCTTGACTTAGAATTTGTAGAGTGCCTGCAGCCAGGCTTGGGTCGACTTGGCGTCCGGGCTGCCGGTGAACTTGGCGGTGTCGTACCGACCTTCGAACCGGAATTCGAAGTTCTTCGACGGTGCGTAACCAAAAGTCAAAGTGCCTTCGTCGACCTTTATGCCTGACCCTTGCTTGGAGCCGGTAGTGGCAAAGCCATCCTGGTCGTCGAGATACTCAAGCCGCAGTGAAGTCCGCCAGGTGTCATTGATGGCGAAGTTTCCATAGACAGCGGCGCCCCACCATTTGGCGTCACCGGCGACCAGAAAGGTTCCGGGGCTTATCTTCTGGTTGTCCCAGTCAACATTGCCCACGATTGTCAGCTTGGGGCTGACTGTCCAGGTTGCGACCACGTCGAGCAGGGCGCGCGACGTGAGGCCATTGGCACGATCCACATCACCGTAGTAGGCCGCACCGGTCAGGGCAAGGGCCTTGAACGGGGTAGCGCCGAAAGCCAACTCCAGCGTTTTACCACTGCCGGTACTGGTATCCACGTTCCAGCCGTTGTTTAAGCCCACCGTGAAGCTCGTGGTGGCAGAGGCGGCGTAGCTCACTCGCGCGCCGACATGGGTCACCGGCTCGCTGTACCAGAAGAGTAGCGAGCGGGTGACGTTGACGTTGCCCGTCGGGGCCGCCACTTCAGCGCCGGCCATCGTCGTGAACTTGCCGACATACAAGGTCGTCTTACCACTGATGTACTGCGCATAGGCTTGAAGCAGGTTGAAACTGCTGGTGGTGTTAGGGTTAGTGACGCTGCACGGCAGGTAGCCGGGAGCGTAGCAACCATTGCTGGCTTCAGTACCCGCGACGGCGTTGACCAGGACGCCGAAACCGGCGGCCGGCGTATACCCCAGTGTCAACGAGGCCTGGTTCAGTGCAAAGGTGTTACTGTCCTGGCTACTTCCGGTAGGAGGAGAAACCGAGAGGTAGGAATAAGTGCCATCGACATAGCCAGTCGCGGTGATGCCGGAGGCAGTCAATACATCTGCTAGCGCGGGTGCGGCCGGCGCCGCCGGTTTCGCCTCGTCCGCCAGGGCGGTGCCCGTGAGCGTCGCGGCGAGCATCAGTGATAAGGTCACTGCGGGTTTTCCAATCATGCGCATGAATCCATCTCCCTTGTGGGATCGATAAGTGAGTTGTTCAACTGCCGGCGGGGCGGGCAGCGCGCTGAACATTCGATTGGCCAGCGCCGCCTCTGCCGCCTGCTGAGTAGAAAGCATCAAGCGTGCCAAGTGCGTCGTGTGCACGCGTCGAAGGCTGCGCAGGGCGAGGCGCGAGGGGAAGTGCGCACTTTAACGTGTTGATTGAACTAGTTAATGCTTGCAGTGGTCCGGTGCCCCGCGAGGCTGTTGCGAGTACCAATGGTGCGTGGATGCAACGAAATCCCGCGGTGTCACCTGCCAGTCCTGGAAGCTGCTGCACCAAATCGGCCACCGCGCGGGCCGGCTTGCACCATGGCGGTCACCGCCTGCGGGGCTTCAGGGCGTGGCGCGAATGGCCTCAGCCAGGATCGCAAACAGCTGGTCAATTTCCGCCGTCGTGATGGTCAGTGGCGGCGAGAAGGCCAGCACGTTGCCGGTGGCGCGCGCCAGCAGACCGCGCTCAAAGCAGCTGCGGAACACTTCGTAGGCGCGCGTTGGCGCCCGCGCCGGTTCGGGCTCGAATTCGAACGCGGCGATCAGGCCGTCGTTGCGGATGTCGATCAGGCCGGGGAGTCCCCGCAGCGCATGCGCCGCCGACTCCCAGTGCGCCGCGAGCGAGGCGGCGCGTGCCGGCAGCTGCTCACGCTCGAAGATCGTCAGCGTGGCGAGCGCCGCGGCGCAGGCCACCGGATGGCCGGTGTAGGTATAGCCGTGATACAGATCGATGTCGGTGCGCGCGCCCTGCATGAAGGCATCGTGGACCCCGCGCCGCACCAGCACCGCACCCATCGGGATGGCGCCATTGCTGATGCCCTTGGCGCAGGTGATCATGTCGGCTTCGATGCCATAGCGTTCACTGGCAAACCAGGCGCCGGTGCGCCCGAAGCCGGTGATCACTTCATCGAGTATCAGCAGCAGCCCGTGCCGCGTGCACAGCTCGCGCAGCCGCTGCAGATAACCAACCGGCGGCAGCAGTACGCCGGTCGACCCGGCGATCGGTTCGACGATCACGGCGGCAATGCGCTCGGCGCCATGCTCGCGCAGCACGCGCTCCAGATCGTCGGCAAACTCGGCGCCATGTGGCGGCAGTCCGCGCGAAAAGGCGTTGCGGCTCAGGTCGAGCGTGTGGCGAAGGTGCGCCGCGGGCAGCAGCACGCCCTGCCAGGCTTCGCGGTTCTTGGCGATGCCGCCTACCGACAGGCCGCCGAAGCCGACACCGTGATAGGCGCGCTCGCGGCCGACGAGCAGCGTGCGACGCGTGTCACCGCGCAGCTGATGGTAGGCGAGGGCTATCTTGAGAGCCGAATCCACTGCCTCGGAGCCCGAGTTGCTGAGGAATACCCGATCGAGACCGGCTGGCGCATGGCGCGCGAGCCGGGCCGCCACTTCGAAGGCCAGCGGATGGCCCATGTTGAAAGTCGGGGCAAAGTCCATGGTCTCCAGCTGCCGCGCCACGGCGTCGCGGATTTCCGCGCGCCCGTGCCCGGCGTTCACACACCAAAGGCCGGCGGTGCCGTCCAGGATCTGCCGGCCGTCCTCGCTCTGGTAGTAGACGCCGGAGGCGCGCGCCAGCATGCGCGGCGCATCGCGGAACAGGCGATTCGGGGTGAAGGGCATCCAGAAGGAGGAGAGATCGGTATTCATGGCGGCCAGAGTACGATTCGGGCGAAAATGCTGCCATGTCAAATTTAGCTCAGACCATCGACTGGCACCAGCGAGCCCGTGACCGCGACAATGCCCTGCATGCGTTTGACAAATACACGGAACTGAAAACCACCTGGATTGACCTGACGTGATTCCGGCGCCGGCGGTGTTCATGGCCACCGCGCCGCGCGGCCTGGCCGACCTGGTGGCGCGTGAGCTGCGGGCGCTGGGTGTCGAGGAGTTGCGTGAACGCACCGGCGGCGTGCGCTTTCGAGGCACGCTGGCACAGGGCTACGGCGCCTGCCTGCACTCGCGGGTCGCCAGCCGCGTGTTGTTGCAGCTGACGGAGTTCGCGGCGGCGACCACCGCGGAGTTCTACGCCGCGGTGCGCGCGCTCGACTGGTCGGTGCATATCGACCCCGCGCGCACGCTGGCCTGCGAGTTCACCGGCAGCCATCCGACCATCACCCACAGCCACTTCGGCGCGCTCAAGCTGAAGGACGGCATCTGCGATCAACTGCGCGCGCTCAGCGGCACGCGTCCCGACATTGAACTCGAACGACCGGCGGTCAAGGTGGTCGCACACGCGCACGGTGCGCAGATCGGACTGTACCTGGACCTGGCCGGCGAGGGCCTGCACCGGCGCGGCTATCGGCAGCGCGCCGGTGAGGCGCCGCTGCGCGAGAACCTGGCGGCCGGCATCCTGCTGCGGGCCGGCTGGCCCGCCATCGCCGCTGCCGGCGGCGGATTCCTCGATCCCATGTGTGGGTCGGGCACCTTGCCCATCGAGGCGGCGCTGATCGCAGCTGACCGGGCTCCGGGCCTGCAGCGCGAATATTGGGGATTCCAGGGCTGGCGGGGCCACGACGCCGCGCTGTGGGAGAAGTTGCTGGCTGACGCGCGAGCGCGCATGCGAACGGAGCTGGCGATCCCGATACGCGGGAGCGATCAGGACGCGGCGGTACTGCGTAACGCGGCCAGCAACGCGCAGCGCGCCGACGTCGCGGCGCTGCTGCAATTCGAGTGCCTGCCGGTCACGGCGGCACGGCCCGCAGCGCCCAGCGGCCTGCTGTGCTGCAATCCTCCGTATGGTGCGCGGCTTGGCGATGAAGCGCAGGCGCGTGATGCGCACCGGCAGCTCGGCGCCGTACTGCGCGAGCACTTTGCCGGCTGGCAGGCGGCGATCCTGACCGCGGCGCCGGACGGCGCGCGCGAACTGTCGTTGCGCAGCGTCCGTACTCACGAGCTGTGGAACGGTGCGCTGGCCTGCCGGCTGCTGCGCTTCGATCTGGCCAGGCCCGGCGCGCCGGCACGGAGCGACGGCGAGCGGCCGGCGCCTGACCCGGAAGTGGCCGCGAGCGCCGGGGCGCAGATGTTCGCCAATCGCCTGGTCAAGAACCTGCGGCTGCGCGGCCGCGCTGCGCGCCAGCAGCAGGTGAGCTGCTACCGTCTCTACGATGCCGACATGCCGGAGTACGCCTTCGCGATCGACCGCTACCAGGCGCTGGAGGACGGCAGCGTGCACTTGTATGTACAGGAGTATGCCGCGCCGGACACCGTCGAGCCGGCCGCTGTACAGCGACGGCGTGCCGAGGCGCTGGCGGCGCTGCCCGCGGCGGCTGGCGTCGCCCCGGGTCACGTTCACCTGCGCATGCGCCAGCGCCAGCGCGGCGCCAGCCAGTACACGCGCGTTGCGCGCGCGCAGCTATTCCTGCTGGTGGAGGAGGACGGGCTGCGGTTCAACGTCAATTTCAGTGACTATCTGGACACTGGGCTATTCCTGGATCACCGCCTGGTGCGTGCTCGCATCCGCGCAGCGGCTGCAGGCCGCAGATTCCTGAACCTGTTCTGCTACACCGCCAGCGCTACGGTGTACGCCGCTGCTGGCGGCGCCACGTACACGCTCAGTGTCGACATGTCGGCGACCTATCTCGCCTGGGCGGAACAGAATTTCCGCGCCAATGGACTTAAGCGCTCCGCGCATGAATTGCTACAGGCGGATTGCCTGCGCTGGCTGCAGGCAGCTGCGCCCGCAGACTGGGACCTGATCCTGCTCGATCCGCCGACCTTTTCGAACTCCAAACGCATGACCGGTGTGCTCGATACGCAGCGCGACCATACGGCGCTGATCGAGGCCTGCATGCGGCTGCTGGCACCGGGCGGGCTGCTGATCTTTTCTACCAATGCCCAGCGCTTCCGGCTCGAGGACTCGCTGGTGGAGCGCTGGAACATCGCCGATGTGTCGGCCGCGACGATACCCTTCGATTTCATGCGCAATGAGCGCATTCATCGCTGCTTTGAAGTGCGCGCGCGCGACTAAGGCCACGCGCACGCAGCAAGGGTCAGGGGCTCAGTGGGCGTAGGCCAGCTGCGTGCGATAGTCCTGCAGCTCGTGCTCGTAGCGGCGCTTGTCGCGCTCGAGCTGGTCGATGTCCGTCGCCAGGCGCTCGTGCCGCTGTGCGAGCTGTTCGGTTTCCAGAAGCGCCTGCGCCCGTTGCTCGGAGGTGCTGGTGGGGCTGATGGCGCTGAATCCGGCTTCCGTCATCTGGTGCTCGACGCCATCCAGATCGCGACGCATCGCGGCCAGCCGCTCGTCGGCCTGCCGCACCCGGTACTCGCGGCTATGCAGTTCGCGCCCGGATTCATAAGCTTGTGAAAACGCCGGCGCCAGATCGGCGGGACAATAGCCACCATACATGCCGCCCGCGGCACCGACGCGGTAGCCGTTTTCAGGCTGGCAGTATTCGCGCAGTCCATCCGCGCGGCCGGCACGATAGGCATCGAGATTGGGCGTGACGCCGGCCGTGGCACAGGCCTTGCGGCGCTGGCCGATGGCATCGCCGCTGCGCCCGGCGGCGCCATCTTCGTAGCCGACCGTACGCCAGTCGACCGTCAGGCATTCGTCCTTGCTCATTGATGCGCAGCCTGCCAAGCCTAAGGCCAGGAAAGCTGCTGCGAACCTCATTGATTTCATGGTGCCACCCTTAATCTTGCCCCTGGCCGCGCAAACCAGGCAACGCGCGCCTAGAGCGATCACCATAGGAGCGGGCGAAAAAACTGGGCGTGAATGGCCTCACGATTCCGCCAGCGACACCCTCCGGCTGGCTTCTGTCAAACCCGGCTGGCGCCCGGTAGCCTGGTTGGCGCCGTACCGCTTCAGTTGCTGGCGTCTTCGCCGGCTTGGCGCTGCTTCGCGTCCTGCTGCTTAGCGGCCTCGACTTGCTGCTCCACGCGCTGTTCAGTCTGTTGAGCCTGCTTGGCGGCTTCCACTTCGGAGGCCGCGCCGGCCGCACCGGTGGCGGCAGTCTCGGCCAGGCCACAGGCCGCCAGCGGCAGGGCCAGCAGCGTCAGCCCTATATTGCGAATCATCATGGTTTGCTCCTTGCAATCCACTCATCAACGACGCGTTCGAGCAATGTCAGCGGCATACCGCCATTTTCCAGCACCACCGCGTGGAAGTCCCTGAGGTTGAAGCGCGGGCCGAGCGCAAGTCTGGCGCGTTCCCGCAGTTCCAGAATCTTGAGCTGCCCGACCTTGTAGGCGCAGGCCTGGCCGGGTTGTCCCATATAGCGCTCGACCTCGGAGATCACTTCGCTCTCGTTCATGCCGGTGGCATCCACCATGTAGGCAATCGCCTGTTCGCGAGTCCAACCCTGCGCGTGCAGGCCGGTATCCACGACCAGGCGCGTGGCGCGAAACAGTTCGGCCTCCAGGCGGCCCAGATCTCCCAGCGGATCGTCCTTGTACATGCCAATCTCGGCGGCCAGACGCTCGGCATACAAAGCCCAGCCCTCGACGTAGGCGGTATACAGCCCCTGCTGCCGGATCACCGGCAGGCCCTTCAGGTTCAGTGCGATCGAAATCTGAAAGTGATGTCCAGGAATGCCCTCGTGGTAGGCGAGCGTCTTCATGGTCCAGGTGGCCGTTTCCTGCACGTCGCGCAGATTGGCGAAGAATACTCCGGGCCGTGAGCCATCCATCGCCGCCGGTTGGTAGTACGCACCGGCAGAGCCTTTCTCGGCAGCGACTGGCACTCTTTCGACCAGCAGCTTGCCCGGCGGAATGGTCTGGAAGTATTCCGGCATCCGTGCGCTGACTTCATCGAGTATCTGCTGGTACCGGCCGAGCAGCTGCCGGCGCCCGTCGTCGTTGTCGGGCAGCAGGAAGCGCGGATCCTTATGCAGCGCCTGCACGCGTGTGGCCACGGTCCCGGTCTTGAACCCCTGCGCGTTCAGCAGCTGGTCCATCTCGGCGCTGACGCGCTTGACCTCGGCGAGTCCCAGCGTGTGAATCTGCTCCGGCGTGTAGTCCGTGGTGGTCATCTGCTTCAGCGCCGCTGCGTAGTAAGCCGCACCGTCGGGCAGGCGAGCGACGCCTGCAGCCTGAGGGATGGCCGCCGCGCGCTGCGTCTCGAGCGCGACGAGCATGCGCTGATAGGCCGGATAGACCTGCGTACGCACCGCCTCGGCCGCCTGGCGGACCCATTCGGCCTGCTCACTGGCGTCGATGCCCGATGCAGTTTTCATCCGCGTGGCATAGGTGGTTACGAGCGGATTGTCTGTGGGCTTCGGCGCCAGGGTATCCCGGATGCCGCTCTCGGCCCGATCGAGCAGCGACACCGGCAGCACCACGCCCGCTTTGGCCTGCCGCAGCATCTCGCCGGTGACCGCATCGAGCTTGCCGCCGGCCGCCGCCAGTCGCGCAAGGTAGTTGCGGGCGCTTTTCGGATTCCTGACTACAGGCGTGGTCTCGAGAAAACTGGCCAGCTGCACTTGGGTGCCCCACATGGGCGCGATCGGATACAGTCCCTCGGATGACAGCCAGTCGAAGCGCTTGAACGACAGCAGGGTCTGGTAATAGTCGAGCAGGATGTCGTAGGTCAGCTGGTCGGTAGGATTGAGTCGGGCGCGATCGAAGGCGCGGACCTCGACAATGAAGCGCTCAAAGCTGGCGTAGTCGGCGTCGCGCTTGGCAACACCTACCGCGGCGAGTCGGCCGGAGTGCCGGTCGAGCAGGGTGCCGTCGAGGATGCCAACCTGCGTGAACAGCTCGGGATTCTGCGATAGAAAAATCAGCGCCTGACGATTGGCGAGCTCGTTGATCGTGAAGGGCTTGCCGTAGCCGATCCGGAATGCGGCGTAGCCGCCGGCCAGCAGCACGATCAGCCCGATCCAGCGAGCTGCCTTCCAGAAGGTCTTCATCACGGCGCGTCCCCCGGGGCAGCTCGCTGCCTCATGAAACGTATCATAGCCCGCGCGTAGCCGCTGCGCAGCTGAACCGCAGCTGAACGGTTCAATTCAGTCGCCATTCATCGCCGGTGACCGACACTTGCATGCAAGCGCCAACTGCAGGCCGCAATTCGCGGCGTGCTGCGCGCAGGGCCACTGAGCAGAGGTATTTGTGAACAATTTTGCGAAGCTGTCGGTCGTTGCATGCGGTGCGCTGGCTGCCACCACGGCCATGGCCGGCGGTTACTACGATCATGGGCGGCGCGGGTACGAAGACAACTACAGCGCCTATGTGGGCCTGAATATTGGTGAGCTGCGCTATAGCGAGGATGGCCTGAATACCATCACGCCTACGGTGGCGCTGCTGCGCATCGGCGCACCGCTCAGCCCAAATCTGGGAATTGAAGCGCGCGCTGGCGGCAGCTTCGGTAATGCCTCGACCGACGGCTATGCCTTGACCGTGCAGTCCATGTATGCCGGCTACCTCAAGGGTTCGCTGCCGCTGGCGCCGGGCTTCTCGTTGTACGCA